>Ga0102934_1002390_pt1 | contig 12973 bp, 16 predicted proteins | sample SalPonR2_A_D1_MG_FD_78175 | JGI IMG/M metagenome (GOLD analysis project Ga0102934, IMG submission 78175) | Salt pond soil microbial communities from South San Francisco under conditions of wetland restoration - Salt Pond MetaG R2_A_D1_MG | ecosystem: Environmental > Aquatic > Marine > Intertidal...
ACCATTAATAAGTACTTTACCTTCAAAACTTTCAACCATGCTCTCATTAATAGTAAAATTGCACTCTCCCTCTTCTGGCGCATCATAATTATCTTGACTAAAAACACCTCCAGCCAAAAATAAACTAAATGTCAAAAAAAGAATTACAAATGATATAATGGATAATTTTGTTTTTCCTTGATTAGTGGTTAAAAATCCCTTAAGCATATTTGATAAAACATTATTTCTTTTATAAGTATTATTATAGTATAAAAAATAATATTGAGTACAGACTTTTTACAATTATAAGGCAAAAATAGGAATTATAAGAACAACAAAAGCAGAATTAGCCTAATATAAAAATATAAAATTAATTTATTTCAAAAATAATAAAATAACTAACCTTCATCTTTGGGTCTTCACTGATAAACCTTATCATGGTGATCAAAATAATAAATTACAATAGTTTCTCTCCAATGTTCTATTCTAAAAATTAAAACAAAACTCCTGTCTATATGGACTCTATTAAATGATTGTAATGGCTTCCTTAAAAATTTATAAACATGATCAGGCTTTTTTCTAATCTCCTGAATCTTTCTATTTATTTTCTTTAATTGTTCTGGATTTTTCTTTGATATTTTCCTAAAAATTTTGTCTGCTTCTTCTTTTATTTCAAGAGAATACATTTTGTTAAGAATATCTTTCTAAAAAGTCATCAACCTTAATGCTCTTTTGTTGTTCTATTTTTTTCATTTTTTCAATAAATTCAGGACGAAGTTCTGGCTCATTTTCCAATTCTGCATACCTTTTGATAATAAACTCTATGGTCTCGTCCTTGTCTTTAAAGTCATACTTTGCTTTAACAAAATTCAAAATTTTATTCATATCCTCACTAATTTTTATCAGAGCATTAACCATTTTACAAAAAATTATTTTTACTTATTAAAACTAAGTTGAACTTATTTATAAATCTTTTCTAATCCCTCAAACTATCAAAACCCTAAAACTCTTCAACAATCTCTGTTTCTAATTTCTTATAACCAAAAAAATCAGTTGCATAGTTATAAGCTCCTGCATTTAAAAAAACAATTTTATTCCCTACTTTGACTTTGGATTTTGGAAGTTTAACTTTATATCTAAAAATATCATCTCTTGTTGGAGAGTTTCCTTTTATTAAATAACTGCCAACTTCTCCTTTAACATATTCTTCATTATTTATCTCATTTTCAGTTACTTCATCTTTAACTAACATCTTAGTTCCTGTTAAAACACAATCTAATGAACAATTATAAACAGAAACATTTACAATAAGATTTTTGTCCTGAATCTGAATGATTTCGGTTTCCAGTCTAACACTAGGTCCTGCAATATACCTTCCTGGTTCAATAACTGTTTTTATATCCCACCCCCTGAGGAATTCTTTAGTTTCTTCTAGTTTCTGGAAAATATAATTATACATTTTTTTATTTGAAGAAACATATTCTGCAGGAAGACCGCCTCCAAGATTAATAATTTCCACCCTCTGGAGTGTTTTCTCTGATAAAGAATCTTTAATTTCCTCAACAATTTCCCATTCAGAAGTATTTTGTGTTTTTCTGTGTAAATGAATTCCAAGATTATTTATGTGTTTTCTGTTTTCTTGTTTATTTAATTCAGATATTAACTCATTAACCTTTCCTGAATTCATCCCATAGACAAAATATTTCCCAGTTCCTACTCGATGTTCCTGAAATTTCATTCTTAATAACAAATCAATACTATTTCTTTTTTCATTCTCCTTATTTTTTATAACTTCTAATAAATTGTTTAAGTCTTGTTCATTATCTACAACAAACTTTTTTATCCCTCTATTTAATATTTCTTTAAGTTGTTTTTTAGATTCTGCTTGTGTAAAAAACCAGATTCTATTATTTTCTATTGTTTCTTTTTCAAACTTTTCAAGTTCAAGGATATCATGTATTGAAAAATCTGTTTTTTCTATTTCATTATTAATGATTAGTTTTTCAATTACCTTTCCTACAGGATGATTTGTTTTAAAAGAATAAGAAACATCTAATCCTTTTTCTTGTAATTTTTTTATTTTGTTTTTTACTTCTTGTTTAGAAAGAATAAACCTTGCTTTACTCATTTTTTCTCTCTTGTTTTTTACTTTCTGGATCCTTGATTCTTAAGGCAAATTTAATTACTAATTTCTCTTCTTTCTCTCTTTTATCTTTAAGTTTTAAGGGAGATTCAATAAACCCATCAAAACCTTCAACTTTATTATTTCCATTAACTAATTCTTTATTTTCAAAAGATTTAATAGAATAGATAACAGCTTCAATCTCTGCCTCTATTTTATGATCCAATCTTAAGAAACCTAAAACCTGATTATACCATTCTCCTGCAGAAGGCATAAGTTTGTTTAATTCTTCCTGTTGAAAATTTTCTATAAAATATTTACTAGCCTCTTGTGTTTGTTTGATTAAGAATCTTGTATTTCCAAATTTAATACTTGCAATATCTAAAAAATTTTCATTACTCATTTTTTTGTTCTCTGGGTAAAAATCCTTCTTCATTTAATTTATCTAAAACATAAGACATAACTAAAGGAAAAGTAATTGTAACATCTCCTTTAACAGTTGCTGCTTGCCCATCATCTTTAATCTTACCCCATGATTTAGCTTCCTTTGTTGTAGCTCCTGACATTGAACCAGAGCCTTCTGAAGAAGTTGTTAAATAAACAGCATAATCAAATCCTCCTGAAAGCAAGGCAGAAAAAATTGCATAATGTTTACTTATAGACCCTCCCAAGGAAATTAAACCTTTTTTATCATCAAAATTTAAATCAGTAACTGTCTTTTTCATATCTTTAATAACATCCACTACAAAATCGTCATGTTTTTGCTGAAACATAAATAATTGAAATCCAAAACTTGAATCTGCAATACCAGGACAATAAATAGGAATATTGTTTTTAGCTGCTTGATATAAAATTGAATTCTTGAGAGATTCTTTATCTTGAGAATAATCCCCTAACATCAAACCAATTTCTTTTAACAAATCTGAAGCAGAAATTCTTGAAGATTTTTTATAAACCTCTTTTAACAATTTAATCATCAAATCTTCAAATTTCATATAACTATTATTTTTAATAACTAAATTTCCTACTCTATTTTCCCCTTTTTCATGCAATTCAACATCATCTGCATTAAAACCTCTTAATTCAAATTTTTCTCCTAAGGCTTTCATTATATCTTCTTCAATTGCACCTGAGGTTGTAACTAAAACATCTGGAATTTTTAAATCACATAACTGAGCAAAAAAACCACTTAAACCAGAACTTGCCATATTAGAAGTAAAAGTCAAAAATATTTTTGCACCTGTTCGTTTCATTTTTAAAACAACATTCCCAGCTTCATATAATTCTGAAGCCTGATACCCCAAACTAGAAAAATTTTCTACAGCCTCTCTAAGAGACATTCCTGGTTTCCAATTAAAATCTTTAACTTGTTTCATATTATATTAAGTTAGAATAAATTTATTTTAGAACAAATTAATAAATAGAAAAATTAACAATATTTTGGTATTGCAAGTGATTCCTGTATTTTCTTTAAATTAAAAAAAAATATCATAAAAAGATAATAAAAAAAGTATTTTTAAGTGTTTCTATAGGTTGTATTTAGCAATAGAAAAAGCTTATTCAAAAATTTATATCGAATGATAATTCTCTCTAATCATTGTATTGAATTAGCTAAAAATGTCACAAGGAATTATAGAATATTTATTCTATTTATCCTATATTAAATCTATTTCTTATCTAAAAAATATTTATTAAAAATTAGGCATTTCCATATTTGGCTCACAAGCTTCCAAAACACTATCACTTACAGAATCTTCTAATTTTGTTGCTCTTGATTCTGATTGTAACTCTTCAGTATCTCTGTCTATAGTTTTTACTAATGCAGGAATTCCTTTATCTGTAACACAATAAGTTGTTAATTGATTATATTGCTCTGTTTCATACACAAATTCAAAACACTCAGTTGTTTTTCCTGCTATATTTTTAGTTCCTATAGAAGAAACATCAATATATTCATCTTCTGATTTAATACTTCCTTTTTTAACAGGAGATTGTTGGTAGAGTGATTTTGGATCAATCCCATAACTCTTAGCAGAATCTAAATTAATGCATTGTCCTTGATAATCAACAATAGATTTTCCATTTACCCATAAAATATATTCTTCATCTTCTCCTTCTATACGTGTTTCTCCATTTTTTGTATATATTTCAACTGTCTCTGTACTTCCATCTGAATGAGTTATTTCATATTTAACATTATATTCTGGATTTTCTTCTAAATAACTTTTAAATGTTTCATATGCTTCTCCGCCCTGTCCTACCTTTACCGAAGTTTCTTGGTCTTCTTCATCAGAACCTGGCCCTGCTCCAGAGCCCATTCCTTGACCTACTTCAGGTCCCTGACTCTCTCCAGGCCCTAAAGTCTTTCCTGTCATTTCTTTTACCCTATTTCTAACTTCTTCAGAAACCCTGTTTTGAATTCTTTGGTTAGTCATATTCTGCATTTTATCAGCCTTAGATTCATTAAATTGTCTTAAAGAACTAATTGCTTCTTCTCTTCCTCTCATACTTCTATTCATTGCTTTTTCAATTGCTCCTTTTGCTTGTTCAGGAACTTTTTCATAAACCATTGATAAAACTTCTAAATGTTTTGTAGTAGCATTTGCAACTCTTTCAGATGCATCTTCTTTATTTTGAGTTTTTCTTTGAACTTTTTCCATTGTTTTTTCATATCTTTCTCTTGCTTTTTCCATTGTCCTATTCTTAACTTCTTCACCTTCTGCAGATTTATTAGCTAAAACAGCTAATTCATAAGCTCTTTCATCAGCTAATTTTTCAGAAGACTTAAAAACATCAAAAGTTCTATCTAAGAAGTAAAAAGCTTCTCCTGGAACTGTTCCTGCTTTATCTTCTATTTCCTTAAAATTCATTCTCTTTGCAGAAACATCTTCTTGTGCAGATACATTTACAGATAAAAACAAACTCATTAATAAAACCACACTGAACAAAAACATTAACCTCTTTTTCATTTTATATCTTTATTAACATTTTATTATTTATAAATCTTCTGATTTTATCATAAAATATTTAACACAATTCACAAATTTCCAAACTTTCTGTTTCGGGACTTTCTCCACAATAAGAATCATATCCTTTATTACAAAATTCCTCTACAGAACCATAATCTGAATTTTGCCCTTCACCACAGTCTTCAGGAGAATTACAAGGATTTTCTAAATCAGAACAATTTCCATCCTTTGTCTTTATACAAGTACCTACAGGATTTCCACTTAATTTATTGGTTTTATAACATTCATTTCCAATTGATATTCTTGTATCCATTCCAGATTCCCATTCAGTTAATCCTTCACAACACTCTTCTGGGTATTCTTCAGTATAAACATCTGAAAATTTTTCTCCTTCTTCAGCACATTCTTTTTCAGCATCATTATTCCCGCTCTCTTCTTCTGAATCTTCACCCTTATCTCCATTGCCTTTTCCAGGAGTTTTTGTCTCCCAGACACATTCATTATCAATACAAGCCCATTCTCCAGGAACTGCTATATGATGAAGTCCTTCACAATCTTCAACTGTTTCACAACTTGTATTGTTTTTCATTTGTCCATTCCCAGGCCCTAAACCTTGTTCTCCTGACATATTCTTAGGACAATTATAGTGTGTTTTCCAATAACCCATTCCCCTGCCATATTTTTCATTAATTATTTCAGCTGTGTCCTTAGCAAATTCAGTTCTTTGTTTTATTTTTTCTTGAACCATTTCTTGTATTTGTTCTTTAGTCATTTTGTTTTCTTTTATATCTTCTTGGATATTTTCAGTGTCTCCCATAACCATTTCTCTTAATATTTCTAATAATTCATCTTGAGATACTTTTTCTTTTTTAGTCTTGTTTCTTATTTCTTCTGGTAAATCAGAAACATTAAACTCTTCAGGAAATAAACCACATTTAATATTCATTCTCATAGCTCTTATATGGGCTTCTTCTAATTCTTTCATATGAATTCTATTTCTCATTTGTATAGAAATCTTGTTCTTAATTCTTTCATCAGTCTGTTGTTTAACCTTTTCTGCTTTAGATTCATTAAATTGTCTTAAAGAATTAATTGAATTTTCTCTTCCTTTCATACTATTATTCATTGCTTTTTCAATTGCTCCTTTTGCTTGTTCAGGAACATTTTCATAAACTCTTGATAATACCTCTAAATGTTTTGTAGTTTGGTTAGTAACTTTTTCAGCATTTTCTTCACTTTTATTGGCTTTTCTCTCTCTTTTCTTTATAACTTTTTCATATCTTTCTCTTGCCCTTTCCAAAGTTTTATTTTTAACATCAGTTTTATTTGCTAAAACAGCTAACTCATATGCTCTTTCGTCTGCTAATTTCTCAGATGATTGAAAAATATCAAAAGCCCTATCTAAAAAATAAAAAGCTTCTCCTGGAACTGTTCCTGCTTTTTTCTTGATTTCTTGAGAACCTATCTCTCCTTTTTCAGGAGCGTTGTCATTAACAGATGTTAAAAGAGAGTCTTCAGAAGCATTTTCTATTGCAGAGACAACAGAAAAAACACTAAATAACAAAACACTTGCAAAAACAAACATTAATACTCTTTTAAGTTGCATGTTAGAAATAAAGATTATTTTATTTAAAAAACTTACTAAATAACTAAAACATATCAAGTAAAAATATCTAATTGAGTAAACAAATATTTTTAAACTAAAACCCTCTTAAATCAAATACAATGAATAAATGGCTAGAACTTTTAATAGGGGTAGTGTTTTTAATTGCTGCAATAGTAGCATGGGGATATAATTTAGCAGGACTTGGTTCAGCTGCATTAAACTTCTTAAAAGGAGGATTGATGTGGGTTGTTATAATTTTAGGAGTAGTTTTTATAACCCTAGGTATTAATGATTTAAAAGAATAATTTTAATTTAAATATAAAATAGTTAAGAATCCTCTGAAAGACTTTTATTATTTAGCCATTTAACAATTATATCTTTATTTGTGTTGTTTTTCTCAAAAGCTAATTCTGATTTTATTTTTTCTACTGAATCCCCATCACCCTCAATAGTTTTATCTGTTTCAAAGAACTTTGTTTTTCCTAAAATGCTTGCTGCATAAACACCAATCAATAAAATAAAAACAATTATTACTGTTGCAATAAACCAGGTAAGAGTTCCTCCTACTTGCGCTTTTTTATTTTTTATCTTATTTGACATTTTCATTTATTTTTCCTATTATTGAAGTTACTTTAATTAGATATTGTTTTCCTTCTTTCTCGGGAATTCCTTCTGGAACTAAAGAATAAATTCTTTTTTCAGAACACCTTGCAGAACGAGAATATTCTTCTTCTACATCACACCCTTTAAGCCAATTTTGGTTTCCTTTTTTAATTGAAAAAACTGGCTTATTAGAAACTGAATTATTCTCTTTTCCTGAATTAATTATCTCAAAAAACAAGATTTCAGTATAATAATTACTTCTTCCCTGAGAAGTTAAATAATCAAATTCAAAATTACAGATATCTAAAAAGTTAGCTTTAAAATCCAATGAAAAATTCCCATTTGATTCATTAAAAATATTTTTACTAAGTTCTCCACCATAAGAAATACAATCAAGAGTTTTGTCTGCAAGTATGTCTGCTTCAAGTGGCCTGGAATCATACGGATGACCATAGAAGGTAGTCACCATTGCAAAAATCCCTCCTGCAACCAAAACAATTATTACAAACCAATAAAGACTAAGCATTTTGGATGCTCCTTTTTTGGTTTTTGCACTGTATCTTTTTGTGAAAAAGACCATTTTGGATGCTCCTTTTTTGTCTATTAAAATATTTTTATTATTAAGAAACATTTTCTCCTCCTTGTTTTTCATTTATCACCAATACATATAATCCAGTGTATTCATTTTTATTATTCTTATCTGGATAAGAAGAAACACTAACATCATTAAAAAAATGATAATCAAAATAAGAATCATTACTAAGACTTACAATTACTTTATTGTTTTTTATTTCTAATGCATTTTCAAAATCTAATTCTTTTTTATTAATTTTTTCTAATCCTTTTCTCATATCAAATTTTATTTTCATTACAGGTTCAGCAGAATCAATCATCAAAGCTGCTTTTTTAGAATAAGTTTCTTCTAATTCACCAACACTATTTCCTTGTTGAACTAAAAACAACACAATTATAGATAAAAAAACCAAATTTAAAATTATAAAAATAACATTTTCAACAAGCAACTCTCCTTTTTTACCAAATTTTTTATAAGACATTTTAAGCATAAGTAATAATTTCCTCACAATTAAGTGCTTCAAATTTTTCTGAGTCTACTTCTACTATTGTGGGTGCCATAAATGTATTATCTATTCCCTCTCCTTCTACTGCTATTGCCCCTATTTCTGGGTTTATTCCTGCACCCACCTCTCCTGCACCAAAAATTAACGCTCCTACTACTGCTCCAGTATATGTCCATCCAGGACCAGGAATAAATATTCCTCCTACAGCAGTTATAACTGCTCCTGCAATTTTCCATGCTCTTCCTGCTACTTCTGAAGTTACTCCCATTACCACATAATGAGGCAAACCAACTCTTATCTCTCCAAAGCTTGGTTCTTTATCAGGAGTATAATTTCCACTAGAAACTATTTTTTGTTTTATTCTTGAAATATTATTTGTTTTTAAAAGATATTCTAAATAAGTCTTACTTTTTTCTTTTTGATTTAATCCAGAAGAAATAGTTTTATTAGACATATATTCATACAAATTATCTTTATCTATTTTACCATTCTCTATTTTTTCAAATTCTAATAGACTATCATCAAACAAAATTTGTGAACAAATAGAACAATAATTTTTTTTAAGAAAAGCATCTTTCCCCACATAATCAATCTTACCTTCACCAAACATCCACCAGCATTCTGCCATTTCATCAGCTAAAACCTGATAGACTTCTTCAACATTTTCTACTTCTTTTTTTTCAGGCTTAGACATGCCCTCACAACTTCCATCCTTAGTAATACAAATATAAGATCTATGACAGTTTAGTTCTGTATCTCCTGGCAAGGCAGAATGTGATTTCATAACAACTGAATTATGGCATACTTCTTTTTCACTTTCTCCACCTAAATCAGCACTAATAAAAAAATAAAGTATAACAACAAAACTAGCAATTAAAATAATCAACAAGACTATTTGTTGTGTAGTTAATGCCCCTTTTTTTATATTAAACAAATTTTTATTCATTTTAAATAATCCCTATTTTTTTTAGTGTGGAATATAATGCAGTTAAAGCTATAATTCCCAAAACTATCCAGATAAGATATTTTATAACTTTATCCATACCCATTTTAAATTTCTTTTATAAACAAGCCTGATTTATTTTCCTTTATGATTATTTTATTAACACCTTTTTTAATTTCTATTTCTTCAAACTTATTTAAATCACTTACAATAAGGCACTCCCCATTTTGACCACATTCTTCAGCCTGTCTTTCTCCTCTTATGAAATCTTTTTTTATTAATAAACTATCACATACACATAAACAATTTTTATTTGCACATGAACGGGGTATGTTTTTATCTTTTTTTATTGTAAAAGAGAATAAAGACCATCCTTCAGGATTAACAAAACTAAAATTTTGAGCAGAACCATCTTCTAAATTTCCTTGTCTTTTTTTAACAGAATCTATGGTATCTTCAATACTATTTTCAGAACCTATTAAAACTTCATGTGCTTGTCTTAGCTTAGCTTCTCCTGAACTATTAAAATAAAGACTACCTAATAAAAAAACAAGGAATCCAATTCCAATAACTGCAAGTATTATTTTTAATGTTTCTTCTGCTAATAAAAAGCCTTTTTTATTTTTTAATATTATTTTTTTATTTGACATTTAAATATCAGGTTAAAGGTCCAGTTTAATTAAATTTAAAATAACATTTGATGTAGAAGAAGAATTGTCTGCAAAAACATTTTCAAAAAAAGAAATTATATTATTTTTAAAAAACATATAAACTCCTAACACCACTGCTACAAAAACTAACACTCCTATGATTATCTTTATTAATTGACTTATTGAAAGCTCTGCCATTTTTTTGTATTTTTTATTATGGGCCAAAAAGCCCTTTTAATTTATCTATAAGTGATATCCCTTTTCCTTTTAATAAAAAAATAGTAATCATCACTATTGCTAATACTGCAACAGCAATTAATAACCAGGGTAGATACTCGCTTATTATGCCTCTCTTCTTTTTACTTAAAAAATTCATCACCATAAAAAACAAAGAAAAACAATATTAATAAATGTTATTCTATTTTTTAAAGTCCTCCAAGAACAACATTAGAGAGAACAAATAACACAATTATTGCAATTAATGCTGCAGCAACATATAACCCTATTCCTTTTTGCAAATTTAATCCTGTTTTATATTTTGTTTGTAATTTATCCTGTCCAGAATCTATTGTGACTAAAGTACTCGTTAAAATAAAAATAATTTCTATTAAATAAATTCCAATTGCTATTTGTAAATAATAAGGAGGGATAACCTCTTCTAATTGGAATATTTGTAATAAAGAAGAAAAACTTCCAACACCTAAAGCTGATCCTGCTCCTCCTTCTTGTAATTGAGAAAGATTTAATTTATTCAATATTGCTACAATCATAGTGGCAAGACCAACGACAATACCAGATAACAAAGGAGCAAGAAAAGTCATATTACTTTTCATATCTGAAATAGTTGAAGCTAATAAATCCTTAAGTTTCTGGGTTATCTTATTTATTTTCTTAGCATATTCTGAAATACTCATTAAACTTCTAGCAGCATTTTTTAATCCTTTTTTAGAAGATTCTATTAAAATCCTCATACTAGTAGAAATTAAATCAGAAGGATAAGAAACTAAGGCCCCTCTTTTAGGATGGAATATTGCTTTTTTAACACCCATTCCTAGTTGCCTTATATTATAATTCACTTTATTAAAAAACTCACTTGTTCTTAATCCTTGTGTGGAATTTGCAACCTTTCCAAAAGCAATTTCAACAGGAACCCCATTTCCAAGCCTATTTCCTAATTGAAATAAAGAATTATTAAATTCATTTTCTAGTTGTTCAGTTATTTGTCTTTCTTTAATCAATTCTTTGGTTTTCATCTTATAAGAGATTGAAAAAAACAATGCTATACTTAATGGAAGAAAAATGCTTAATAAAACAGCTCCCACACCAAAAGGCCCCTTAATTCCTTGTCCTTGAACTTCTTTAAAATCAAAAAACATTGCTTCTGAATCTCCCAACCCCATCTCTTTTAAAGTATAGTCTTTTTGTAAACCAATTGCATCAGGAAGAGGTGTAAACTGAAATATCAAAGGTATGAAAGCTATAAGAAGCAAAGGCAAACAAATCCAAAAAGCTTTGATATATGGTTTTTTACTTTTATATTTAAAATAATGAGGATTTTTTTCAAGTAATTTTGATTGTCCATGACCTCCTGGTCTTTCAAGCATTATGTTGTCTAACATAAAAAAGGCAACAAAAGGGATCAATAAGTTATATAAAATAAAAACATGGCTTGCTTTAATAAGGCCTCCCACCATTGCAGAAGCCAAGGGAATTAAAGCAATCCCTAAAACAGGCAGCATAACTGCAAGCATATAAACATTAGTTAAGGGGGCTTTTACCTCATGGGTAAATTTCATCATTTTCTCATAAACACCATCTAAAACAACCTTTAGTGATTTTTCTAAAGTAGAAATTCTCCTTGCTTCATCTGGTTCAAATAAACTACTTTCTATTAAATGAAATGCTTCAATAAATTCTGTGGAATGTTCTCTCCAAAATTCAAGATAATTATCAAGACTTTCTTTTATTGTTGAAAACTTTCCAACCTGCACATTATAAAAAACCTTTTTTAAATCAAGGGATAAAGGATATTGCAAATGATCTGCTGCAAAACCAATTGCTTTTTCCAAATTAGGTGTGTGTCTCATATAAACAACAACATAAAGTATTGCAGGAACCATTTGGCTTGATGCTTTTAATCTCCACTTATTGGCAAGTCTCTCAGGATATTTTTTTACAAAATAAAACAAAAAAACAGAACCAAAAATAACTAAAAAGAAAAACAAGATTGGAAAATTATCAAAACCTCCTTTGATAAGTGTAATAGCCACAGAGATTATCAAACCTAAAAAAAATACACCTACAAAAGACATTACAGATAAACCAAGGGCTTGCCATGGTTCAACATCTAAGTGAGCAGTAGTCAAATGTTTTTGCATGTTTTTTTTATCTTTATCAGAAACTTTTAACTTAATTGCATTTCCAAGACTTTTACACCATTTTTCATATCTATTAAGATTAGGGGCCATTTCTTTTTTAAAAGTCTGATAAGATTTGCTATAATCTTCTTTTGAACCTTTGCTATAACCAGAAGATTTTATTTTGCTGTCTATCTGGGAACCATATTTTTGCATGACTTCTTCTACAGAAGGTCTTCCTCTTTTATTTTTGCCTGGTAAAAGCTTGTTAGGATCTTTTGGCAATTTCTTTTTGTTTTTTCTGGAGTTTCTATAGTTTCTTGCCATAATTTTCACCTTTTTTATTATGTAAAAAAAGGAAAATAACTTTAATAAATGTTTGGAGAAATAAACAACAACAAAGAAAATTTTGTTCTCAAATAACTCAAAAAACCTAAAATTATTATAATGGTTATTGTCTGAGTGATGTGATCTCTATTATTCAAATAATCTTTTACTAAACAACTTTATAAGAATCATTTACCCAATATCACTAAACTTGTTTTAGTATGTTGTTTTTCATTTTCTTGGATCTCTTTCCTGATTCCATGTATATGTTTTATTTACTCTTGTGAAAAAGTAACCTCTTCCTGGTTCAAAACACTCAAAACTTTCATCTTCATTAG
>Ga0102934_1002392_pt1 | contig 12966 bp, 10 predicted proteins | sample SalPonR2_A_D1_MG_FD_78175 | JGI IMG/M metagenome (GOLD analysis project Ga0102934, IMG submission 78175) | Salt pond soil microbial communities from South San Francisco under conditions of wetland restoration - Salt Pond MetaG R2_A_D1_MG | ecosystem: Environmental > Aquatic > Marine > Intertidal...
CCGAGCACCAGGCCATCCCTGCGGCACTCACGTCCAGCTTGCTCACATCGAATGCCGTCTCCACGCTCGTCAATCCCTCCGGCCCGGACCCCCCCCACCCAGTCTGGCTCGCCTTGTCCGGCCATGCCACCAGCCTGCGTCGCCCTTGCACCCCCAGTAAAAGACCTTGCGCTGAGGCTGCGACTACTGCCGAGGAGAAGGCCAAGCTCTTGTTGGGCCGAAACGACCACTCCCGTTGTCGAGTCCCGTCGAACGCGCTGTACAGGAGCACCTGGGACGGCGACGTGAAGAGGAAGTGCTCCCCCCGGCCCCCAACCCAGTCCAAACCGACCGGCTTGCCCGATATTTCGACTTTACCGACTTCTGTGAAGACTACAGGATTCTTGCTTCTGCTCCGCATTCCTGCAGCCATGGCCATACCCTCCTCACTCAGTGCTGCTTCCTAGGATGATGAGAGCCTGCTGGCTTGAGGCCAATCGTCCAGATGCAGTCCCTGTCCGCCAAAGAAAGTAAGTTTTTCTGTAAATATATACAATCAGGAAGTTTAGAAAGTGGCGACGACGGTCCGCGACCTGAGCACAGGCTATTTTTTCGGGGAGCGGTATGGGTGGCATGGGGGTGGGGAGGTCGTGGCGGGGGGGGCAGTATCTTGGCGCCAGTAACTTGGTCGCCGAGAGAGTTTCTCGTCTACTTATTACGTCCTCAAGCACATACCTTGCAATACAAAAGCTACGCTCATGGTTTGCTTATTTGCTTGTTTTTTCTTGTTCAGAAACACGTCGTTGGCTGACCCCTCTGTCCCTCTCACCTGCCAGGGCAGGACGCTTATGCCTGGAGTGCCGCCCCAGGTGACGGGGCCTCTCCTGGTCCTTGGCGCGGCTCTTTTGCTGACTATCACGATAAAAGAGGCCTTGGACCGGAAAGAGGGCAAACAACGATCCAAAATCCCATTGCATAACCCCAGGGGTCTTCGCTTCGAGCTGCCGGGCACCTCCTCATCGATACCGGCCCCGAGTTTGCCCTCAGAACGCTCCTTCATATCCACTTCTTCGGAAAGGGGGCTGTAACACCGCACAATAGCCGCAAGAGGTAGCCCTCGGAGTATGAGTGTGGACAACATTCATGTTCATCTCGAGCAGGGCGGGATCACGGTCCCATCGGTCGAAGAGACTGTTCCCTTCGCCCCCTGCTACCTCCTGCCCCCCATTACTGCCTTGCTGCTCACACCTCTGCGCGTCGCGGATGGCTCCATTCCCTTGCCCTTCCTTCCCTCTGAAAGCGTGCTTCTCCATCTGTTACTGGGCCGGCGCGTGCCCGCCTCAGGGGAGGTGACACTGCTCCTTTTCCTAGGCGACGAAAAGGACGATCAGGGGGTCGAGCCCCCGCCTTTGTGCCCATGCGCACGCTACAGCATGGTGGTGCACCGGACCTGGGTATATGACGAAAGCGCCTGGAGCACGATAAAGGAGGGCGCACCGTGTAGCGAGAAGGGGGGACAACCCGGCGGGAAGGCGGCGCCCGAACCCCCCGTCGGCCTCGTCACGCCTGGCACCAGGGTCCTCGTGCAGGGGCAGACGTGCGACTGGCTCGCACCCGACAGGGAGGTCTGGGAGTCGTTTCTAGGTCCTGGCGTGGGACTCCTTCCCTCGGATCCCCCTGTGCTCACAGAAATGTGCGCGCGGATTAAGAGGGGTCTGGGTCTCGGTCCGAGGGTTGGGGGCGGCCGGGCCCTGGCGAGGGAGCAAGCGCCCGGCCTGGTCCTGCTCGACGGCCCCAGTGGTTCGGGGAAGACTGCCCTGGTTAGAGCGGCAGCGCTAGCACTGGGTCTCGTCACGGTGCTCGTGCGTCCTGGCGGGCTCATGGCCCGTCACGACGTGGAAGCAGACCAGGCGCTGGAGCGAGCCGCCGCCGCGGCCGCCGTCATGGGTCCCGCTCTCCTGTTGCTGGACAACGTAGACTTGCTGGTGCCGGGCGTGGGCTCGCGGGTCGTAGGCGCGAGCAGGGGGGAGGTGGACGGGTCGCTGGCGCGCTGGGTGGCGAGGGTGGGCGAGCGCGAGGGCTGGGAGGGGTCGCCGGGCTGGAGCTCGCCATGTGGAGGCAAGCCGGGGAGGGTCATGGTGGTGATGACGGCCCGCTCCGGCTGGTGCCCTGGCCTCTTCGGGGTGGACTGCCGCCTCTCCCTGTCGGCCGGCTCGGAGTCTCGGGGCTGCCAGGCCTCCCTCTTGGCCCGGTGTTGGGAGCAGGGCGGGGTGAGGGCGGGGCAAGGCGACCTGGAGGCTTTCCATGCGGGGCGCGACCCTGCGCGTCTTGAGCCAGCCTACACCCCCTCGGAGGCGGACTGGGTGGCTGTGGCGCGGCTCTGCCAGGGTTTCTCCCTGGGGTCCATCGCGGCCATGGCGCGGCGAGCGAAGAGGCGCTTGGCCAGCCCGGCCCCCGGCAGCAATAGAGGAGCGGCCGAGGACCCTGGAGAGTCATGGCGGGCCGCTTTCACGCAGGCTGTGGCCGAGAGTCGAGCCCAGCAGCTGGCGCGTGGAACGGGCATGACAACCGTCCTGAGGGTAGAGCCCCCGGTGACATGGACCGAGGTGGGGGGCCAGGCGGCGGCCAAGGAGGCAGTGCGGGAGATGATAGTCTGGCCCATGGCGAGACCCAAGGCTTTCGCGCGCCTCGGCATCGACCCTCCCGCGGGGCTCCTCCTTTATGGCCCCCCTGGGACTGGGAAGACGCTGATCGCGAAGGCGGCCGCCTGTCAGTGCGGGGCCGGCTTCATGTGGCTGCGGATTACGGACGTGGTGAGGGGCGAGGTAGGTACGGGGGAGAAGCTCCTGCGAGAGGCCTTCCGGGTAGCCCAGGAGAATCGACCTGTGGTTATTTTCATTGACGAGTTCCAAGCACTTTTCAGCGCGCGCGGGGGGGGCGGAGGCGGGGGTCGTCTGGCGTCCCAGTTGCTCCTCTCGATGGACGCACTGCGCCGGGAGCACGGGCGGGAAGGGGAGGTCGGCGAGGAGGCTGCCGGCTTTGTCTCGGTGCTGGCGGCGACCAACGCACCTGAGGCCATCGACTCCGCCTTTCTGCGGCCCGGGCGCTTCGACAGGCTCGTCTACGTGGGGTTGCCAGACCAGCAGGATCGGGCAGACATCTTGGACAGGTGGCGGGAGCGCATGCGGTGGGCGGAGGACATGGGGGTTGCCGAGCTGGCAGAGCAGACGGAGGGCTTTTCCGGGGCAGACCTGGCGAATTTGATGCGGCGGGCGGCGCTGCATGCCTTGGCTGCCCATAAATCGCCTCCATGGCCGGACGGAGGCGGCCGCGATGGAAGGGCTAGCCAGGGCGGAAGTAGTGAGGCTGCTGTCCCCCTGCCCCTGATTAGGCGCGAGGACGTGCAAGCGGCCCTTAGGACGTGCCGTGCCACGACGTCGCCGGAGAGCCTGTCCAAATTTGAGGCCTACCGCCGTTTGCACGGTGGATCGGGAGAGTGAGAGGCTTGGAGGGCCGGGCGAGGGCAGGACAGGCATTCCACACAGTTTGCACATAGGACGAGCTACGTGGGAGCATAGGCAGATGCCAATTAGTAGTCATTTACAGTCATGAGAACATTGACAAGGCAGTAATAAGTCACTTATTAGTCAATTGGTGCTTTTACAAGAGATGTCCCTCCCTCCCTTCTTCCTTTCATTTGCGCTTGTCTGTCCAAACTCTCTTTCCCGCTCCTTCGACCTACTGTGCCACACTTCCCGCCTCCAGCCCTCGCAGTCGACCCACACGCTCCCTCTCCATCTCCCTCATTCGGTCCCAGTGCCTTCTCTTGCACGCCCGCTCGCTCCCCTCGCTCGCGCTGAGCAGGCGAGTCAACGTCAGCCATCGGCTCAAATCCTCGGGCCGCAGGTCTTTTCCTGCCTCCCGCCCCCGCAAAGTCACGTATTCCTCTTCCGCATGGCGGGCGAGGTCTTCCCCGATCTCCACCGGGAAGCCAGCCAGAGCCGCCAGGTACCGACGCAGGGACGCGAGGGCCTCGGGCGACATTTCCTCTGCCCGTTCCTCACGCCCTTCCTCGCCACCGCCCATGGGGAGGGAGACAGCAGCAGCAGAGATGGAGTGACTGGTCCCCGCAGCCACAGGAGCGGACGCAGGCGCGAGCGGGACCTCACAGAGGGCTCCCCCGTGGAAGATGGATCGGCTCTTGGAGACGACGAGCATGGGGCAGTCGGCCTCGAAGTCCAGTTTGTAGTAGCCGAAGTTGCAGGAGGTCTTCTGGCTCTCGATCAGGCCCTTCAGGCACTGAACATTGGCCACACCCGCCGCGTCCAACCGCCCCGTCTCCAGCCCCGTCTCGTCCAAGACCAGGGCCGTGCCCGGCGCTGCCTGGAGGGGCGTGGTGGAGAGGAGGTTCGTTCCGTAGTCCTTCTGCGATATCCAGGCCCGAGGGTCCCGGAGGCGGGCCAGGGTCACGGGGAGGGAGCGGGACCGGGCAACCACGCGGGCGAGGAGTCGGCTCAGGCCCTTGGCGAGGCCCGGGGTCTTGACGCGGCTGATGTTCACGGGGAGGTTGCCCACAGTCTCTCCCCCGCCGCGTCGAAGCCGCACCCGGGAGAGGAGGGCGAGGAGAAGGTACTCTGCCGCCAATATGTCCCCTTCTAGATGTCGCGCGAAGTAACGGACGGTCTCCGCGCGCGCGTGGGCGATCTGGTCGGGCCCCTGCGTTAGCCTCAGGGGCCGGGGCCGTGGGACGGAGGCGCCGGCAAAAATCGAGGGCGCAGGCGCGCGGGAGGACGCAGAGGGTAGCGGACTGGGAGCGATCCCTCCTGCCTCTGCTTCATCGTCTAGGAGCATTGGCCCCGCCCGCTCCCAGAGCAATACGTGCAAGCGGGGGTAGCGCCAAGTCGCCCCGTCCGCCCCGCCCGCCACGTCCATGTCTTCCTCCTCGCCCTCCATTCTGCCTCCCGCCATGTTGTCCTTCTCTTCTGCCGAGGTATAGGACAAGATTGCGACCACGTCCAAGGCCTCGTTCAGCTTGGGGGGGTAGGGTCCCTCCTCCCCGTCGTAGAAGTAAGCCAGGCACCGGAAGGATTCGGGCCCTTGCAGCCCGTGGAGACCCTCCAAAGAGTCTGCAGGCAGGGGGCATGGAGGCGGAGCATTGGACAAGGTGGATGCATCGTCTAAGTCCATGCCATTCGCCTTGCTTTCCTCCAAGCGCGCTACCTTGGCCGGTCCATCGCTCAGGGGTGCTGTCAGGGAAGTGTCCATCTCAGTCCCGCTCGCATTGGCGCAAAACGACCGTTTCTTGGCAATCAAAGCGCTCTCATCCTTGATTCCGGTCGACCGTGACCGCCCCACCCAGCCTGCCTCCCCAGGGATGGGCCCTAGGAGCAGGGGCCGGCGCTCGACGGTCCCGTGGGGCTCCCATTTCGCCCCCGCTGCCGCCTCCTCGGTTGTCAGCGCCTCCCGATACATAGTGCAAACCACCCGACCCGAGGCAGGATCCCTTTGCATACCGGAGAAAAATTGCGGATCGAGCATATCGACAACCATGCCACGAAACCGGACCAAGCGATGCTTCCGCAGGGGTCCCATCGGGGCCGAGTCCGCGGCCCAAGTCCTAGGGTCTACTAGCGGCACACCTGATAGCGCGTTGGGTTGCCTCTCGAAATAACGACGGAAGGCGTCTGACACCCTCAGATGAAAAGAGGGTTTGACGGGAGTTGGGACAGTGGAGCTGATCGCCGCTTGTGAAACAAAGCACTCCTGCACAAGGGCCAGGGGGTTTTCCAGGAGGTCCGGGCAGCTTTCCATGTTGGCAAAAGCTGACGAATTGGATGTTGCAGGGCCTGAGTCCATGACTGTAAGCGTGGTGTCAGAAAGATATCTTTTTTTTAATTGTTACGATACGAGCCCGTGAGAGGGACAGAGCCGGGCGTGGCGGGCGGCAAAGAAACAGGGCAGGCGGGAGGAAGGAACAAAGGAGGCGATACTAGCGAGATATCCCGAGGCACCAAGCGCACCTCTCATCGCCCTCTTTTCTTCCTGCACACAGCCCTGCTCGCACTCTCCTCGTCGCGGGTTCCGTGGTGGCATGATGGCTGCGAGCTACCCGGCGGCATATACATACGGGGCAGTGGAGGAGGTGGTGAGTTGAAAGTGTGGGGGGGATCGAAGCTCCTGCAGCCTCCATTTCCACACCGGTGGCGCCTTCAGTCAGACACGTGCACCTCGGGCCCTGTTTCTAAAATCCTGACATATCACACGCACACGATAGCATGATCGTACTGCCTTGCTGAAAGGCACGATCCGCTTGACGGAGGAGACGAACCAGCTGGCGGCGGGGATAGGGGAGGACATGCGCGGTCAGCGGGTTGCCTTGGAGGACGGTTCCACTCGCATACGGGAGATGAAAGGTTTTGCTGGCGAAGCCCGCAGGATTCTTAATCAAATGGCACGACGAGCGGCTTGGCATCGTGCAACTTTGTGGGGTATCATTGTTTTCCTCTCGCTGTGTATCGGCTTGACGCTGTATCGTCTCTTCACGAATCGCGGGCACATAATATGACAAGAAAGAGTGCCAGCCTCGGTCAAACACGGGACTGTGCAGCCATTGAAGGAAACAACCAAATCATCCATTTATAACAAATAATCAATGCCTTGGAAAAGAGCGGTTTGTCTGTTTACTCGATTGGTTCAGTGCTGAAGAAGTCTCCCCTAGCATGGCTAAGGGACTTCTCATGAGAGCTCTCACGCCATACATAGCTTCTCTGCCGGCTCATGCTCGATCTGAACATTGCTTAGCCCCGAACCTTTCGGCGATACGGACGAATTTCCCTTTCTCAGCTGTAAGGCAGCTGCCTCACGTCTTTTTGGACAGGACCCGGGTCGCCCTCGAGGGCTTGGGGGGCCTTGTGTCACCCCTTACCCTAAGCCTGTTTCCGGTGCCCTCTCGCATCCTCCGTACAGAGTACCGTCACGCTCGGCTTGCTGCGCTCGAACACCTCCCTGGTCTCGGGGTATATGAGGCGGAGCAAGACCAGTCCCTGCGGGATCCCGGACACGTCAACCACGTTCTCCTCCCTGCCCGAGTGGCGGCGCATGTCCGTCGTCAGGACCAAGCGATACGCCAGCCCCGCCTGCTCCCTCCCCGCGTCCAGGGCCCGCGGCTCCTCCGTTCCTTCCCTCCTTCGTCTGGCCCCGGGAAGGTGAGACTTGGCGCCAGGCGAGGTCCGGAGCGTCTCGTCCGTGAAGTGCTGGTACTGCGGCAGGCCGCACTCGTCGTACACGACAAAGGTCCACATCCTCTGCTTTCCCGGGAAGATCCGGCCGATGATAAGCAGGTCGCCTACGAGGGGTTAGGAGCGAGTCAGCCTTTGCGTACCTTGGAAAGAAGGAGGGTGCGTGCTTATTCCTTGAAAAGCGGCGCCTTTTCCTATTGCTCAGGCCGAATGTGACGTCGGAAGCCTCGCTCGTCCAGCATTGGGGCCCTAGCACTTCTCATACTACAGAGAATGCCCAGATTTTTCTTCCTACCTTGGCGGGCGTCAAAGGGGCAGGAGTAGTACTTGTGGTTGGGATGGGCCTTGGGCGAGTCCGCGTCGTAGACCCGGGCCTCCGGCGGGTCTGTGAACTCGTTGACCTGGGGGTTGAGAGAGGGAAAGCCAAAGACGACAGTTAGGCGGAATAAGTAAGCGAGCAAAGCAGAGGCAAGCCAAGAGAGGAGATCGGGCGTACGGACGCGCTGAGAGGCCGGGGAGCGAGCGGGCGGAGAAAGCCAGGCACGGATTCCCACCTTGTACGCCCTGTCTGACAAGACCCTCTTCGCCTTCCTCCGACCCCTCGCATACAACAGACGCAAGAGAATGGCCGGCATAGCCCCAGCTACCAGCAGCATCGCGGTTATCTCCGCCGCCGACCACCTGCCCGCCAGGAGTAAGGCACAAGCCACGGCCCCGAGGTAGGCGAGGAGGCGCAGAAGCCGCTGGAAGCGGTGCGAGGGCGCTTTCTCCGCGTAATGAGGCCCAGAAAAGCTGTGGTGGGCGGGTTTAAGCTCTTTGGGCGTGCCAGGGCCCATAGAGTGGAAGGAGGGCATGTCGAGGCGCTGTCCAGGCAGAGTCCCGTACCTCCTCACCACCAGCAAGGCGTCGCGGACTCCGTGTCGCGGCAGCCAGTTCGCCGGGGAGATGTCTGCCGGCCTCTCTTCCTCATCACAAATGGCTACATCGAAGCTCCCATCCAGATTGTAGACGAGGTCCATGTCGCAGAGGCTGGGCGGGACCTGGTCTTGCACGGGGTCGAAGAGGCCAGCGTACAGAGAGAGCGAGAAGTAGCGACAAACGGGCATCCTTGGATGTCGGAAACGGATGCCCTCGTCAAGGGGAAGATAGCTGTACACAGAGAGGTAGTTGTTTGGGTCCGGAAGGGTAAAAAGAGCTGAAGTGAAGGCTTCGTCGTAGTGCTCTGGGCAGCCGGGCACGTCCGATAAAGGCGTGGTATGAAGTGTACGAAGTTTCCGCAGAATTGGGGGAAACCGTAGGAGAAGGGGAAAGAAGATGATAGTGGCCCCCACACCTATTACAACTCCCATAAAGACAGTCTCTTCCTTGAGGGGGAAGAGACATAGAGGTGTCATTGTCATCGAATCCTAAGTTTTACGATCGGATTCAGGGGCTTGTCAGTGTGCTTGGGAGAATGCAGAAATAAACGCGGCCCTTGGCAAACCTATGATGGTAACGTGAGACAGAAAATAATTTCCAATCAAATTTTCACTGCTGTCAGCGAGGGGATGATTTGACACGGAGGGGACAAATGAGCCCGATTATCAGGATTAAATTTTGAGTATGGTTGAAGTCTTCTGTCCGGAAATAAGTATCACTTAAAAACAAAAGTCACCTGTGGACAACACGGACGGCATCTTCTCCCCCAACCCGGTTGGATCCTTCTTCCAGATACGTCGGTAAAATTATAAAATCATGTTTTGACGCAGCAAAGTTTAGGAGCACTATGTTCAGGGACAGAAACGGTCCGCGCTTTCAGTGACGTCACCTTCTCTGGGGTCTCCTTTCCTCCCATGCCCGTCCGGCCCCTCGATCTGTGGGTAATATATGAAGGTAATGGGTCGCTATTTCAAACCCGAAAGGCATCCATCACCTCTTTTTTAGATATCATCCAAAGGAAAGGGAAAAGAGCTTCATGGTCCCAATAATCTAGAAGGGAGGAGGAGGTTGCACCTCAAGAGGCGCTTCCTGAGGAGAGGACCGGAGGATAAATAGGGCCACACTATGGGGCGCCAGGTGAACAACAGTCTTGTTCTTAAATATCTACAGCCACATGTACGAGAGGCTTCAAGCAAATTACAATGAACGGGGCCCAAACAAAGGAGAAAGCCCTCCCAAAAAACAAACGAAAAAAAGCGGGGAAAAAAGCGGGCGAGTAAATCCCAGCGGGGAGGAAATTCCGCTCCGAAAGCACCATAAGTGTTGCGTATTTCAAAAAAAAATCCAAGGTACCCAAAATACCCGTTTAAAGTTCTTCATTCGGTGAATTTACACTGCCTTCTCGCCATCTTCATAGACATGCATTAGCTATTCACTTGTTAAATCTTTACGTGGAAGTGCTCCAATTCTGCCCCTTCTCCTCTCTCAGCCTTCTCTTTTCGTTCTCGTTCTCGCTTGGCATTGTTCATGCATTGCTTAATCATATCCGAGGTGGTTTTATTCATCCGTGCCCGTATCTTGGGCTCCTTGCTGCGATAAGAGGAGGGAGAGGATGAGGTTCAGGAGAAGACATGTCTAGAACAATAGAGAAAGAAGACACTTACCTTCCTGACTCATAAAGCAAATAATTAGCTAACCCCCTGGCCGCACTATATATGTAAATAGAAAAGGGGTGCGTGTCAGAAACCTGGTGGGCAGGTTCCATTTGCCCTTTTCATTTTATTGATTGCCTCTGCTCCGCCCGCGGGACCTCGCAAGCCATTCTTACTTCATCTTTAGCTGTTCCACTTGCTTGGCATCATCCACCGCGGCATTCTTTTTGAACTCAGAGCGAAGCATCTTCCTGAGTGCAATTCCTTTCGGGCTCTGATGCAAGGCGATTTGTAGGGGTGGGAATCTCGTCATGCTTCAGGCTGAGCACGGGCAGGCAATGGATTGCTTACCTTACTGGCAATGTGGTCGGCGACGCGGAGACAATCTCGGTACAACTATTTTTTGCGAATTATAATATACTAGCTGTGAGCTTTGTGCTGGGTCAGCGGGGTGGCATTTGTGACGGCGTTACCCTTCTTTCCTAACCTCACCTGGACACTGCTTTTTCCAGCAACGTTCTTGAGCGTTGCTGCGTGTGCCGACGGCAAAGCCATCCTCGACGTACTTTGTTCTCAGATTCGCGCGTACCCAAGGCCTGATTGAGCAGGAATGGCACACAAGGAATGAAGGATTTTGAGCGCTGCCGTCGCACCAAGGCTTTGACGGTAAAGACTCTCCGAGGGCCCTTCGCCGTGAGGCTGCCATAGCGAGCTCGCGTCGAAGCCGCGACTTGCTTGAAACCGCGTGAATGAACCGGACGGTCGCCTATCCAAGCACTTCGAAGCTTACTTACCAAATTTGTTGCGCAGGCTTAATTTCTTTATGCAAAGCATTTCTTCGCCCGTGTGTACAGGACGTGCCCACCAGCAGGAAGACCCGAATGAGGGTTGAAGGAGCGCTTTTTACTTGTACACTAGCTTTTTATTTCGCTTCTACGGGCGCGGCAGCAGGCAGTTCCAGGTATGTATGGCACAGTTAAGTCAGTTTCTGTGGATTGATGGCTCTCTGTCTGACCTGACCCCTCCGACATGCACAGCGCGGCCCTCGCTTTCCAGACACCTGGACTCCCCTCCCGCAGCCCCTCTGCGTTGCTAGGTCTAGTGGTGCCTCAGTCGTTCACTGCTTCCACTCGACCCTTCTCACATTTGGCCTACCTGGCGGATAGAAAGGCCTGGCAGGGACGCACCGCAGTCGTAACAGAAAGCAACGGGGGGGAGGTCTCCTGGTCACGGCTTGCGCGCATGGCGGGGGGTGGAAACGCCGCCTCCAATCGGGGCAACGAGCCCTCTTTATGGAATCTGCCTAATATCCTAACGTTGCTGCGCGTCATTTCTATCCCTGTCCTCATCATCATCTACTACACGAGCGCGGTACGTGGGAGACACGCCAGGCGTTGGGGCGCTCTCGTCTCATCTTTGTCGTGCGCGTGGCCGTGTCATGTGTCCTAATAAAGCGAAACCATTGAGCTTGCGCTTCAGCTGAGAAAAGAACGTCAAGCAACTTACGAGCCTGCGCTCTCCCGCCTTCCTCCATCCCCCAATCCCGACACCATCAGAGCTGGCGGAACGCGGCCTGCTCGGGGCTCTTCGTCTTTGCGGCCATGACGGACTGGCTAGACGGCTATCTAGCCCGACGTATGAACCTGAGCTCCCCTCTGGGCGCTTTCCTCGACCCCGTTGCTGACAAGGTGAGGCGCCTGGAAGGAGGGCTCCGGGAGGGAGGTCGGGTTTTGTCCCGGAAGGGGTGTCTCTCCCGTTGTCTGCCACCGTCCCGTGATCGCAGCGGCTGATGAAATGAACACTACCTGCCCTGTACACTCCTTTCATCGCACAGCTCATGGTGGCCACGGCTTTGGTCCTCATGGCGGATAGGTTGAACTCGCCGGTCGTCACCGTCTCCACCGCCATCATTATCTGCCGTGAGATAGGAGTCTCCGCTCTCCGCGAATGGATGGCGTCGCAAGGGGCTCGAGACACCGTAGCGGTGGGCTGGTGGGGTAAATTTAAGACGGCCACGCAGATGCTAGCCCTCTCTGTCTTGCTCTACGTTCAGCCCCCCTTGGCCAGCCACGATGCGCTGGCGCACAAGCTTCTGGAGGTGGGCGTGGGTCTGTTGGCTTTTTCGGCTGTATTGACTGTGTATTCTGCTGTTGGATACGTGCAGGCAGCCTGGCCCGCTTTAACAGGCAAGGCTAAATGAGGAGTGAGGACTTTGCCGCGGAGGAGGTTAATTTCGACGAGTGCAACAGTGTGACGAGCATAATCGCATCTCAAACTGACTATTGATCGGCATTCAAAAATAAACAAAACTTGAACAAAGCATCGATTTTCCAAAAAAAAGTGTTCATTCGCCCATAGGTACGACCCAGTAACGAATGTGATGCCTTCGCTTCCGAGTCTGTGCTCGGTCCTTTCCACAATCTCAGTACATGACACCCGCCTCTCACTGTTCTGCCGGGGTTCGTTCTGTACCTGAGTTCAATCACTTGTGGCTTTTTCCTTCCTATGAGTGTCTGAGTGTCTATCGGTCCTACACTCCGATGAAGATGTGCCCTGTATTAGCCCGTCTCTCCTCCCTTCTCTCCTCGCGCCATCCTGCGCACCCGCCCGCTTGCTCAAGTCCACAAAAGTCCCTCTCCGCCATTCCGGCTCCAAAAACCTCATGTTGCCCGCACATTATCTTTGTAATTGTGCCAATTTCTGTCTCATGTCGTTTTCTCCTGCCCCTTTCAATTTTTGGGCATATTTGTCAACAGGAGGGCCTCTTTTCTAAATTTCTCATCGAAGCAATTCAGGGCGTCTTCCACCGACTGCAAAAACGCGTCTTGACCCGCACACTTAATCATCAGTTGAAGGACATTTTTCATTCCACCTCAAGGCTGTGCATCGCCGCCGGTCTGGCCTTGGAATGGCATAGGAAGCAGAGGTGAAAGAGATCTCGACGTCGGCATCCCATCTCTCCAGATCAAGGTCCTGAACGACCCTCTCTTTTAGCGTTGTTCCCATGGCGTCATCCGACCCAGTGCCGGCTGACGACGTGATGAAGGAGGCCGCTGCCCTTCAAGAAGAGGTTGCGCTGCCGCCAGAGCTGGTGGTTGACTCTGACCTCGAGGTAGCGGAGGCAGCAGCAGCGGCAGCGGACGAGGTTTTAAGAGGGGGAGGGGGAGGAGGGGGGGGAG
>Ga0102934_1002396_pt1 | contig 12951 bp, 11 predicted proteins | sample SalPonR2_A_D1_MG_FD_78175 | JGI IMG/M metagenome (GOLD analysis project Ga0102934, IMG submission 78175) | Salt pond soil microbial communities from South San Francisco under conditions of wetland restoration - Salt Pond MetaG R2_A_D1_MG | ecosystem: Environmental > Aquatic > Marine > Intertidal...
CCCGCGGCGCCGTCGCCGGCTGGTCCGGTGCCAGCGCCTACAACCGGGGCCAGGTGTTGTACCGCATCGCCGAGATGCTGGAGGGCCGGCGGGAGCAGTTCGTCGCCGAGCTGGCGCTGCAGGGCGTGAACCGCCGCCGGGCCGAGGGCGAGGTGGACGCCGCGGTGGACCGCCTCATCCATTACGCCGGCTGGTCCGACAAGTACCAGCAGATATTCAGCGCCGTGAACCCGGTGGCCTCGTCCCACTTCAACTTCTCGGCGCTGGAACCCACCGGCGTGGTCGCGATCATCGCGCCGGAAGAGAGCGGGCTGCTCGGGCTGGTCTCGAACGTGGCGCCGGCCATCGTGGGCGGCAATACCTGCGTGGTGCTGGCCTCGGCCGGCCGCCCGCTGACCGCCATCAGCTTCGCCGAGGTGCTGCATTCCTCCGACGTGCCCGGCGGCGTGGTGAACCTGCTGACCGGTTTCCGCGACGAACTCAGCGGCCAGTTCGCCTCCCACATGGACGTGAACGCCGTGGTCTTCTGCGAGGCCGAAGGCGAGGCGGCGAAGGACATCCAGATTGCGGCGGCAGACAACCTGAAGCGGGTGATCGACCGCACCGGCACCGACTGGCGCCGCCCGGCGGCGCAGGGCCCGTATCACATCCGCGATACCCAGGAAGTGAAGACCACCTGGCATCCGATCGGTGGCTGAGATAGAAATCGCCTGATGGCCCATTTCACACGCCGCCGGTTCCTGGAGATGGTCGGTGCGGCCGGCGGCTCGACAGCCATGTATCGCGTGGCCTCGGCAATGGGGCTCATGGCAGCCCCGGCGCAGACGCCGCTCGCCGGCTTAAGGCCGCTCGGCGACGCCCGCCGGCGCGTCGTCATCCTCGGCGCCGGCATCGGCGGACTCATTGCCGCACTGGAACTGGACCGGGCCGGCTACGACGTGACCGTGCTGGAAGCCTCCTTCCGCCCGGGCGGACGCAATCTCACGCTGCGCTCCGGTGACGTCGTCGACGAACTCGGCAACCGCCAGGTGTGCGAATTCGACGACCAACCCGGGCTGTACCTGAACGCCGGCCCGGCGCGCATCCCGCCGGACCACACCGCGCTGATGCGCTATTGCCGGGAACTGGGCGTGCAGCTCGAGGTGTGGATCAACGACAACCGCAACGCCTATTTCCAGGACGACAACATGTTCGGCGGCCGACCGGTACGCCAGCGCCAGTACATCGCCGACGCCCGCGGCTTCATGGCCGAGCTGCTGGCAAAGTCGCTCTCGGCCGAGACCCTCGAGCGGCCGTTCGATGCGCGCGATACGGAGCGCCTGCTCGCCTTCGCCAGGATGTATGGCGACCTCGACGAGAGCCATCTCTACGTCGGCTCCGAGCGGGCGGGCCGCCGGAGCGGCGGCTGGATTGCGGAAACCGAGCTCAATGAGCCGTTCGACCTCTCCGAGATACTGGACGGACGTTTCTGGGAAGACTTCATGCACTTCCCGGAGATCGCGGACCAGGCCTCGACCATGCTCACGGCCACCGGCGGCATGGACAACCTCGTGAAGGCACTCATGCGCGAGGTGGGCCATCTGGTGCAGCTCGACTCGGTGGTCCACACCATCGCACTGCGCCATGACGGTGTCGACATCGGCTATGCGCGGAACGGCGAGCCGCTCACGCTGCCGGCGGATTACTGCCTGAACAGCATCCCGGCTCATCTCCTGACCGGCCTCAGGCACAACTTCCCGCGCGATTACGTGGAATCGCTCTCGTGCATCAACCGCGGCGAGCTGATGAAGATCGGCCTGCAGGCGAGCGAACGGTTCTGGGAGCGCGACCGCATCTACGGCGGCATCTCCTGGACGCACCAGGACATCACCCAGATCTGGTATCCGCCCCACGGCATCCACGGCCGCAAAGGGATACTGCTGGGTGCCTACACCTTCATGCCCGGCGCCGCGGAACGGCTGGCCCGCCTCACCAGCGAGGAGCGCATCGCCGAGGCCGTCCGCCAGGGCTCGAAGATTCACCCGGACTACGCCCGCTACATCGAAAACGGTATCAGCGTGCCGTGGAACCGCATGAATCACCTGATGGGCTGCGCCGGCGTCTTCGAGGACGACGAAGACGGCCGTCACTTCCGCCGGCTGCAGTCGCCGGTGGAGCGCCACTACATGATCGGCGACCAGATCAGCTATCACCCGGGATGGCAGGAGGGCGCCATCCGGTCCGCGCATTTCGCGATCGCCGATATCGACGCGCGGCTTCAGGCAGAATTGCAGACTGCGGCCCCGGCGTGACGGCCGGCCGATTCTTCACAGGAGAGACTCCCATGAGAACAAGCACCAGAATGGTCACGGGTTCAGTCGTCGTCACCGTCATGCTGCTCGCCGCCGGACCGAGCCAGGCCGGCGATCGCACCCAGCACCCGCTGCCGAACGACTCCACCTTCCCGATCGCCCGCGCGGTGGAGGTCTCCGCCGGCGCCACTCTGGTGTGGCACAGCGGCATGGTGCCACGACCCGCGGATCCCGATGCCGAGCGCAACAGCCCGGAGTACTGGGGCGATACCGAAGCCCAGGCGCTGAGCGTATTCGCCCGCATGCAGGAATCGCTGGACGATCTCGGCCTCGGCTTCGGCGACATCGTGAAGATGACGGTATTCCTGGTCGAGCCGCCGGGACAGGACGGCATGGACTTCCAGGGCTTCATGCGCGCCTACACCCGATATTTCGGCGCCGAAGCGGAACAGATGAATCTGCCGGCACGATCCGCCGTGGAAGTGGCCGGGCTGGTGGCCCCGGGCATGCTGGTCGAGGTGGAAGCCGTCTTCGTGCGGCCATAGCGGACCCGGCGGAGCCCTCCCCTTGAGCCGACTCGCACTGCTGCTGCTCGCCGCCTGCCTGGCGCTGGTGTCCCGCGCGGAGGAGCCGGCACCTCCGCAGACACCGCCGGCCCTTGTCTTCTGCATCACCTGTCACGGCGTCGAGGGCCGCGGCAATCCGCGGGTCAGCGCACCGCGCATCGCCGGTATGGAAGCCTGGTACGTCCGCCAGCAGCTGCAGGCCTTCCGCAGCGGCTGGCGCGGCACCCACGACGACGACCTGGTCGGCTGGGAGATGCAGGCCATGGTGCGATCGCTGACGCCGACAGACGTCTCCGCGGCGGCCGCCTGGTTCGCCGCGCTGGATGCGCCCCGGCCAGAGCCCACGGTGCAGGGCGATTCCGTCCGCGGCCGCTCGCTCTATGCCCCCTGCGCCGCCTGCCACGGGCCGGACGCCCGCGGCGACGAAGAACTCGGCGCCCCCGCGCTGGCCGGCCAGAGCGACTGGTATCTCCTCCGCCAGTTGGAGAACTTCCGCGCCGGCCGCCGCGGCTATCATGCAGACGATGCGGCCGGCCGTCAGATGGCGGCCAGCGTCGGCGATCTGGGCGACGAGCGGACGATTCGTGACGTCGTCGCCTACATCGCGAGCCTCGACTGAGGTAAAGCGGAGACGGCCCCTATGTTGCGCGAACTCGACGAAGCCGCCCGCGCGCTGCCCGCCCCCCGCGTGGTTCTGTTCGACTGGCACGCCACGCTGGTGGACACGCTGGACGCGATGTATCACTCGGTGGACGACGTGCTGCCCCGGCTGCCCGAGCTGGGGCTCATGGAAAAACTGATCCCGCACGATCTCTGCAAGACGCCGGAGGACGCGCGCCTGGTCGACTACGTACGCGAACACCGCCGGCTGCACCCGAAGATCAAGGCAGACCGACGGATCTCGCGCACCGACATCTTCGAGGTGCTGTTCGGCGCCGACGAGGACGCAAAGCACACGGCCCACGAGGCCTTCAACGAGGCCTACCGCCACCACTACGGCGAGGTGCACCCTTTCGAGGGCGGCGAACTCGAGTTACTCACCGAGATGTACGAACTGGACGTGCACCTCGGCATCCTCACCAACCGGGATCGGGAGTTCTTCGAACACGAGTTCGCACTGGTGGACGGCGGCGCCTGGCTGGAGCTGTTCGACGTCACCATCTGCGGCGGCGATACCTACCGCCGCAAGCCGAATCCTGAGCCGGTGCTGAAGGCGCTGGACGAGCTCGATGCCGAGCCCGGCCCGCACTGCTGGTACCTGGGCGACAGCACCACCGACGTCGTCGCCGCCAAGCGCGCGGGCATCACCTCGGTGTTCTTCAACGGCACGGGCTGGGAGCACGAGTGGATCAACAAGATCTTCCCGGGCACCGAAGCCCATCCCCATCAGCCCGATGCGATCGTCGACAGCTTCCGGGAATTCCGCTGGCTGGTGGAGGAATGCCTCCACGTCGGTCATCCCTGGGACGCCGAACCCCCGTTCCCGGCCGCACCGGACGCCTCGTCGTAACCGCCCTGGCCTGCGGGTTCAGCGCATTCAGCTACCGTCGCGGCATCGCCTTACACTGTAAACCGGCGCGTGGCGCGCTTTTCGATTTCGACGACGATCAGCATCGCGATACCGACCGCGACGATGACGAGTCCGTCCGTCAGGACAAGATCGCGGGTCCCGAAGACGTGCTGCATGAATGGCAGATAAGTGAACAGGAACTGCGCAAGGATGACGACGCCGACACCGGTCCAGACGATCCTGTTACCCAGTGCGCCGGTCAGCGTCAGCGAAGTGCCATGCGCGTAGCGGACGCTGAAGAGGTAAAAAATCTCCATAACGACGAGCGTATTGACGACCATCGTGCGCCCCGTCTCGATCGGCAGACCCCGCGACTCGCTCCAGAAGAAGATGCCGAAAGTGCCGGCAACGAAGAGGAGCGAGACGAATACGATGCGCCACACCAGTCTTCCACCGAGTATCGGCGTGCTGGCCGCGCGCGGCGAGCGGTGCATCGTGCCGCGCTCGGTCGGTTCGAAGGCGAGCGTAAGCCCGAGCGTGACGGCCGTGACCATGTTGACCCATAGAATCTGCACGGGGGTAATCGGCAGTGCGAGTCCGAACCCGATTGCCGCAAGGATCGTCAGCATTTCCCCACCATTGGTCGGCAGCGTCCACGCGATGACTTTCATCAGATTGTCGTAGACAGTCCGGCCCTCGCGGACGGCTGCGACAATCGACGCAAAGTTGTCGTCGGCGAGCACCATCTCAGCCGCCTCCTTGGTCGCCTCGGTGCCTTTTTCGCCCATCGCGATGCCGACGTCAGCCCGCTTCAGGGCCGGCGCATCGTTGACACCGTCACCTGTCATCGCGACGGTCAGGCCCTCAGCCTGAAGTGCGGCGACGAGCCGGAGTTTGTGTTCGGGCGTCGTCCGTGCAAACACGGCCGTGCGGGCCGCTGCGGCGCGTAATCCGGCTTCATCGAGTTGCTCGATGTCGCTGCCGGACAGCGTCTGCGGAGCCTCGTCGATGCCAAGCTGGCGGGCTATCTCGCGTGCGGTGGCCGGGTGATCGCCGGTAATCATGACGACACGGATCCCCGCCGAGCGACAGTCGGCGACCGCTTCGATCGCCTCGGCACGAGGCGGGTCGATAAAGCCGATGAGGCCCAGCAACACAGCGTCCCGCTCGACGTCGGCGAACTTCAGCGTCTGCTGGTCGAACGGAGCGGGCTTCCATGCGAACGACAGTACCCGCTGACCATTCGACGCCAGTCGCTCGGCGCGAATGCGCCACGCCTCGGCATCGATGGGTTCGTCGCCGGTACGCTGGCGCTGCCAGCTGCACATATCGAGCAGTCGCTCAGGCGCGCCCTTTATCAGTATGAAGGCGTCGTTGTCGTGGCTGTGGTGAAGTGTTGCCATGAAGCGATGTGCCGAGTCGAAAGGGATTTCATCCGCGCGAGGCAACTGCTTGCGGACGAGTGGGGCATCGAGGCCGGCTTTCAGTGCGAGCGCGACCAGGGCCCCTTCCATCGGATCGCCGTCGACGCGCCAGACCCCGCCCACCGATTGCAACTCCGCGTCGTTACAGAGCAACGCCGCGCGGACCAGTTCGAGCAGCTGCGCATCGTCAGTTGGGTCGACATTCTCACCATCGCATGCAATCGTCCCACGGGGGTCATAACCGACACCGGAAACCCCGAATTCCGCCTCGGCGGTCCCAATGGCCTGCACCGTCATCTCATTGCGTGTCAGCGTGCCAGTCTTGTCCGAGCAGATCACCGAAACCGAGCCGAGCGTTTCCACCGCCGGCAGACGACGGATGATCGCGTTGCGTGCCGCCATACGCTGCACTCCGATCGCAAGAGTGATGGTCATGATCGCGGGCAATCCCTCCGGGATTGCGGCGACCGCCAGGCCGACGACGGTCATGAACGCATCGGCGGGGGCGTAAGCTCGAACCAAGAGTGCAAACAGGAACGTCAGGACCGAGAGCCCGAGGATCACGACCGTCAGCTGTGCCGCGAAGCGATCCATCTGCCGGATGAGTGGGGTCTTCAGGCTTTCGACCGCGCCGATCAGGGCGCTGATTCGGCCGAGCTCGGTCTCTGCACCGGTACCCGTCACCACGCCGCTGCCCTGGCCCGCCGCCACCAACGTCCCGGAGTAAGCCATCGACGCGCGATCCCCGAGCGCGGCATCGGCTGCGACTGAAGCCGCGTCCTTCTCGACCGCGATCGATTCGCCAGTCAGGATCGCCTCCTCCATGCGCAGGTTCCGGCAACGGAGCAGCCGAAGGTCGGCCGGTACCCGATCGCCGGCTTCGATCAGCACGATATCTCCGGGGACGATCGAATCGGCCGGCACTGTCGTCCTGCGCCCGTCCCGAAGCACGGATGCCTTCGGATCGATCATGCTCTGCATCGCTTCGAGCGCGCTCTCGGCACGACCTTCCTGGACAAACCCGATCACAGCGTTGAGCAGGACGACGGTGAGAATCACCCCTGCGTCGATCGGATGACCGAGCAGCACTGCAAGTCCTGCTGCCCCGAGCAGTACGTAGATTAATAGGTTGTGAAACTGGACGAGTAACCGGAGCAATGGGCCGCGTTTCGCGGTGCGCGGCAGCCGGTTCGGTCCGAATCTAGCGAGTCTCGCGGCGGCGTCGGTCGTGGAGAGACCCTCAGCGCTGGTGCACAGCACCTCGAGCACGACATCGGGCGGCAGTGTATGCCAGTCTCGTAGAGTGATCTCTCCCAGGGTCTTCATTGACGTCAGTATACAAAGCCGGTGCAGCATGGCTGCACAAGAGTGCCGCTACCCGGTCAACCCCGACGCCTCGTCGTATCCGCCCTGCCCGGCGAGGTCCGCCCACGCGCGGAATGCCGCGGATGCCTCCACATCGCCGCCGGCAATCAATCGCCGCCACACTTCGCTGGCCCTCGCGAAATAGGGCACGCCACCAGGGAACATGGCGATCGAGAGTGCCTCGGCCAGTCCCTGCTCCGGGGTGCCCGCGGCATACGCGGAACGGATCTGCCACGCCAGCGCCTCGAAGTTACCGAGACACGTATGCACGGCAGTGGCAGCCAGATGCGCGCGAGGCAGCGGGATGTCGCCGGCCGCGCGCTCGAACGCCTTGCGGTACGCCGCCTGAGGCGACACGTCCGGCAGATGGGCGAGCCAGTTTCCCTCGACAAACTGATAACAGGAGACGCCCTTCGCCAGCGCGCTGATCGCGAGGATATCGGCGAACTCCTCACGGCTGCCGCCCGCCTCCAGATAACGCGGGATGTGGTGGGTGCCGAGCGGCTCGTCCAGGCTCATCAGCACCGCCGTCCACACGAGCTCGTGCTCGTGCCGGCTGAGATAGCCGGGCGTGAGCGTCAGACGCGTGTAGAGCGCGTCGTAGGCCTCCAGCAGGCCGTTGCCCGCAAGCGCCATCAGCCCGTGGTGGGCCAGCAGATAGCCGCGCTTGTCGCGGATCGCCGCCAGGACGGTGGTCAGGTCATTTTCCGGCATTGGGCACTATCCGAACGAGCATCGCTGCAGATGGCTTCGCGCGATTGCCTCACGCATGGCTTGACAACATTCGTCGATCATTTCCGACTCAATATTATGTGTATAGCGGATCAGCGAGATATCTCCATGCGGACAAATATTGTAATAGACGATGAATTGATGGAAGAAGCGCTCAAGGCAAGTGGCGCGACCAGGACTATCGGAGCGCGCGAGCACTGCTGACGGCGCTACCCGTCTACCAGCTGATTAGACCTGAGTTGGCGCTGGTCGCAGCGGACAATTCTCGAAGTCTTCGGAAACGAGGTGCCATCGCACGAAAGTCCTTACCCATTCGCGCAGGAACGAGTCGCAACCCTCGTCACTGCACCGCACGCTGCTGGCGACTCCCCTTTGCACCGAGCAGGAACGGCGCACGCGGACTCGCCGTACCCGCCACCAGTTCCGCCACGTGCGCGCCCACCGCGGGTCCGTGCTTGAAGCCGTGACCGGAGCCGCCGCCGACGACCCAGACATTGTCGAGACCCGGATGCCGATCGATCACCAGGTGGCCGTCCGAGCTGTTCTCGTACTGACACACTCGGCTCTCGCTGAGCGGGGCCTCCGCGAGAGCCGGGAAGCGCCGGGCCAGAAACGCCCGCGCCCTGCGCTCGCCCTCCTCGCTGGCACGCCGGTCGCCGCTGTCGGGATCCATGGGCGCACCGTGCGTGTCGTCGGCCACCTTGAAGCCGCGGCCCTCGAGGTCGGGGAAGCCGTAGAAGGGCAGGTCCGCCCATACCGGCAATGCCCCCGTGGCGCCGGCCGGGACGGCGAAATAGAACACCTCCTGCCGGCTGACGAAAAGCCGCCCGGCCATCGCCTCCGGGCAGACCTGGTCGAGCCATGGTCCGCACGCGAAGACGAACTGCTCCGCGGCAATGGTCTCGCCGGCGCTGGTCGTGACGGCGGGCAGAGAACCACCGTCCGCCCGATCCGCGCGCACCGGACGCACCGTGGCACCGAAGAAAGCGACGCCATCTGCGGCCAGCTCCGCCGCCATGACTTGCACGGCCCGCCGGGCCATCAGCGCTCCGGCCCGGGGCTCGAGGAAGCCGGCTTCGCCGCCGTCTGCCCTGAGCACCGGATAGCGGCTGCGCAGATTGCCGGTCGAGAGGAATTCATGGGGGATGCCGAGGCGCGACAGGACATCGGCGCTCGCACGCACGAGCGAGTCGCCCTCCTCGTGCAGCCACAGCACGCCCATCGGGTGGAAGACGGGCAGACCGGTACGCGCCGACAACGCCTGCCAGTCGCCGAGTGAGCGCCAGGCCCATTCCGAGTAAATCTCCTTGTCACCATAGCCGGCCCGTATGACCCGGCTCTCGCCGCCCGAGGACGCCCGGCTGTGAGCCGGCGCGACGGCATCGATGACGGCGACGCGCCGGCCGGCCCTATGCAGCTGCCAGGCGCTCCAGATGCCGAATACGCCGGCACCGACCACCACGACGTCGAACTTCGCGCGCTTGCCTGGAGCCGCGGCCGCCCGCCCCGCCGTCATCGTCGTGGAGACGCCGAGCGCAGCAAGGAGTTTCAGCAGCTGACGGCGTCCGATGTTCATGGTCTTCGCCTCGAGAGCCGCAATTGCGACCCGGCGAGCGCGAAAAGCAGCAACGCCAGCAGGCCGAAACTGCCGGAGCCTCCCTTACCCTCTTCCCAGTTCACTTCGGCGAGCGTCGGCTCACTCTTCAGGCGGTCCTCGAACCGTTCCAGCTCGGTCTCCAGATTCACCGTCATCTCGTCCATGGCGGCAGCAAAACTGCCGGTTCGTTCCCGACGCAGCGTCTCGTTCGAGCCCACCGCCGTGCTGCGCGCATCGCGCTGGTCCGTGCCCGGGGCGCGAAACAGCAGGCGTCGGGTAGGCACATCGAACACGGCCGTATCGACGAACGTACTGACGGCATTCTTCGTGCCCTTGACGACATAGGCACCGACGATCGTCCAGTACAGGACCGAGGCGTCGGTGTCATCCGACACCGATACCTGGTCGTAGGATACCAGCGCGATGACGTCGAGCCCGTACAGCCGTGCCACCTGCTGCATGCCTTCGAATCCCTTGCTCGAACGCAGATAAGTCTCCGGGATCACCTCGATATGCGCTATGTATTCCCGGTCGGCGAAGGCGTCCCGGACCTCGGCCAGCAACTCCGCCTTCGTGGCTTCGGGGATACCGATACGGCCCGGGTAGCCCGATGGTACGAATGCGATCCCAGCGCGCAGCGGAAGGTCCAGCCTCGGAATGCCTTCGGTTTGCTCCGGCGGCACTTCTCCCTTCGGATAAAGGTAGTCGACCAGGCTGCTGGAGACGCCTTCCCGGCTGCCGGACGACGACCCGGCCTGCCAGAACGCCGTACAGCCTGCAGCGAGGCTACAGAAGATGATTATCGGAACCAGGCGGACATCCCTACGCATTGCATTCCCTCCGGCTGCCGGCCGGGCCGGCGAAGATCACGCAGCAGTTTGACACAACAGATCGGCCACCGGGCCGCGACACGCTCACGCCGTCAGATACGAACCGCCGAACGCCAGCCACATGACGAGCAGCAGCAGGTAGCCGGCCACGAAGACGGCGAACCGATGGATAACCCGGTTGTAGGTGCACTGGATCAGGCTGTGCACGACCCGCAACGCCACGAACAGCCACGCGCCGTAGGCCAGCCAGCCGGGGACGTGTCCGGTAGCGAGGGCGAGACCGGCCAGTGCGTAGAACAACACCGGCAGTTCGAACAGGTGATTGTAGTTGTCGGAGGCTCGGGCATCCTGGAGTCTCTCGGCACGCTGGCCCGACAACGCGACGTCCTGCGGCTCGATGCCGCGCCGGCGCATCTCCCCGATACGCACGTGCAGCATCCGAAAGCCCACGACGAAAGTCAGCAGCGCGAGCACGCAACACGCTGCGACGAGCCAGGTCGATGGATCCATCTGATTGCTCCCACCCATGCCTGTGTCGAACCGGCCGCCCAACGGCTCAGAAGTCGTAATGCCGGTTACTCGCCTTGTAGTCCTCGATGGCCTCTTCCATGTCCGCCATCAGCGCCCTGATGATGGCGCCGCGCCCGCCGATGCCGAGCTGGATATACGCCTTGCCGCCGATCCAGTCGCTGAGTTCGCGATCCGGCGAATCGAACTCGACCGCCGCCCTGAATACCCAGACCCCGTCGCCGTGTTTCTCGCATTCGACGGTGCCCGCCAGGAACAGCGCGGACGGCTTGCCGCTGAACGGCACCGCTTCGATTCCCGCCTGCTTCAGCACGCTCTCCATGTGGACCTTTACGTCTTCCGGGGTCACCGGGCAGTCGGATTCAGCGCCCGCCGCAATGGAGAGCTCGCCGGGAGTCTCGCTGCGCATCCAGGGCTCCGGTTCCGCAACCGCAGCGACGGGAAGCAGCCATGCCAGCAGCAGGCTCGGTATCCTCATCGATGTCTCCTTGATTGACGCCGACCCAACCCTACCACGGCATGTGGTTTTCCGGGGCTTTGCGTGCCGCCGCCGTACGGATATCCTCGCCCCTGGCTCGATGGACGGGAATGCACATGGAAACCAACGGCAAATTCTGGGCAGGCATGGCGGTCTTCCAGGTCGCTTTCGGCCTGGCGGTCTTCGGCGCGACTCGCGCCTACTATGCGGACGACGCGACGGCGGCCGCCGCCGAGGGTGCGGCGACGAATCCGGCCACCGTCCGCCAGCGCCCGGCGCCGCAGCCGGGCGGCATCTCCGCGAACGACATCGCGCTGAGCTCGGCGATGACGATGCCGACGGACAACCCCGCGGAAATGGGACGACAGGCCGACATGCTGTTCCGTGAGCAGCAGTACGCACGTGCGGCGGAACTGTACGAACGACTGATGGAATTGGAGCCGGACAACGCTGAGGCCCGCAACAACCTCGGCCTCACCCTGCACTACCTCGGCCGTCACGAGGAATCCCTCCGCCACCTGCGCGAGGGCGCCGAAGCGAATCCGGAGCATCAGCGCATCTGGCTCACGCTGGGGTTCGTCTCCAGCCAGCTCGGCAACGTGGAAGAGGCGCGCGCCGCGTTGACGAAGGCGACAGAGACGGGCGGCAATATGACCATCAAGGAATCGGCGCAGCAGATGCTGGACGCGCTACCCCAATAGAAACGCAGGAGGGCCTTCAGGCCCGATTGTGCAAAAGGATCGGGCCTGAAGGCCCTCCTACCTGTCCGTCATGGCCAGCGGACATGCAGCGCCTTGAGGCCGCGGAAGACCAGGCCCGTGTGGTATTCCGGTTCCTGGTCGGCCAGGTGCAGTTCCGGCAGCCCTTCCAGCAGCGCTTTGAACAACGCGCGGAGTTCCAGCCGGGCCAGCGGAGCGCCCACGCAGAAATGGGCGCCGGCGCCGAAGGCGAAGTGGCGGTTGGGGCGGCGGTCGATCTCGAAGCGGTCCGGCTCGGCGAACGCCGCCGGATCCCGGTTCGCCGAGCCGAACAGGAGGCCGAGCGTATCGCCGACCCGGAAGCGCCGCCCCGCGTACTCCATGTCCTCCAGCACGTAACGGTGGAAGAGATGCAGCGGCGCGTCGTAGCGCAGCATCTCATCCACGGCCGCATCTGCGAGCGCCGGCTCGGCACGCAGTCTTGCGTAGGCCTGCGGGTGGCGCAGCAGTGCCAGCAGACCATTGCCCGCCGCATTCACGGTCGCCTCGTGACCGGCGTTCAGCAGCAGCATGCAGCTGGCCACGAGTTCGTCCCGGTCCAGCAGGCTCTCGTCGCGGGCCAGCGCGGCGAGTTCGCCGATCACGCCGTCGTCCGGATGCGCCAGCCGCTCCTCCACGAGTTCGCCGATGCGCGCAGCGAACTCCGCTGTGGCGGTCTCCGCCGCCTGTTCGTCTGCCCCGGTGGCATCCTTCTCGTACAGCCGCACGATCGCCGCGGACCAGGGCCGCAGATGCTCCCGTTCGTCTCCGGGCCAGCCAAGCAGCTCGGCGATGAGATGGACCGGCAGCGGCGTCGCGAGCTCGGAGACGAACTCCATGCGGCCGCGCGGTGCCAGCGCCGCCACTCGCTCCCGGGCCAGGGTCTCGATGCG
>Ga0102934_1002397_pt1 | contig 12949 bp, 9 predicted proteins | sample SalPonR2_A_D1_MG_FD_78175 | JGI IMG/M metagenome (GOLD analysis project Ga0102934, IMG submission 78175) | Salt pond soil microbial communities from South San Francisco under conditions of wetland restoration - Salt Pond MetaG R2_A_D1_MG | ecosystem: Environmental > Aquatic > Marine > Intertidal...
GAATATTGCTCAAAATTTTTCTCTTCCATATTCAGAGCAACGCTACCATATACAGAAATCCAATCAAATTCATCGCGGATCCCTGGCAGAACTTCAGTAACCCTTTTATTCAAAATATTTTCACTTTTTAAGCCTGTCAGTCTTTCAAATTCAGAATTGACTTTGAGAAATCTATAGTCCACAGGTTGGTTTTGATCATCAAGAATTATTTTATGATAGGCATAGCCGATGGGAGCTTTATCTAATATATTTTTGTAGAATTTTGTATCCATATAAGCATCTTTTGAGATTCAATTACTGGAATTAACCAGGGTGTAGCTGATATTTTCTGATTCACAGTAAAATATCGAATCTTAATAGAGAAGAAATTATCAAATAGGGGAGGTTCTGGTAATTATGATACTAGCAAGTTAATTAAAACCATTTTGTTTTAACCCCAAACAAAACAGTTGAAATAAATTATATCTAAATGCTGGGGATTCAAAGTAATTATTTAATCTGATAGTTTTCAAGTGATTAAATAGAGGAGAGCAGAGTGCTTAAATAATTAATCTTTTAAATACTTGCTGGCGTGACAGCTAATAAGAATTCTTGCCCTGTAACCCTGAGCCGGTCTAAGCCATGGAGCGGTTTGTTAACAAGCTAATAGTGGCCATTATATTTAAATATTTGATATCAATCCAAATGATTTTTAATGAGCAATCCATTCATATTGGTGTGGAGGATACCAGGGTAGGATACGGAAATTTTCCCGTCGGGAAATTATCAAAAATATCTCCAATTTTGCAAACTAGAAGCGCTTTTTGGCTTCTAATAGAGGCAAAAAATAAATACATAAGTTACTGGTAATAGGTTAAGTACCCCCGACAGGATTCGAACCCGTGCATTCGGCTCCGGAGGCCGACGCTCTATCCATCTGAGCTACGGGGGCTTCAAAGAACATCCAAACTTAGGAGTTTATCGATAAATTAACAACTTTTTATTGAAATGGAATTTATGTAATTTAAACGGCTATGAAAATGCAACTCAATTGGAGTGTCTTATGAGAAAAATACTATTTTTTATCGGTTTGATTACATTAATTAGTGCCAATATAATAACTGCGCAGGATAGTGAACAAAATTTATATCCGATTCGGCAAAATGGAAAATTTGGCTATATTAATCAGGAAGGTGAAGTAGTAATTCAACCCCAATTTGACCGGGCTTACTACTTCTCCGATGATTTAGCCAGAATTAAGGTTGAAGATCATTTTGGCTATATAAATAAAAAAGGTAAAGTTGTTATTGATCCTGTATATACTGAAGCCCGCAATTTTTCCTCCGGTCTGGCTGCTGTCAGAATTAATGAAAAATGGGGTTTTCTCGATCCTGAAGGAATTATGGCCATCAAGCCCCGCTTTTTGAAAGTTCGCTCATTCAGAGAAGGTTTAGCCAGTGTGCAGGTCAGCAATCATGTTCTGCTTTTCTTTTATGACAAACGCTGGGGATTTATCAATAAACAGGGTGAGTTTGTAATTGAACCTAAGTATATGAATGCTGTTAATTTTTCCGATGGTATTGCTTCGGTCGTTATTCGAAAACGAGTACTTCTCCTTCCGGCTATTCGAAAATGGATCTGTATAAATACCCAGGGTGATACTCTTTTTAATGGCAAGGAATTTTATAGTATTCACCGGTTTAAGAATGGGCGAGCTTTTGCCAAAAAAGATGACCAGCAAGGCTTTGTTTCAACCACAGGTGAATTTGTTATTGATACCAGTCCCTACCAACTATCCTATAGTTTTTCAGAAAATAGAGCACGATTTAGAAAAAATAACTTATGGGGCTATATAGATACTGATGGCGAGATTGTTGTTGAGGAGCAATTTACAGCTGCCCGCGATTTTGAAGAAGGTCTGGCACCTGTCAAAATATCCGGTAAATGGGGATATATTGACCCATCAGGACAAGTCGTTATTCCAGCTCAATTTGCTATCGCTCACCATTTTAGAGATGGTCTGGCCCGGGTAAAAAAAGGCTCCAATTCCGGCTACATTAATAAAAAAGGTGAGTTAGTCTGGATTAATAAATAATAATTATACATTCAGGGTGAAAATATGGATGTTATTTCAAATATAAAAAAGCGAACTTCCTGGCGTACATATACGAAGGATAAATTGGACAGGCATTTAATAGAAAAAATTGAAAACAGTCTGGTAGGATCCCAAATTGGTCCTTTGGAAAATGAGGTCATCGTCTATTTTTTCAAAAAGGCGATTACAGAGAAGCAGAAGCTGGGTACTTACGGAATGGTAAAAAATGCCCAGTATTTTTTAGGAGGAGAAATCATTCCTGAGAAAGGAGCCTTTCTTGATTTTGGCTACATTCTGGAGAAAGCAGTTATCTATCTGACTGATCTTGGATTGGGAAGTTGCTGGATTGGTGGAACTTTTAAGCGCAGTAATTTTATGGAAGCTGTCAATGTTGATGAGAAAAAGATAATGCCGGCTGTGATTTCGCTGGGTTATCCCAAATCAAAGAAATCAATAAGAGATAGATTAATATCCTTTAATGCCGGCTCCAGCAAGCGCAAACCCTGGAAGAAACTATTTTTCGATGAAAATGTTGCTACACCTTTGCGTAAAAATAAAGCAGGTCAATACGAGGAAGTTCTGGAAATGGTTCGGCAAGCACCTTCGGCTTCAAACCTCCAGCCCTGGAGAATTATCAAAAAGAAAAATCATTTTCACTTGTTCTTGAAACGGAAAAAATTATACGAAAAAATAATCAAGAGTGTGGATCTACAAATGATTGACATGGGAATTGCCATGTATCATTTTGAGGCTAGCGCCCGGCAGATTGGTCTTTCAGGAGAATGGGTTAAAGCTCCTTTGAAAATTGACGAAAATTGGGAATATATCATTTCCTGGTCAGCCACACAATAGAAAATAAAAAACCCGGAAGTCGAAGACTCCCGGGTTATTTATCTTATCGTAAGGAGAGGGCTAATTAAAACTTGAAATCAGATCTCATATTTTATCAACTTCGACATATTTTCCAAGTATATTTTTAAATGGCATGACCAGATAAAGATCATCACCATCTTTTATTTCAACAGTATTATTAGTTTTGAACATAACTGTATCGCCAACAGCGACTTCATCGCCACCACCCGGAGGTACGGCCACAACTTCGCCCTGGTTATCTTCTGATTTAGCAGAATCGGGAATATAAATACCTGAGGATGTTTTATCTTCATCTGATTCTACTTTTACCAAAATGTTATTATTTAAAGGTTGAAAATCGATCATCAAAGCCTCCTATAAGTTTAATAAATTATCTATTTCTTTTGTATTGTATCCCACTACAAAATTGCCATCAATATCAATCTGAGGAACGCCGCGTTGGCCGGTCTGGTTCATAAGTTCCTGAGCGGCACTCTGGTCTTGAGAAACGTCAACTTCTTGATACATGACATTTTTCTGATCCAGGTATTGTTTGACTGCCGAACAGTACTGACAGGTTGGAGTGGTGTAAACAGTTACATCATGTGATGCTGAACTTTCGTCTTCACTGTCTTCAATTTCAATTTTGCGGAATAATTTTTCATAAAAGGTGAGGGTTTGCTTTCCTTTTATTAATTCTGCTGGAGAACCCTGGCGAAATACGAGAACTGTAGGTACGCTGGTGATATTGTATTCAGTGTGAATATCTCGGACGTTGGATACATCAACACTGCAAATGGCTGCTTCCTTTTCTTCTTCTAATTTTTGAAGAGTATCTTTTGTGTCAAGGCTTTTTTGCGAACCTGGTGTGTAGAAAACCACCAGCATAAAATCGTGGTTTTTCTTATTCTCTTTCAAATCTTTTAGACTTTCAATTTTTTGCATACCTTTCAATCCTGTTTCTTGGTAATTTTTCAAAACAACACATAATAGATACGGAAAGTTACGGAAGGTTACAATTTTTTTTATTTTTTTTAAATTTTTTTGGGATAATTGTTCTGATGGGGTTGAACTTGCTTCCGGATGATGTAATCCGAAAATATTTTTGGTGGAAGTTAAGACAGATTGTTTTGGGGTAACCTTGTAGGCTTTCAAAACCTGCAAGGTTTAAATAGTATGTATAAAACCAATATTTTCAATAAAAAAAGAAGTAATTTAAACCAAAGCTTGCAGGTCGTCGAGACCTACAAGGTTTTATTCAGTCCATTTGGGGATAGCTTTAGGTTGTGGATTTTTTTTCTGATTTAGTATAAAAATATTTTTTAAGGTAATAAGATAAATAATAGGTATTGTCAGGCTGTTCTCAGGAAAATAGGTTTGGGGATTTAATAGAGTACACTTTGTATATTGACACAGTCAATGTACTCCAAAATTGAGGGCTATTTACACCAATCAGGTATTTTTCGAGATTGAGGAATTTTTCCATAGAAAAAATCATCCATTACAATTGCGAATTTGCGAAATAGGGAAGAGTTCTCAATTCCTTTGCGGATCAAACTATGAAAAAAATTATCTGGATGGGAATAAGGGCAGACCTGCATACAGCGTCCACAATCAGTACCAATTTTTGTCCAGTATTGAAAACAGGCCTCCTGATTGATCTGCCAGCGTTCTACACCATCAATATTTTTTCTATTATCATAGGGAATCGCATTTGATGGACAAACCCGGGCGCATTTTTTACAATTCTCACAAAAATCTACAACTGCTTGTGAGTACCTGGGCTTATCTTCAATTAATGGAAGGTCAGTAGTCACGACTGCAATTCTTGCTCGGGGGCCATGTTGCGGGGTGATCAGAATGCCCATTCGTCCAATTTCTCCTAAACCAGCATCCCGGGCGACCAGCGGACACACGACCTGATAATTGCCATCAATATGAGCCCTGGCAGGGTAGCCGCGCGAACGGATATATTCTGCAATCAGAACTGCTATCTGGGCACTTTGGAGATAGCGGCGGGAAGATTCAAATACCATGGGAGCTTTAGGGGCGCTTTTGACAAGGCCAAAATCCATTGGCACAGTAAAAGCAATTGCATATTGATAATTCTTCTCGAATTTTTTACCATAGCGCTGATCGCGACCACCATGAGAATAGATATGGTAATCTTTTAAAGTCGTAACTCCGGTAGCGATCACTCCCAGTTCTTTTAGCCAGCTTTTTAGGTAATTAGTATTGGATTGCGCCGAGGATTTGATTTTCTTATTGCTGATTTCACCATTGACCTGAGATCTTAATTTTTTGACAAGATTAAAGTTGGTTTGGGTAGCTGAAAACCAGTGCTTTTTATAATATTTTGATGATTCTGAAAGTAGTCCTGGATTGTTGCGAATTTTGTCGTCAATAGTTTTTTTATCGGGATTTTTAGCATAGTAATTGTGGTAATAATCTGTTTCTTTGACCAGATGATCACGAGAAAACATTGTATCACGTTCATCAATGCGGCTATTTGGTTTTTTATAGGGGTTTTTATTATCGTGGGGACGCGGGATAAATATATAAATAAAAGAAACACCACTTAGAATAATGATTCCATAACCTAGCAAATTTCGGTATGGAAAATTGATCGATCCCAGGACAATGAAAGGAGTTGCCAGCAATATAGATAAAATTATGGAACGTTTTGCAGCCCGGTATTCGCTTTCAAAAATTGAGATTACCGTTACAATGTTTTCTATAATGAATACAATTATTCCAAAGATTATTAGATTTGTGTTCATAACCAGAAACTTTTAAATAATAGTTAATTAGACTTACTTTGTAAAAGTCGGTATAAAATTAGATGAAAACATAAAATTAAAAAATATGGGATAGAAAAATCACTAGATTTATATATAGATTTGAAAATTAAAAGTGGCGGCAAATATTCACCACCACTTTATCTATATATCTGAAATTTAAAGAATTAACTTAGAAATTAATACCAGTTTCAATAGTATTGATTGTAATCGATTCATTATCAGGTGAAATCGATCCATCGCCATTTATATCCTGATAGGATTTTTGAAATACATAATAAAGCACAGCACCTTCTCCCATTTCCAGTCCAATTCTGTAACCCAGTAAAGTATTTTCTGACGGATTGGCAAAATCAAAGGGATTTTCATCATTATTACGCTGATAAAAGGCTGTTGCTTCAGCTAGTTTTGGAACCCGCTGAGGATTGAGAGAAAGAGAAGATTGAAAACTACGGATTTTATAATCACCGGAAGTCATATGTTGATAACGACTTTCCAGAGTTAAAAGGTTGAACATATCGGCTCGCACTGATCCAAAAACGCCTTTGAGAACTTTATTCTGATAGAGGCGCATCTGCTGTTTTGTGTAAATATTATTATTTCTGACCAGGGTTCTTTCAAAATCATAGTTTCTATCCCAGAAACTGAATAGAAAATGTTTGCTTGCGTAGCGATACTCGACTTTTGCTGTAATGAATTTCAGAATATTGGCTCTAACGCCAGGAAAGGAAAATCCCCATCCGGGAGTAAATTTTGTGGAATCGCCGGTTTCATAATTGTAATAATAGCGTTTATTGGGTAAGAATTGAGCAGCCTGACCATAAACATCAAATTTAAATACTTTATTCTGAAAAACAGGCATTCCGGCATCAATAGCAAAAGCACCAGCAGGTTTTCTGTCCATATCACCAATTGTAGTGACTCCACTATTTAAAATAGCCGAATCGGGAATATTGATACCAGCCTCTCTGAAATAATCCCGCTGAGATGGACTTAAAACCGTTTTAATAGAATCAATAACCTGATTGTCATCGGAACCATCATAAATATCGAGAGGATTAGCAACGCCATCATCGTCATCATCATTTAGACCTTGATAGGGATCAACATCAATTACAGCGGTGCCACCGATCTTCAATCCAATTTTATCAAAGGGCTGGTAGGTTACTCGACCACCAACAAGTCCGGGGCCGCTTATTTCATTAATGTCCGCCATGAAGGCCTGCCAGCCTAGATTGCCCATGTTCATGCCTGTGTGGACACCGATTTTGCGTTCCTGAGGATAACGGGCAGTATTAGTATAGCCGTCCATCAAGATGCCATACCCGAGGGTAACCTGATCAAGAGCACCGGCTTTCATAAAAAATGGATCACCAGGATGGCCCCAGCGAACATAGTAGATCTTTTTTAAGTAATCGGAAAATTCATTCCAGTCCTCTTCACGAATATTACCATTTTCATCAATATAAAAATAAACATCCAGACCAATGCCCAGTTTACCCATAGTAACTTCCGGTCTCAGACTGATCTGGTTGTATATTTTACCATTAATTGTAACTGAGCCTACACCAGCGCCCATACCGAATTGGGTGCCGCCCTGTTCTTGTTGGCCTTCTTGCGTCTCCTGATTGGCAGGTGCTTCCTCGTCTTGAGCAGTTTCCGGTAAACTATTATTAGAAGCCAAAACAGTACTTGAATCCGGCGTATTAGCGATCATTAGACCGGAAATGATTAAAAAACTGATCAAAAATTGAAAAATTATTTTCCTTTTCATAAATCCCTCCGTTTTTATACAATGTAAGGATTAACAGACAACTAAAATGTTAAATAGCTCACACAATTTTATGATTGCGCTTATTCCGTAATGGCAATTAGGATTGTTTCCCACTCATGATATTTGGAATTGTCTCGGTATAAGCTTTGCGCAATTTTTCGACTTCAATATCAATTTCATTATTTATTTTTAAGCGGCCATCATCGGTAACCTTTCCAACTGTAGTACAGGGTACAGAATATCGGGATGATATTTTCTCAATTTCAAGCAATTTATCATCATCAATGGTCACAATTATGACTGATTGTGTTTCACTAAATAAAAGTTCATCATTTCTGATTTTTTCTGAAAAATGGATCTCTGCTCCAATATTTTTTTCTTTATTAAGAATACAGGCTTCAGCAACAGCAGTTGCAAACCCACCGTCAGAAATATCAATGGCAGAGTTTATTATTCGTCTGCGAATACCAGCCAGACAGGCTTTTTGGATGCGTTTTTCAAAATCCAGGTTGAGCTCGGGAGATTTTCCAGCCACTTTATCATGGATAACTTTCAAATATTCTGAGCCTCCCAGTTCGCCTTTTACAGCACCAAACATCATTATGAAATTGCCCGGTTTCTTGAACCAGGCTGTAGTAGCGTCGTCTAATTGGTTAGTAACGCCGACCATTCCAATCACAGGGGTGGGGAAAATTCTGGATTTTTCAGCCTGATTATAAAAACTGACATTTCCGCCAGTTACTGGTGTATTCAATTTGCGACAGGCATCACCAATTCCAAGGACAGCATGTTTGAATTGATAATAAACTTCAGGATCGTAGGGATTGCCAAAGTTGAGACAGTTGGTAATCGCTACAGGTTTAGCACCGGCACAGACAACATTACGGGCGGCTTCAGCAACTGCAATTTTTCCACCTTCATAGGGATCGAGATAAACATAGCGACCATTTCCATCAGTACTGGTGGCCAATGCTTTATTGGTATCTTTAATGCGTACTACGGCAGCAGAACTACCCGGTTTTACCATTGTATTACTGCGGACTGTATGATCGTATTGCTTATAAACCCAGGATTTGTCAGCAATGTTGGGCGAAGAAACCAATTTGAGAAGAACTTCATTAAAATCTTCTGGTTCCGGAATCTCTTCAAGATCAAGCTGGCGGGTTTCTTTTAAATATTCGGGTTCTTTTGTAGGCCTTTGATATTCGAGTTCACCTGCTAATACATCAGCTGGAATGTCGGCAACTTTTTCACCATTATCAAAGATCTCAAGATTTCCACTGGAGATAACCTTTCCAACAATGGCAAATTCCAGATCCCATTTATCAAGAATCTTCTTGGCCTCAGGTTCAAAACCTTTTTTAACGACCATTAGCATTCTTTCCTGGGATTCGGAAAGCATAATTTCATAAGGTGTCATGCCTGGTTCACGGCGGGGAACCTTGTCCAGGTCGATTTCCATGCCAACGCCACCTTTTTCTGCCATTTCAGAAGAAGATGATGTGAAGCCAGCTGCTCCCATGTCTTGAATACCTACTACATAATCTTTTTTGCAGAGTTCCAGAGTGGCTTCCAGTAATTTCTTTTCCTGAAAGGGATCACCAACCTGCACACTGGGACGATCCTCCTCAGAATTTTCATCCAGTTCATCAGATGCAAAAGTGGCCCCATGGATTCCATCACGTCCGGTAGAGGAACCAATTATTATAACTGTATTGTCTTTACCTTTGGCAATTGCGCTTTTGGTTTCATCATGTTTGACAACACCAATTGCCATGGCATTGACCAGTGGATTTTCTGAATAACCTTTATCAAAATAGACTTCGCCGCCAACTGTAGGTATTCCCATACAATTGCCATAATGTCCAATTCCAGCCACAACTTCTTCAAATAGATAGCGATTACGAGCTTTTTCAAGCGGGCCAAAGCGAAGGGAGTTTAAATTAGCAATTGGGCGGGCACCCATGGTAAAAACATCGCGCAGAATACCTCCTACACCAGTTGTAGCGCCCTGAAAAGGTTCCACTGCTGAGGGATGGTTATGACTTTCGATTTTGAAGGAGAGAGCCATTCCATCGCCAATATCAACCAAACCGGCATTTTCTTCTCCAGCAGCAACTAAAATATTTTTACCTTCCATTGGCAAAGTCTTTAGCATGGATAGAGAATTTTTATAACTACAATGTTCACTCCACATTACAGAAAAAATTCCCAATTCGGTGAAAGTCGGTGTTCTTTCCAGAATTTCCAGAATTCTATTATATTCCTCTTCAGATAAACCATGTTCTTTAGCTAATTCCAGATTCACAGCTGGTTCATCTCTTTTACTCATTTAATCTCCAATTTATTTATATTTTATTTTTCATGACTAATAATTTAAACAATTTAACTTTTTTCTACCAGTAATATTAAAAATCGGTTGGTGTTGAGCGATCAGTAATTGAGAGGTTTAGATTGTAGATAAGAGGATAAGAATATCCGCTATCTCATGGGATGTCCGGTTTTTATATTTTTGCAAAAATTCCGCTATTGAGTTCATCCACTTTTTCTTTTCCGGCTAATTTTTCTACGATGCAATAGGCAAATTCAATAGCAGCGCCTGGGCCAATCCCGGTGATAATATTGTCATCAATTACTGTACGTTCACCAGAACTGTCATTTTTGACCTTATTTTCAACACTGGGATGGATTGTGAATTTATGACCATTAAGAACACCGGCTCGATCTAAAACCATAGGAGCAGCGCATATTGCTGCTACTAATTTATCCTTGCTATCCATCTTTTTAACTGCATTAATAACTCTTTCATCGCCACGCAAGTTAGTAGAGCCAGGCATTCCACCGGGTAGAACAATTGCGTCATATTCTGCTATGATCACATTATCGATTTTTTCATCAGCCATTATGTCAATGTCATGGGACCCGTGTACAGTCTCATCAGCTAATGTTATTGTAGTGACTTCAAAATCAGCTCTTCGCAAAATATCAATTTGAGTTATAGCTTCAACTTCCTCTAGTCCGTCTGCCAGAAAAACAAGAATTTGTTTACTCATAAAATGCCTCCTTTAATCTTGCAAGTCTTTAAATTTATTGATTAATCCATTAGTTGATGAATCGTGGGCTGTAATTTTTTTATTATTCTTTAGTTCTGGTAATATTTTACCAGCCAGTTGTTTTCCTAGTTCTACTCCCCATTGGTCAAAGCTAAAAATATTCCAGATAACACCCTGAGTGAAAATTTTATGCTCATACATGGCGATCAAACTTCCTAGAGTGTAGGGCGTCAATTTTTTGAATAGAATTGAATTGGTAGGGCGATTTCCCTGAAAAGTTTTGTAGGGGAGGAGCTTATCGAACTTTTCAGGACTCAATCCCTGATCTTGCAATTCCTGTTTGGCTTCGGATTCTGTTTTGCCCTGCATGAGAGCTTCTGTTTGGGCGAAGAAATTGGCCAGAAGTTTGGCATGATGATCGCCGACAGGATTGTGGCTTTGGGCTGGAGCCAGAAAATCACAGGGTATCAATTTTGTACCTTGATGAATAAGCTGATAAAAAGCATGTTGACCATTTGTGCCCGGTTCTCCCCAGATAATAGGACCAGTCTGATAATCAACTGGTTGACCACCTCTGTCAATATTTTTGCCATTACTCTCCATATCACCTTGCTGGAAATAGGCAGCAAAACGGTGCATATATTGATCATAGGGTAAAATGGCATGGGATTCGGCTTTGAAAAAATTATTGTACCAGATACCCAGTAGAGCCAAAATTACGGGAATATTATTCTCGAATTCTGTATTCTTGAAATGTTGATCCATTGCATGAGCACCTGCCAGCAGATCAGCAAAATTATCAAAACCGATTGTACAGGCTATAGACAGCCCAATGGCCGACCATAATGAATAGCGACCACCAACCCAGTTCCAGAATTCGAACATATTTTCAGGATCAATGCCAAATTTTGAGACACCTTCTTTATTGGTAGAAAGAGCAACAAAATGACGGGCAATATCCTTTTCACTAGCACCATTACTCAAAAACCATTTTCGAGCAGTGTGAGCATTGGTCATGGTTTCCTGGGTGGTGAAGGATTTGGAAGCGATAATAAAAAGTGTTGTCTCGGGATCAACGTTTTTAAGAGTTTCACGGATATGGGTGCCATCAATATTGGAAACAAAATAGGTCTGGATATCCGATTTCCAGTAGGGTTTAAGCGCTTCGGTAACCATGACAGGTCCAAGATCAGAACCACCGATTCCAATATTGACAATATTTTTTATTGGCAGACCTGTAAAACCGGTCCATTCTCCTGAGTGGATTCTTTTTGTAAAATTTTGCATTTTATCTAATACTTTATGAACAGCAGGAATCACATTCTGCCCGTCAACATAAACAGATTTGCCAGCAGGAGTGCGTAAGGCAGTGTGCAAAACGGCTCTATTTTCGGTCTCATTGATTCTTTCGCCACTGAACATCTGCTCGATGGCTGATTCCAGATCCATTTCTTGGGCTAGCTCAATCAATAATTGTCGGGTTTGTTCAGTAATTCTATTTTTTGAATAGTCAAGAAAAATTTGTTCGAACTCTAGGCTAAACTTTTCAAAGCGGTTGGAATCTTTTTCAAATAAATCCCGCATGTGGATAGTTTTGATTTCTTGATAATGGTTTTGAAGCTCACGCCAGGATTTTAATTTTGTGGGATTTGTTTTATTTAGCATTTGGTCTTTGTCTCCTCATTTATTCGGCGTTCAATTTAACAAAAAAAACATATCCACACTAAATTAATTTCCAATTAATTCCAGGCGTCATTACATATCTTCCCCTGGTTTGACGTAGGAATGAATTTAGCCGGTGAGCATTGGATGGTGAGAAAAAAACCTTGTAGGTTTCCAAAACCTGCAAGGTTTAAATCTAGTATATAATTCCATAATTATCAGATAGATATATTATTTCACAAACCAAACCTTGCAGGTCTGCTAGACCTACAAGGTTGAGTTTTGAAAATTGAATATTTCGCCCCTAGCGGGGCTAGGCTTTGCCCGGCAATGATTAGATTTATTTTAGTTACCGCTTAAATTGTATCAATAAAATTGTTTATAGACTAGAAAATATATTTTCTGAAATGTCTAGATCGTAGCACAAAGATTTAGGTTTTCTTTTTAAAAAAGCAAGTGTTACCCATAGAATCAAAACGCATACTCTACTTTAATTAAAAGGAACTGTTTTTGACTTCAATTATAAAATAATGCTTATTCAGACAGTCACTATTCTTGATATTTTTCTTATACTCTGATTTATTACTATGGAGATTTACTAGCAAAAACATCAATCTGGGATCCCCCGTTTTTTAAAATAATGATTTTATCGATAAATTATATTTTTTTATTCTGGCCTTTCCCGAAACTACACATGGGATTTCTATGACGGTTTGGTTACTTTTGTGGCTCCGGA
>Ga0102934_1002398_pt1 | contig 12949 bp, 10 predicted proteins | sample SalPonR2_A_D1_MG_FD_78175 | JGI IMG/M metagenome (GOLD analysis project Ga0102934, IMG submission 78175) | Salt pond soil microbial communities from South San Francisco under conditions of wetland restoration - Salt Pond MetaG R2_A_D1_MG | ecosystem: Environmental > Aquatic > Marine > Intertidal...
TCGACAATATTTCTTACCGGCACAAACCGGTCTTACCTGATTTGAATGACGTAGACAAGTATCCCTATCCGGATGCCGCTGATCCTGTCTGGTATGAGGATCTGGACCAGGCTATTGCAGCTTATGGTGCTACCAATGCAGTTATATCCATGTTTCCCGCGGTTTTGCATACTATGGATTTATTCAGACACTATGATCGTTTTTTCCTGGATGTTATTGATAATCCGTTAGAAACTGAAAAACTGCTGGAAAACTGCACCAGAGTTCTGGAAACCGTAGTTGATAATATTACGCATAGAGATATTGCTTATATTGTGATCGGTGATGATATATCAACTGAGTCCAGTCTGTTGGCGTCACCTGCTTTTCTTGATAAATATGTTTTTAAATACAATCAAAGATTAGTGGATATTGCCAAGAAAAACAACAAAAAAGTTTTTTTTCATACTGACGGTGTGCTGCCTTATAATATAGTAGACCGGCTTATTGATATGGGTTTTGACGGTATTCACCCAATGCAGCCTACCTGTAATAATATGCATGAATTTGCCCGCCGCTATGCTGATAAACTGCTTTTTTACGGCTGGCTGGATAATACCCATACAGTTCCGGAAAAAGGGTTATCTGCCATAGAGGATCATATCCGGGAGATATTTGACACTTTCGGCAACAGAGTTATCATCTCTTCAAGCGATTTTATGCAGGGTACGCCCTGGGAAACTATTTTAAAACTGCCGGAAATCATTGACAGGGTATGCCGGTTTTGAAATAGGTCTGATTAACTGTTAAAGGAAAAAAATGTATATAAAAAAAATGACGCTTGGTATGCTGGCGACCAATACCTATCTGGTTAAGTGTACCCAAAGCGGGATAAGCGCGGTTATTGACCCGGCAGCAGCAGCGGATCGTATACTGGATCTCTTGCGGCAAAATAATTGCAAACTTGAATATATCCTGCTTACGCATGCGCATCTGGATCATATCCTGGCAGTAAAAAAACTTAAAGAACAAACCGGTGCTGCTGTATGTCTCTATCCTGACGATTTTTTTTTAATTAAAAATATTGATATACAAACAGCTTATCTTTCTCTGCCCGGAGCCGGTGATCTGGATTTTACTATTGATCATAGTCTTGATCATAATGAACTGCTTGAACTCGGCCGGCACAAAGTTAAAGTAATACATACACCGGGCCATTCACCAGGATCTGTTTCCTTTGCTGCGCCAGGCGCATTGTTCAGCGGGGATACATTATTTGCGGGTTCTGTCGGACGTACTGATCTGTGGCAGGGGAGTTACCCGGATCTGTTAAACTCTGTCCGGGAGAGATTACTGGTATTGGATGAGAGTACAGTTGTTTATCCCGGCCATGGGCCGGATACGGATATCCGTACTGAAAAAAGGGATAATCCCTTTTGCCGTTTGAATGAACAGGGTTAAAAATTTATGGATCAGAAGAAAAATTACTATGAGGATATGTGTAAAAAATGCGGATCTGTCTGCTGCCGTCACATAGCTTTGCCGATAGACAAGCCGACAACCAAGCGGGAATATGATGAAATACGCTGGTATCTTTTACATAAAAATATAAGCATTTATTTTGATAAAAAAAAACACTGGTATATGGAGGTAAGAACAGATTGCAAAGCACTGACTGCTAATGGTAAATGCCGTATATACAAGCGCCGACCCAGAATATGCCGTGATTATCCTTCCAGGGGAGAGTTTTGTGAATATGAAGCGGGAAAACCTTATTATGAAAAAATGTTTACCAGTGAAAAGCAGTTTATCCGCTGGTTAAAAAAGAATCAAATAGACTGGCAGTTCAAGCAACGGTAAGAGCAAAAGCTTGTTTTTTTCTGTTTTATTAGTTTATGGTAACTTTTTAACGTTAAGCGTAGCTGGTTGTTTTATTTTTATAGAATGCAAAATCATATTATAATAATCCCAGTTAATTAATAAATATACAATATCAGGGTTTTATAATTGCGTATTTTAGTAATAGGAAGCGGTATAGCCGGGCTTACAACAGCTCTGCTTGCTGATCAGGACGGGCACGAAGTTACGGTTTTAACCAAAACAGATGACCCTCTTATTTGTAACAGCAGATATGCGCAGGGCGGTATAGTATATAACGCGCCGGAAGACAAACCGGATCTTTTATATAATGATATTCTCAATGCAGGCAGTAGCATGACCTTACCTGCTGCCGCCCGCTTACTGGCTGAGCAGGGACCCTCTATATTAAAAAAAGTCTTACTGGATACAGTCAAAGTGCCTTTTGCCCGCCGCAACGGTGATTTTGCCCTGGCAGGTGAGGGAGCTCACTCGCTTAAGCGTATACTTTATTCCGGGGATAATACCGGCGAGGTTATTATTACTGCTTTGCTGGATTATATAAAAAAATATACTTCTGTTAAATTTAAAAGCAGGCGGATGGTACTGGATCTTATAACTATACCGCACCATTCTGCAGACCCTGTTTCCGTCTACGACCGTAATTTTTGTCTCGGTGCTTATGTTTATAATTTTAAAAAAAACAAGGTAAAAAAATACTTTGCGGATAAAGTTGTGCTGGCTACCGGCGGTATCGGACAGGTTTATAAACATACCACCAATCCTGAATGCGCTACCGGAGACGGACTGGCTCTGGCAAAACGTGCCGGTGCCCGTATAGTAAATATGGAGTATACACAGTTTCATCCAACCACTCTGGCTTTTAAAGAAGCTGGTAATTTTCTTATATCAGAAGCTCTGCGCGGTGAAGGGGCTGTGATTCTTAATAAAAACGGTGAGGATTTTATTGCTAAATTTGATAAAAGAGGTTCTCTTGCTCCGCGGGATATTGTAAGCCGGGCTATTCAGAGCGAATTAAGCAACAAGCGCAGTGATTATGTACTGCTTTCCCTTACTGATATGGAAGATAGTTTTATAGAAAAAAGATTTCCGGGTATTTTTAAGAAATGCCGGCAATATGGTATTGATATCCGCCATGAACCTATACCGGTAGTACCGGCTTTTCACTTTTCTGTAGGAGGAGTTTTGACCGGTCTTAACGGACGTACCAGTATAGCCAATCTATATGCAGTAGGCGAGGTAGCCTGCACAGGTGTGCATGGAGCAAACCGGCTTGCTTCCACTTCCCTGCTGGAAGGAGTTGTTTTTGCTGCCCAGGCGGTTAATGATATGCATGCGCACCCCGGTGACCTGCGTCACCGGGAGAAAGAGATCAAGGAATGGGATCAGCCCTCAGGCAGGGAACAGGCTGATCCGGTATTGCTGAATCAGGAATGGGAAGTTTTAAAAACTATAATGTGGAACTATGTGGGGATAAGCAGGCGGCAGCTGCTTTTATCCAGGGCGCTTATACGTTTAAATGGTATGCAGGAAGAGATTGACAGTCTTTACCGCGAATCCCGTATAAGTAAAAAACTGTCTGAATTCCGTAATGCGGTTACTGTTTCCAGAATTATAGCTGACAGCGCCTTGAAAAATAAAAGCTCAATTGGCTGTCATTACCGGGTTGACTGATTGAATGAAGAAGCTGTTTTTAATATATATTTTTTTTATATCTCTGCTTGCTGCTGCAGGTGAGACCAATAACATTTCTTCTAAATTATATACAAACGGGAATGTAATATCAGAGCTTAAATTTTCCGAATTAAAAAAAAACAAGGTTTATATTTTAAAAAGTGTAGACAGAAAAGATACTGTTTTAACTAACATTGATTTTTATAATATAGTACACCAGCTGGTCTTACAAACCAATCAGGATCTGATAGCTAAGCTGGCTGAAGAGTTTGCCATTAAAAATTATACCAATAAGCCTATGGCAGTTTTAAGGGCAGCTGTACTTAAAGAGCTTACAGCCTATAAAGGAAGAAAACATAAAATTTTAAGTGAGTCCCTTATAAAGATGAATCTTACCGGTAATCTAATTTTAAGAAATGCTGATATGATAGAATCTATGCAGATTGAGCAGGGGGACCGAAAAGAACAGATGATCTATATCCGCGGCAAGGTAGAGATTATCTATGAAAAAAGCGTTATTTATGCCAATAAGATTGTTTTTAATACCCACACCCATAATTTTTACGGTGAGGGTGATCTGCGTATAGTCAGTTCTGATATGGATTTAATTGGTAAGAAAGCTTTCCTCAGCAGTAAGCAGCGTAAAGGTATTATTTATAATGTAAAAGGCATAATGGAAAATGAAATGCGTATCAAAGGAGATGCTTCCCGTATAAATACTGATGAGCATATTACGGTGGAAAACGGAGTTCTGACCTTGTGTACTAACCGTAATCCCTACTTTTTTTTACAAAGCCGCCGCGTGGAATATACAGGTGAGGATACCTATATAGCCAGTGTTCCCCGTTTTTTAATTCATAATTTTCCCTTTTTTGCTTTTCCTTTTCATATGCAGGATCCGGTCAGTACCGGTATTACCATGAAATTCGGTCATGGTGTGCATGAAGGTTATTTTATTAAAAATAATTTTACTTTTAATTTTCCTGTAATAGGTAAAATTGACACGGATTTTAATATTTTTGAAAAGCTGGGTACAATTTTTAAATTTAATAACAATTTCAAGACTAAAGCCGGAAAATTCAGCAGTGATATTAATCTCTCGCGCTATTTTAATAACAGTTATTTTACCGGTCTGGGCGGAAATACCAACTCTGTATACAACGGGACATTTTACCGGGATAAGGAGTTCCGGTACAGTCTTGATTTTAATTACCGTCTTGATCTGGTAAAACTTAAAGAGGACAGCGGCAGTGATTTTTCCAGTATTGTCACTTTTTCAGCTGATAAGCAGTCTGACCCTTTTTTCCCTGATTATGATTTTAATCATAACTGGCAGGGTGAATTTGATTATCTGGAGTTTATCCAGGGTAAACGTATCGGTAAAAAATTTTCTTCCAGTCCGAGCCGTGAAAAGTACAGGGACCAGATCAAGCTGGGAATGAGTGAACGTTATAAAGGAACAGGTGTTGATCTGAATGCGGTCTGGAAATATGAAGCTTATGCCAAAGACGGCCGCAGTACCTCCAAGGATCATAAAGACTGGGAAACTCATTTACAAGAGAAAATTTTTCCCCGCATAAATTTTAGCCACAGCGGTACTATTGATCCGCGTGATAAAAAAAAAAAGAGGCCTTTTTTTCTGGCACTGAATTATGATTTTAACCTTGGCTTCAGTTCCCGGGAAAAATACCAGAATCAGGAACCTTATCATTATGAATATGATAAAAGTAAAGTTAATTTTGCTACCGGTATAAACCGCAGTTTCCGTTTTCTTTCCAACAGTCACACCGGTTATTTTACTGCTGCTGATTTTACCTTTAATCCTTCACTGAATATAAACTATAATAAAGCCTGGGGCGGTGAAAATGCAGAGCCTACGCTGATCCAGGCTCATAAAAAAGAAACCTATTTAAAATATAATTTTCGCAGCGCTTTAAGTATTAATTTTCCCTCAACTCATACCAGAAATAAACTTAACTCATCCTACGGTTATCTTCCCATGATACCCGTACTGGATTTTAAAATGAGTTATACAATTGCCAAAAAAAACAGTAAGGAGGATGATGATGAGATAGATCTCAGTTTTAAAAATGATGATAATTTTCCTGATTTTGTAAAACACAGTGTTAACGCTTCAGCTGACTTAAAACATAAAGGATACGGTCTTTTTTTTATAGATCACCTGGATTATATTTTAAGGTCCGGGTTGAGCTTTCAGTATAATCTGATGCCGGAATATGAAATAAGTGATGACGGCACTTCCAACCGCCTTAGAGGAAAAGATTTTCACGGGGAAGCCAAAGAGGAGTACTATATTGACCGTATTAAAAAATTTAACGGCAATCTTTCCTGGAATCTTACTTATCGTGATTTTAAAATGAATTATAACCTTAACTATGATTTGGTAAATGATAAAAAACATCAATTCTATAATACTTTTAAAAAATGTCTGTATAAAAATAATTTAAGTTTATCTTATAATTTTAAAAACAAGCGCAGGGATAATCCCTGGTTTTCTCTGCGCAGTCTTTCTACCGGTTTTAGCTGGAACTATTATTTCCGGGAGGAAAACTATCTTGCCGACAGAATGGGTTTTAATCTTAATTTTGTACTAAACTTTTTAAAATATTTTACCCTCTCCTTCAGTATTGCCTCTTCAGCGCCGGCTTATCACTATGTTAAACATAAAGCTGCTTATCTGGTAGCAAAGTATGATGATCCGGCAAGGTACGGGTACCGCAACTTTTTTGTTGATCTGCAGAAAGCTTTTGGTATTGTAGGTACCAGCAGCAGAGTGGATAAGGTAAGCGGTGAAAACTGGTGGGAGAGGCGTAAAAAAGTAAGCCAGGATTTTAAAGAGGAAGCATATTTTGATCTCAATGCCAGCGGTATGACTATTGTTTTAAAACATGATCTTGATACCTGGGACATGCGTCTTATGTACACTGTTCAGCCTAACAGTGTAAGGGGATTGCCGGATATAGGCGCGCTTAAAGGATATTATTTTAACCGCAAGATTGAATTTGAAGTTAATATAAAACCGGGCTTAAGGGATAAAATAAACATGGAAGAAGATACCTTCCCTGCGCATGAGAAAGATTATTCCCCGCCTGGTTTCCGCAATAATGAATAAAATATTCTGTATTAATAATTTGGAGGATAAATGGCTAATATTTTAATCGCCGGGGGAGCCGGTTTTATCGGTTCCCATTTATGTGAATACCTTTTACACAATGGTAATTTTATCTACTGTCTGGACAACCTGTATACCGGTTCACAATCCAATCTGGAATATCTGCAGGATAATAAAAATTTCAGGTTTATTAAAGCTGATATAACCAAACCATTAGAGCATTTAAAGGTGGATCAGATATATAATCTGGCCTGTCCGGCATCCCCGGTCTATTATCAGAAAGACCCGGTTTTCACCTTAAAAACTTCCTTTACCGGAGTACTGCATTTGCTTGAGCTGGCCCGCAGTAATAAAGCTGTTTTTTTACACTGTTCCACATCAGAAGTATACGGTGATCCGCTGCAGCATCCCCAGAAAGAGTCTTACTGGGGTAATGTTAATCCTGTAGGCCCGCGCAGTTGTTATGATGAAGGCAAAAGAGCAGCGGAAAGTTTAATTACTGATTTTTCCGCGCAGTATAATATTGAAACCAAAATCATAAGAATATTTAATACTTACGGCCCCAGGATGCAGCTGAATGACGGCCGGGTGGTTAGTAATTTTATAGTCCAGTCCCTGAAAGGAGAAGAGCTTACTATCTACGGAAAGGGAGAGCAGACCCGTTCCTTTTGTTTTGTATCGGATATGATCAGAGGTATTGTCCGGATGATGCAGGAAAAGGAAAAGGGACCGTTAAATCTGGGGAATCCGGCGGAGAGGACTATCAAGGAACTGGCTGAGCTGATACTGGAATTAACCGGTTCCGGTTCCAGAATGGTATACCAGCCGCTGCCCGGAGATGATCCGCGCCGGCGTAAACCGGATATTGGGCTGGCGCAAAAAAAACTTGACTGGGAGCCGCGTATATCCCTTAAACAGGGTCTTAAAGAGACTATTGCCTGTTTCCGGAAAATGTTATAGCAGTACTATTTACAAGGAGAGGTTTGAAATTTTTTTCTTTTAATTGTAAATTAACGTAACTATTATAAGGTTAAGGTTATAATGCAAAAATATATATATTTATTAATATGTACCTGTATGGGTATTTTTTTCACTACCGTATTTTCATGCCGCACTGCAGAACAGCTGCGTGATCTGGACAGCTGCCGTAAAGCCTACCGTTCCCGAAAGCTGGAGGCCATTGAGCGGCTTAGGCAGGCTGCCGGCTCGGAGAACCGGGATCTGGCAAATGCAGCGGTTTACTATCTGGGCCGTTATCTGGACATTCTGCAGACAATGCGCGCTGAGGAAGATATCAGCGCTGCGGTATTTAAAAAGAAGCAAAACGAGATATATAACCGTCTTCTAAAGCTTAATGATATACATACCAATTTCAATCTTAAAAATTTATTATTACTGGGTATTACTAAAGTACCCAAACAGGAAACAGTGGATTTTTTAATTGATGTTTTAGAGGGAAGAGAGGAAACACAGCTTGAACTGGCTTTGTATGCTTTACGTCCTTATATTACCAATGCTGACTATAAAACAGAGAAAGCTGTTAAACCAACCGGCCGTATTCTGTCCTGGGCTTCTGCTCCGGTGACTATTGCCGCTGTAGAAAATTTACTTCTTTTTAACCAGGAGGAAGCTGCACTTGCTGTCAGTAATTATCTGAGTGTAAACCCTGATGATTATCTGGTGCATTCGCTTGCCGGCAGCAAAATACAGGAAAAAAACAATGCTGAATAAAAAAAGAATATTTGCAATCTGTTTGTGCTGGTTATTTACTGCAGTCTCCCTGCTCGGTAAGTTTGATAAAAATTTCAGTAATGTGGAAAGGGTGCTGCTGCTCTCTGTAAAGATAAACAAGAGCTGTCTGGCAGCAGCTGATAAAACCAAATATGCCAATATTAATTTTATCGGCGAAGATTTCCGCAAAAGTTTTCTGGAGTATATACAAAATACTAATTTTACGGTTATTATAGCTGATGATACCGGCGCGCTTCCTTTTGCTGACGAGTTGATCAATAAAATCCCGGACCCGGCTGATTATATTTATCTGTCCAATAACTTTGCTTATAAAAAACTTGAACCTGGTTCCCGGCAATCCCTTATGAAAAGTTATAATGCTGATGCAGCTCTGGTTATAAATATAACTACTTCTGTGTGGCAGCAGAGTATTAAAGGCACTTATACTTTTTACGGAAAAGATAAAAAGGTTTTGTGGGAGGATGATTTTGAGGTTGTATCAGGATATATTATAGCAGACCCGGCCTCTCCCTATATTTCCGAATATGACCGTATGTACGGTAATCTCCGGCAGGATACTGATTTTAAAAGTGAAATAATTAAAATCTACCGGGAATTAGGTAAAAAATTTTCTGAGAACCTGGTTTCCAGTTACCGTGATTTGCTTGATATTGAGTAATTATGCTTTAATTTAAGCAGATTTCAGTGGAAATATCAATTTACAGGTATTTTGCCTTTTTTCAATTGAAATTTATTTTAAAAAAGTATATACTATAACCAATGAATATTCTTGTTTACGAACCTATCTCCAATCTGGGTAACCTTATCATAAATGCCCTTATACCGCAGGGTATAAAGGTAAAACTGGTAAGCAGCAAACAGGAGATTATTCCGGCGTTAAAGTCTGTAGCTTTCCGGGTCCTGATAAGCGACTGTAAAAAAGATGATCAGGAACTTGTAAATATTATAAAAGCTATAAAACAGAATCCGCTTCTGGCCAGGACACATATAGTACTGCATCTGCAGGTAGCAGATAAAAAATTACTGGTAACCATGATCAAACTGGGCGTCAGCGGTTTTATAACCAAACCCTTTCATCCGCAGAATTTTTTAGCCAAACTGGCGGCATTGTTTAAAAAATATAAAATAAATGACACACAGAACAAAAGGAAATATATCAGAGTTATGCCCAAAGAAGGGGAAAATGTAACTGCTACTGTACGTTCAGCTGTAAATTTTAAATTGGTAACTATGCAGGTGGTTAATATCTCTCTGGGCGGTGTATTACTCAGGGATCCGGAAGGAAAAAATATTGCCAATTTCCGGGTCAAAACTCCTTTAAAAAGTATACAGATAAAACTGGAAACCGGTATTATAGAGGTAGCAGGGATTATCCTGGCTGTAAAAAAGGAGTTACTGGCTGTTAAATTTACAGCTCCCGGTAATGATGCGCGCGACAAGATCAGCAGATATATATATTCCCATATGCAGTATGACGAGGAAAAAACTTCATCCGGTAAGCAGCTTAAGGCGCCTGATGATGATTCGCTGCGCCGGGAGGGCGACGAGGTTGATCAGAGCCACACACAGGTTTTAAATTTTATAAATAAAAATCAGGACTCCCAATGATAAGAGAAGGTTTTACTTTTGATGATCTGCTGCTGGTGCCGCGGGCGTCCAGGGTACTGCCGGTGCAGGCCAGGCTTAAAACCAGATTGGCTCGCAAGATAAATCTAAACATACCCCTTGTTTCAGCAGCTATGGATACGGTAACTGATGCCAAGCTGGCTATTGCTTTAGCCCAGCATGGCGGTATAGGTATTATCCATAAAAATTTTTCTGTAGAGGAACAGGTACGAGAGGTGGAGATAGTCAAACGCGCTGCCAACGGTATAGTCCATAATCCCATAGCACTTTCGCCTGAGGCCAGGATAAATGAAGCAATGGAATATATGCAGGGCCATTCTGTATCCAGTTTTGTTATAGTAAAAAATAAAAAAGTTGTTGGCATTCTAACCAACCGTGACCTCCGTTTTCAGGATAATCTGCAGCGGCCCGTGTCGGATATTATGACGCGCGAGGTTATTACAGCGCCGGCATCCATCTCTCTTCCTAAAGCCAAACGCATATTAATGCAAAACAAAATTGAAAAACTGGTACTGGTAAACAAAAAAAAAGAGCTTAAGGGCCTTGTTTGCATAAAAGATATTTTAAATGATATTAATTTTCCCAATGCCACCAAAGACAAAGACGGCAGACTGCGGGTAGGCGCTGCCTGCGGTGCCGGCAGCAATGAAATAGAAAGAGCGTTAGCTTTGGTTAAGGCCGGCACTGATGTTCTGGTAGTGGATACTGCCCATGGACATCACAGCAATGTAATATCAGCTGTGAAACAACTCAAGAAAAAAGTCGGCGACCGGGTGCAGCTTATAGCCGGTAATATTGCTACCGGAGAAGGATGTAAAGCACTTATAGAAGCCGGCGCGGACGGAGTTAAAGCAGGTGTTGGTCCGGGTTCGATCTGTACTACCATGATAGTAGCTGGTGTGGGTGTGCCCCAGGCTACGGCTATTATGGATGTATATAAAACAGCTAAACAGTATAATATTCCGGTTATAGCGGACGGAGGTATAAAATATTCCGGTGATGTTGCCAAGGCGCTTGCATTGGGTGCTTCTGCAGTTATGATAGGTTCTCTTTTTGCCGGAGCAGATGAAGCGCCGGGAGAGACTATTTATATAAGCGGCCGGGCCTATAAAACATACCGCGGAATGGGCAGTATAGGTGCTATGAAGCAGGGCTCCAAAGACCGTTATTTTCAAAGTGAAAGGGAAAAACACAAACTGGTGCCTGAGGGTATTGAAGGCGGTGTGCCGCTTAAAGGCAATATCAAAAACATAATAATGCAGCTGGTAGGCGGTATTACGGCAGCAATGGGTTATTGCGGGGCAGCAGACCTGAAAACTCTGGTTAAAAAAGCCAAATTTGTCAAAATGACCAGTGCCGGTTTCAGGGAGTCGCATGCCCATGACGTAGCTATAACCAAAGAAGCGCCCAACTATCAAATAAAAAACGACTAAACAGGAGCGGTAATGCAAGGTACATATACAGCTATCATTACACCTTTTAAAGATGGAAAGATTGACTATGAATCAATGGAAAATGTTATTGAACATAATATTGAGGGCGGGGTTGACGGTTTGGTTCCCTGCGGTACGACAGGTGAATCGCCGACTTTATCACATACAGAACAAAAAAAACTTATTGCTTTTGTGGTCCGCAAGGTTGCGGGCCGGGTCAGGGTTATAGCGGGCAGCGGCTCCAACTCTACAGAGGAGGCAGTGGCTCTAACCCGGGCAGCAGCAGCTGCCGGAGCAGATGGTTCTCTGCTGGTTTGTCCCTATTACAATAAACCTACCCAGGAGGGACTGTTTGTTCATTATAAGACTATCTCGGATAGTGTACCCTCTGATTATGAACTGGTTTTATATAATGTACCGGGACGCAGCGGTGTCCGGATCGCAGATGAGACAGTTGTCAGGCTGGCTGAGTTATCCAACATAAAATCTCTTAAAGATGCTACCGGAGATATTGATACTGCTTCTTCAGTCATCAATCAGACACCTGATGATTTTAATGTTGTATCCGGAAATGATTCAGTTACTTTGCCGCTTATTAGTGTAGGCGGGAAAGGAGTTATCTCAGTTGTTTCCAATTTTCTACCGGCGCCGGTAAAAGAGATGACTGACTATGCTTTGGCAGGTAACACTGCAGAGGCTGCTAAATTACATCATAAATTATGGCAGCTTTTCAAGGTAATGTTTATCAAAGCTAATCCTATACCGGTCAAGGCAGCCTGTTATCAGCTGGGACTTATCAATTCTGCGCATCTGCGTTTGCCCCTGGTTAACCTGTGTGAGGATGATCTTGTCACTGTAACTGCAGCTCTTAAAAAGTTCGGTCTAAAATTTTGAGAATGGCTGCTAAGAAAAAACCTATCAAAATAAAGAATTATAAAAACATACAGCCGCTTGGTGAAGGCGGTATGGGCATGGTGTATAAAGCTGTACATCCGGTCCAGACTGACAAAGAGGTTGTTATCAAAACCATTCTACTTGACAATTTTAAAGGCGCTTCCCGTAAAGAAGCTGAGGAGTTGTTTAAAAAAGAAGCTGAGTTAATGGACCTGCAGTGTGAAAATATTGTCAATTTTTATGACATTTTTAAAGAGGGCCGTAAATATTATATAGTAATGGAATACGTAAACGGACTCTCCCTGGAAGATATGATAATCGAGGAACGTCATCTGCGTGTTGATGAAATAGTACTCATTTTTCTGAATATGCTGAAAGGCCTTGATTTTATTCATACCAAAGGACTCGTGCATAAAGATATTAAACCGGCCAATTTTTTAATCTCTACCGAAGGAGAGGTCAAGATAAGTGATTTTGGTATCGGCGGTGCTGATTATTATAAAAAAATCAACAACAGCCGTAATGAGATAAAAAGTCTTTTAAAAGCTAATAAAAATAATTTAAAAAAGATAAATAAAAA
>Ga0102934_1002399_pt1 | contig 12947 bp, 11 predicted proteins | sample SalPonR2_A_D1_MG_FD_78175 | JGI IMG/M metagenome (GOLD analysis project Ga0102934, IMG submission 78175) | Salt pond soil microbial communities from South San Francisco under conditions of wetland restoration - Salt Pond MetaG R2_A_D1_MG | ecosystem: Environmental > Aquatic > Marine > Intertidal...
GGCGACGACCAGGGCCAGATCGACCTGATCGAGAACGCCATCGCTCAGGGCCAGGCCGGCATCCTGATCACCCCGATGTCCGTCAACGTGAACGACGCCATCAGCCGCGCCCGCGAGGCCGGTCTGTACGTCATCGCGCTGGACACCCCGACCGATCCGCCGGACGTCGTGGACATCACCTTCGCGACCGACAACTGCCTCGCTGGTGAGGCCATCGGACAGTGGGCCGCAGGCGCACTGAACGGTGAGGACGCAGTCATCGCCCAGCTCGTGATCTTCGACGATCGCGTCGTCTCGGTCGACTACTGCCGCGCCAACGGCTTCCTGACCGGCATGGGCATCGATGTTCCCGTCCTCGAGGACATGAACAGCGCTGCTGATTCGGGCACCTACACCACCGGCGCCGGCGGCAACTACGAGATCGCTTGCCTCGAAGCCTCGGGTGCGAACGAAGAGGGTGGCCGCGCCAGCATGGAGAACTGCCTTGCTGCTAACCCGGACATCAACGTGGTCTACACGATCAACGAGCCCGCCGCCTTCGGCGCAGCCGTTGCTCTTGAGGCCGCAGGCAAGACCATCGGCGAAGACGTCATCATCGTCTCCGTCGACGGTGGTCTCGCCGGCGTCCAGGCCGTGCAGGACGGCACCATCCAGGCCACCTCGCAGCAGTACCCGCTGCTGATGGCCAGCCTCGGTGTCGAGGCGATCAAGACGATCGCCGACGGTGGACCCGCCCCGGAGAACACCTCCGCTAACGGCGAGTTCTTCGACACCGGCGTGGCGCTGTGCACGGATGATCCGCAGGACACCGTGACTGCTGCTCCGCAGGAGTCCTCGCAGTTCTGCATCGACAACGCCTGGGGCTAAACCCCAGCGTGTAGATCGCGCCGAGGGGCAGCAGCGTTTGCTGCTGCCCCTCGGTTGCACTCGGGGGATACGCAAAAACGCAAACACACAGCACGAACCTTCCTTACACTCCGCTTAACCCGCGAACGCATCACCCGCGGTCGATGGACTACCCGTAGTTGAACGACACACCCCCGCAACCATGGAGGCCCCTCGGTGAGCGCACCAGCCACCCCGGACTACGACCTCGACGAGGAATTCACCACCAAGCGCAGCACGGTGCAGCGCATCCAGATGACCCTGCACCGCTATCCGTGGCTGAGCTCCCTCATCGTCCTCGTAGCCGTCATCATCGTCTTCGGACTCGTCAACGAGCGCTTCTTGCTTCCCAACACGATCTCGCTGATGATCCAGCAGACGGTGATCGTCGGAACGCTGGCCATTGCGCAGACGCTCATCATCTTGACAGCCGGCATCGATCTTTCGATCGGTGCCATCATGATCTTCGGCCAGATGTTGATGGCGAACTTCGCCGTCTACACGACTGCTTCCAATGTGCTTCCGATCGCGGGGCAAAACCCGATCATCGCGATCATCTTGGGCATCATGGCCGCCACGGCGGCCGGAGCCGTTAACGGCTTCTTGATCGTCAGATTCAACCTGCCTCCGTTCATCGTCACCCTGGGCACCTGGAGTGTGTTCATGGGTTTGACCTTGATCCTGTTCAAGGCGCGCACCATCCAGGGGCCGGAGATGCCCGAAACGATGAAGTTCATGGGCGATTCCTTCCCGGTCGGCCCGTTCAACTTCAGCTTCGGCGTCGTCACGATGTTCGTGCTGTATCTGCTCTTCGCGTGGATCTTGAAGAACACCGCGTGGGGAACGCACGTCTACGCAGTCGGCGATGACCCGGTAGCTGCGCAGCTGACCGGCATCAACACCAAGCGCGTGCTGTTCAGCGTCTACCTCGTCGCCGGTGTGGTGATGGGTATCGCCGCCTGGATCACCATCGGACGTGTCGGCTCGGCTAGCCCGAACGTCGACCCGATGCTCAACCTGCAGACCATCACCGCGGTGGTGATCGGTGGTACGTCGCTGTTCGGTGGACGCGGAGCCGTCATCGGATCGCTGATCGGCGCCATGATCGTCAACGCGGTCGAGATGGGTCTATCACTCGCTGGCGTCGACCAGGCCTACCGAACTACCGCGATCGGCCTACTTGTCATCCTCGCCGTCGGCGTGGACCAGTGGATCAGGAAGGTGAAGCAATGACCGAGCCCATCGTCAAGGGCCGCAACCTCGTCAAGCGGTTCGGGAGCGTCACCGGCCTCAACCACGCGGACTTCGACCTCTACCCAGGTGAAGTGCTAGCCGTCATCGGCGATAACGGTGCCGGTAAGTCCACCCTCATCAAGTGCTTCGCTGGCGCGCACACGCCCGATGAAGGCCAGATGTGGGTGGAAGGCAAGGAGGTCGCCTTCAAAAGCACGCACGAGGCTCGCGAGCACGGTGTGGAAACCGTGTTCCAGACCCTCGCGGTCGCGCCGGCCTTGGACATCTCGGCGAACTTGTACCTCGGCCGGGAACTGCGTAAGCCAGGCATCTTGGGCAAGGTCTTTCGCACCCTGGATAAGAAGCGGATGCGCAAGGAGTCCGGCGAGCACCTTCAGGATCTGGGCATCATGACGGTGCAGAACATCACCCAGTCCGTGGAAACGCTTTCCGGTGGTCAGCGCCAGGCCGTATCCGTGGCGCGTGCCGCGGCCTTCGGTAGCCAGGTGATCATCCTCGACGAGCCCACTGCGGCACTCGGTGTCCGCGAATCGGCGAAGGTGCTGAACCTGATCCAGGACCTGCGCAAGCGCGGCATCTCGGTCATCTTGATCTCGCACAACATGCCGCAGGTTTTCGAGGTGGCCGACCGCATCCACGTCCAGCGCCTTGGACAGCGGGCAGCGGTGATCACCCCGAAGACCCACTCGATGAACGATGCGGTGGCCATCATGACCGGCGCACTGCAGGTTCCCGAGAGCGAGCAGACCCTCGGCCCGGTGAACGTTCCGGCGTAGGGCGTCGAGTTCTCCCTCTAGGCGTAAAGCGCGGGGCGGTCGGGTAGTTCGATACCCACCGCCCCGTCGCTCGTCAGGGCCTTGACCGCAGCCTGGGCCGACAGCGCCGCTACGTACCCGTCCCAGGTCGATGCACCCGCTGGGCCTGTGAGCCCACGCACGGAGTCGATCCACGCCTGGAGTTCGGCGCGATAGGCCTCACCGAAGCGTCCGAGCCACAGCTCGGGGATGTCCTGTCCGCGCACACCGGTCGCAGATCGGGTGATGAAGGTGCCATCGCCCATATCTAGGACGCCTTCGCAGGCCACAACCTGGCAGCTGACCTGGTACCCGAAGTGGGCCGTCATGAACAGCTCGATCGGGACCAGCACTCCGGACTTAGTGGTGAAGGTGATGAGCATCGGATCGTGCTGCCCGGCCGGCACGTCCGGCCCTGGTCGGCCGGTAACGACCTGGACGCTGGCGTAATCGTCGTCGAGCAGCCAGCGGTTGATGTCGATCTCGTGCACGGCCGAGTTGGCGATGTTCATCGCACTATCGACTCCATAGGGCGCGAATGCGTTGCGGTGCATGTTGTGGACGATTAATGCATCGCCCACCTCGCCGGAGGTAAGAGCGGATTTCAGCGCTACGTATCCGGGATCGAATCGGCGCATGAAGCCGAGCATGATCGAGCGCTTACCGGTGGCCACTTCAGCATCCAGCACCGCGTTGGCTTCTTCGAGTGTGGGGGCCAACGGCTTCTCAAGCATCATCGGCTTATCCACCGCAAGACCTGCCAGTGCCTGTTCCGCGTGTAGGCCATCGGGGCTGGCGATGACGATGGCATCGACGTCGTCGTCTTCGATGAGTGCCTGCGCGGTAGGCAGGACGCGCGCACCGATGTCGTCGGCGAGGCCTTGCGCACGCTCGGTGGCTACGTCGAAGACTGCGCTCACGGTGCTCCCGGAAACCTCGCGCGCCAGCGAAATCGCGTGCGCCGTTCCGATGTTCCCGGTTCCGATCACTCCCACACGAATCGTCATGCGCGCCATTGTGGTGCACGCATCGCATCGAGTAGCTGGCAGCACTACCCTTACCCGGTGCCTGGATTCGTGAGCGAACTGACCGGTTCGTTCTCTACTTCTGCTGCGCAAAACCCCACGGTGGCAATCATGGAAGCCGCCTACGGTGCCGCCGACCTGGATATCCGCTACATCAATTGCGAGGTCCCAGCCGATCGTTTGGCCGATGCGGTACGAGGAGCCATCGGGATGGGTTGGCTGGGCTTCAACTGCTCCATCCCCCACAAGGAATCGATCCTCGAATACCTCGATCAGCTCGCTCCCAGCGCTCGCATCATCGGTGCGGTGAACACGGTGGTCAACCGCGACGGCAACCTCACCGGGGAGAACACCGATGGTCAAGGCTTCGTCGAGGCGCTGCGCACGGTGCGCGATCCGCAGGGTGCGCGAATGGTCATCTTCGGGGCCGGCGGGGCGGCACGGGCGATCGCGGTGGAATCGGCGCTGGCCGGGGCCGAGGCCATCACCATCGTGAACCGCACGGCAGAGCGCGGCGCTTCGTTGGCTGCTTTGCTGGACGAGCAGACCCCGGCGGCGGCCGATTTCCAACCTTGGACGGCGAACTATCCAATCCCCGAGGGCAGCACCATCGTGGTCAATGCGACGTCGTTGGGCTTTCATCCCCATGCCGACCAGACCCTCGATGTCGACGTCAATACCTTCGCCCCGGAGATGGTCGTCGCCGATGTCGTCGCGAACCCACCGATCACACTGTGGCTACGGTCAGCACAGAACGCCGGATGCGTTCCGCTCACTGGACTTGGCATGCTCGTCAACCAAGCACTCGTCAACGCTCGACTGTGGACAGGACGGACACTCGACGCCGATGTCATGCACAAGGCGTTGGAACAAGCACTCGGAATCGACACACCCAACTAAGGAGTAATGCGTGAGCACACCCGCCTATGCCGCAATGACCCCGGGCGCAGCCCTCGAGGCACACACCATCGAGCGCCGCGAACTCGGTCCCGATGACGTGTTGATCGATATCAAGTTCTCGGGCATTTGCCACTCCGATATCCATCAGGCCCGCAACGAATGGTTCGAATCGATCTTCCCGATGGTTCCCGGTCACGAGATCGCCGGCATCGTGCGCGAAGTGGGTTCGGCGGTGACTAAGTTCGTGCCGGGCGACCGGGCGGGAGTCGGCGTGTACGTCGATACCTGCATGGAGTGCGAGAACTGCAAGAAGGGCTTGGAGAACTACTGCTTCAAGGGTTTCGTGCCGGCATATAACGGTCTGGATTACAACGGCGATCCCACCTACGGCGGCTACTCATCGGCGATCGTGGTCAAGGAGCACTACGTCCTGCGCATTCCCGAGGGAATCGAGTTGGACGCCGCGGCTCCACTGCTGTGTGCCGGCATCACGGTCTACGCACCGCTTCGCCAGTTCGAGGCCGGTCCCGGTAAGAAGGTCGGCATCATGGGTCTTGGCGGCCTCGGGCACATGGGTGTCAAGCACGCCCACGCGATGGGTGCCGAGGTCACCTTGATCTCGCACTCGCCCAGCAAAGAGGACGACGCCAAGCGACTCGGCGCCGACCACTTCCTGCTGCTGACCGACACCAAGACGATGGCCGAGCAGGCGATGACCTTCGATCTCATCGTGAACACGGTCTCCGCTCCGATCGATCTCGGTCCGGTGATGAACCTGCTCAAGACCGACGGCACCATGGCCTACGTCGGCTTGCCCGACAAGCCGCTGGCAGTCAACGTCTTCTCCTTGAACGGCCAGCGTCGCAACCTGACCAGTTCGACGGTGGGCGGTATCCCGGAAACGCAGGAGATGCTCGACTTCTGCGCCGAGCACGGATACGCCGCGGACATCGAGGTCATCGGCGCCGAGCAGATCAACGAGGCTTGGGAGCGCGTCGTCAACAGCGACGTCCGCTACCGCTTCGTCATCGACGCCTCCACCTTCTAGTCGAATCCCCCGGATTCCGGGGGATTCGCTTCGCTTCCCCCGGAATCACCCCCGCGTTGTGCGTTTCCCCCGGAATCCGGGGGAAACGCTTGTGGTGGGGGGTGGGCGTTGGCGTTGCGCAGCATGCGCGAGAGACGGGCATTGTTGCCGCGCAGGACGATCAAGAACGGCAAGTTGATGACGACGGCGATGACGGCACCAGCCAGCGTCATCCCCCAGGGGTTGAACGCCAAGAGCGGCAGCCAGGTGAACATCGAGAACGTGTGCACCCAGTTCGCCCGCCGGACTTCCAGCAAGTAGCGCTGCAACGACGCCGCATCGCGTCCGGGAACCGACCGCTTGCTCTCGCCACCGAACATGGTGCCGAATTCCGGGAGGGCGCTAGCAAGCCAGGGTGCGCGTAGCGCGCGGAAGAAGCGCGGCGTTTCCCACCGTCGTGGCTTGGTCAGCCAGGTGTCACGGGTGAGCAGCCGGTCGGGCCAGCGCGGCGCGGTAGCGCCGATGGCGATGGATAGTCCGGCGATCACCGCGATGTCGATGACGCCGAGCAGGACGTACTCGCTCAGCGTCATCGGCTACGTGCCATCGACACCCTCTTCACGCGGCGAGGGAGGGATTTGAACCCCCGGAGGGTTTCCCCTCGGGCGCTTTCAAGGCGCCTGCAATCGGCCGCTCTGCCACCTCGCCTGACGGGCTAACGGTAGTAGGTGCAGGCAGGAGAGCGGCGATCACGTCAGTTGCGTGATTGACACGCTCACCAGGAATCCCGCGCTCTGCCCACCGGCGTAGATCCCCTTCACCGGAGCAACGTCGGAATAATCACGTCCGCGAGCGACGATCACGTGCGCTGAACCCACCGCACGATCGTTGGTGGGGTCGAGGGCGTGCCAATCACCGTCCCAATACTCGACCCACGCGTGGGATTCACCCACAACCGTGTCCCCCGGGGCTTCTTCCTCGGTATGCAAATAGCCGCTGACGTAGCGCGCGGGGACCCCCACCGTCCGTAGCAAGGACAGCAACACATGCGTGAAGTCCTGGCACACACCGTGTCCGGCCGCCCACGCTTGCGCCGCGGTCGTGTACACGCCGGTGACTCCCGGGGTGTAGCTCATCCGATCCCGCACGGCTGCGATCGCTGCAGTAGCCGCAAGTTGCGGGGTCGGTTGCGCGCGCAGCGTGGCGACCAACTCACCGCGCTGGGCATCGGTGTCCGCATGATCGACGTAGTCACTGAAGGACAGGTACTCCGCGAAGGTGTTACGCACGCTGGCCGTATGCACACTCGACCATGGTCCGCCTTCGATGGGCTTGGACAGTGGCGGTGTGTCGACGGTACTCGTTGCAGTGATTTCCAGGACCCGGTGCAAGGTGTGGACGTCGAACGCCTCCACCAAGGCTCCCCAGTAGTCGGTGTACGTCTGCACCATGGAAGCCGGGTGCACGCTTAGTTCGTGCCCGAGCAGCACTTGACCATCGGAATCCAGCGGCGTCATGCGTACTTCATTGAAGGACACATCGACCGGTTCGGCGTACTGGTACGCCGTGTGATGCACGATCCGCAGTCTTCGGCCGGCCATCAGTGGCTCCACACCACGGTGCCGTGCTGACGGAAGAAGGCGGAGTTGACCTGATCGGAAGCCCGGTGCGCTGCCATCCGTGCATCCTCGGCGAGGCGATCCACCGACTCGGAATCATCGTCAATCTCGAATTCCAGGGCCGAACGCAACATGCCGACCTCCCGTAGCAAGGCGCCACGATCCGTGACTCCGATTCGCGACAAGGAACGCACACCCTGCTCGGCATCGCTGGCGCAGTGGCGCATCGACCGGGGGAACACCGGATCCAACACCAGGTACGAGCGCACCTGCGGCCCCGAAAGAGCCGCCCCCGATCGTAGGAACGCCGTCTGGGCCCCCGCAGCCCGCAGGGCGGCTGACGGGCCGGCGGAAGGCCACAGTTGATCGTGTCGCACGGCGAGTAGTCGCCCGACCATGTCGATGCGCTCTAGTTCGCGGCCCAGCACCAGGAACTGATAGGCCTCATCGCGGGGCATCGTCCAATCGATCACACCGTTGACGGTCAACAGGCGCTCCATCAAGCGATGCATGGTCACACCCGGGGTCGATGTGATCACCACGCCGCGCACCAACGACAAGTACGCCGCATTCAGCGCTTCGAAGGTTTCCGCGGAGAGAGAATCGCGCACGGCACGCGCGTTATCGCGCGCCCCGGCGACCGAACCGATGATCGTCGACGGCGAGTCCTCGGCCCCCACCACCGCACGGACGAGTTCATCCGGCCTGGTGACGTCGTCATGCGGAAGCGCAAGGGCCTCCAGCAACACCGCGCAGGAGAGCAACTCCGAGACCGACTGATCCTCCACCATCAGTTGGTGGTGTTCGGCGAGCAAACGCGTGGTCGCTTCCGCGCGCTCGAGGTAGCGCCCGAGCCAGAAGTAGGACTCCGCGAGCCGGCTTAGCATGTCGGGCCCTGCTGTTGCTGTTGCTGCCGTTCTTGCTGGACGATTCGGTCCTCGTGCGCATTCGGGGCGTCATGGCGGCCAGGTGCATCGGTATCGATCACCATGGCGCGCGGGACCGCTGGGGGTGCGACGACGCGCGGGCCGTCCTCATCGAGCACCCAGGTGTCCTTGGATCCACCCCCTTGGCTTGAGTTCACCACGAGGCTGTCTTTCGGCAATGCCACGCGGGACAGCCCACCGGGCAGGACGTAGACGGACTCACCGTCGTTGACCGCGAAGGGGCGCAGGTCCACGTGCCGGGATTCGATGACGCCGTCCTCGACGACCGTCGGACAAGTCGAGAAGACGACCACCGGTTGCGCGATCCACCCGCGCGGATCGATTTCGATCTCCCGTTGCACAGCCTGGAGTTGTTCTTCGGTGGCGTCCGGTCCCATCACCAAGCCGTAGCCGCCCGATGCATCCGAAGGCTTGACCACCATGCGATCTATTCGCTCGAAGACGTGGGCGCGCTGGTCGGGATCGCTTAGATCGAACGTATCGACATTCGCCAGGATCGGTTCTTGGCCGAGGTAGTAGCGGATGAACTCCGGAACGTGCGGGTAGATGGCCTTGTCGTCAGCCACGCCATTGCCGACCCCGTTGGCGATCGTGACCCGTTTGGCACGCGCGACGTTCAATAGGCCCGGCACACCTAGGACGCTGTCCGAACGCATCTGCAACGGATCGAGGAATTCATCGTCTATGCGTCGGTAGATGACATGAACAGGGCGCGGTCCGGAGGTCGTGCGCATCCACACCATCTGGTCGCGGCAGTACAGGTCCCGGCCCTCGACGAGTTCGACACCCATCCGCCGGGCCAAGAAGGCGTGTTCGTAGTGGGCGGCGTTGTGCACGCCGGGGGTGAGCACGACGATCGTGGGTTCATCGACATCCACCGGCTTGGCCGCTCGTAGTGCTTCGAGCAACTTCTCCGGATACTCACTGACCGGATGTACTCGGTGCCGGGCGAAGACCTCGGGCAGCACGTGCGCGAGCGTGCGCCGGTTCTCCAAAACGTAGGAAACACCCGAAGGGTTGCGCAGGTTGTCCTCGAGCACCCGGAACTGCCCTGTCTCATCGCGGATCAGGTCGCTGCCGGAGACGTGGATTCGCACCCCGTTCGGCGGCTCGATCCCCCACGCTTGCCGGTGGAAGTGCGTCGAACTGGTCACCAGCGCGCGCGGGATCACCCCGTCTTCGACTATCTGCGCCGAGGAGTAGATGTCCGCTAAGAAGGCTTCGAGGGCACGGATGCGCTGCACCACCCCCGCCTCGACCACCGCCCATTCCTCCGGCGTGATGAGCCGGGGCACCAGGTCCAACGGCAATGGTCGTTCGCGCCCGGCGAGGGTGAAGGTGATCCCGTGCCTATCTAGATAGGCGTCACGCTGACGGGCGCGTTCTCCCAGATCGGTGGAGCCCAATGCGGTGAGGACGTCGTGCAGGGCCCGATGCGAGGAGCGGGGGGTGTCCCCATCCAGCATCTCGTCGAAGGGGGTGAGGGAAGCCGAGGACGCATCGATGCTCATCGCGGCCCCTTTCCTACCCGGGAGACCTCGCCTTGCAGGCCTGCCCTACCAGGGGCGAACGATAGACCGCCCGTATTTCGGCTACGTCACGCAGCGACGCTCAGCCCCGGGACATCGATCTCGACATCGTCCACCCAGATCGTGATCCGGGCCGCAGCCACCGTAGCCGCATGGCAATGTCCGCCGCTGGTGTGATCGGCGGCGATCGCGTGCAGGTGCAGCCCGGGGATCACCACATCATCGGCTACGTCCGGGAAGCGGAAGCCGGCGAGCGTCCCATTCCAGGGCGCGAGATCGAAGCGCACTTCCCCCGTGACCTGCCCGGGTGAACCCAGCGGCTGGTACGGCGGCTCCTGCGGGTGTTCGCTACGTAGCAGGACGTGCGAGAAATCACCGACGACGCTCACCGCCGCAACGAGGTAATCATGATGGGCCTCTTCCTCGGCGAGCACCTCATCCACGATCGCGGTGATGTCCTTCATCGTCGCGCCTTGCGGTGCACTGCGGGTGATCGGCTTACCACCGTAGGACGCGACCGCGAAGGGCATCCCGAGTTCCGGCGGTGCCATGCGCGGCACACCGTCGGCCGGAATGCGCCAGGTGGTTCCATCGACGTGGATGATCTCCCCGTCGACCGCTTCGGCGACTCCCAGCCCGACGACAGCACCTTCGAACGTCTCACCCACAGTGCACACCGAGTCATAGCGCCCAGCGAACAGATCGTGCACTGTCTCGATCTGTCGAATGTGGCCGAGGTGATCGTCGGGATGCTCGCCGACCTTGGCGTGTTGGATAGCAGTCGCGAGGGACATGTTGAACACGTGATGCTCCTATTCGGCGGACTCGATCGGGACGGTGAAAGCGGCGTTGCTGCGTCGATCCAGGAACAGACCGACGACCGTCAATGCCAAAGAGACAACGACGACGGTTGTCACGATGTCGGTCACCGAATCGTTGCGCCACGTGGCCACGGTGACCACCAACGTCACCAGCGCGATCCACACGGCGATGACTGCCTTGCGGTCCTGCGCAGCTAGCCGCGCGTACAACAAGACCTGCACAAGCGCGAAAGCCGAACCTTCCAAGGCGAACAGCCAGATGACCGATCCCATCGACAGGTACTGCTCGCCGCCGAGGATCCCGACGACGAAATCACCGAGCAGGAATGCACCCGCCGTGATCGCCGCGCCGACGATCGCCGTGAGTCCGGTGGCGATGTACACGGTGCGTCGCGAGGCCTCGGCGGACATCTTGGGGAACAGCACGATCACGATCGCATTGGGTAGGAAAAACGCGATCTTTGCGAGCAGGACACCTACCGCGTACTGCCCGGACTGGTCCTCGGTCAAGAAGAAGCGGGCGAGCAGGACGTCGACATTCGTCAAGGTGAACAGCACCATCAGTGCGTGCACCACATGGCCGAGTTCGACACCGATGCCGGCGCCGACCTTGGTGCCGAACGGCTGCCAGTCCGGTCGGCGCACGAGCCGGTACGCGATCAGCGCACCGACCGCGCACCCGATGAACACACCGATACCGACTCCGGTGACGCTGGCTAGAGCCAGCACACCGATGATCCCGCCGAGTGCTCGACCGCCTCCGTTGGCGATGAACGCCAGGGACAATCGCGTGTGCTCTTCGCGACCTTGTGCGATGCCCATCGCCGCGGAGCCGACGATCACGAAACCCAGGGAGCCGATACCGGTGGCCACCGCGAGTGTGGGGATAGTGAAGATCACGCCGATCGGCCATGCCACGGCTGCGCCCACCACGATCACCGCACTGCCCAGGAAGATCGACAGCCGGATCAACTGCTCTTCGACTTGCGGGCGATCCGTGCCCGCCGTTGCGACCCTGCGGGCCGCCAGTGCCTGAGTGGAGATGCCCAGCGTCGCCAAGATGACGAGCAAGCCCAGCAGCGCACCGAGTGCACCGAAGTCGGCCTGGTTCAAGATGCGCGCTGCCACCATCGACAGCAGGTAGGCCGCGCCGTTGCCCACGAGCGTGGCGACACCGACGAGGATCAGGCCCTTTGCGAGGGTCGACCGCGGGGTGCTCGTGGGGTCCGACTCACTCACGAGCGCCACCCTATTCGCCGGATCAGGTTGTCTGGACCTCCGGAAGCGTGGCCAGCGCCGCGGCGAAGCGCTCGTCGGTGACCTCCTCGTCGGACATCGCGCCGCTTAGGTAGGCGTCGTAGGCGGCGAGGTCGAAGTGCCCGTGCCCGCACAGCGCGGTCAAGATCACCGTCTCCTCACCGGTTTCCTTGGCCTTGAGCGCCTCGCGGATCGCCAGGGCTATCGCGTGGGTGGGCTCGGGCGCCGGGACGATCCCCTCGGTCCGGGCGAACTGCACTGCCGCGGCGAAGCATTCGGTCTGCGGCACCGATTCGGCGTCCATCAGCCCCTCCTCGTACAGGTGCGAGATCATCGGCGCCATCCCGTGGTAGCGCAGGCCGCCCGCGTGGATGGGGTCGGGGATGAAGTCGTGGCCGAGGGTGTGCATCTTCATCAGCGGGGTCATGCCGGCGGTATCGCCGAAGTCGTAGGCGTACACGCCGCGGGTCAGCGACGGGCAGGACGCCGGTTCCGCGGCGAGGATGCGCGGGCTCATCTTGCCGTCGAGCTTTTCCTTGATGAAGGGGAAGGACAGTCCGGCGAAGTTGGATCCGCCGCCGGTGCATCCGACGATCAGCGTGGGGGTGTCCCCGGCCATCTGGAGTTGCAGCAGGGCCTCTTGGCCGATGACGGTCTGGTGGAGCAACACGTGGTTGAGCACCGAGCCCAGCGCGTAGCGGGTGTTCGGGTCCTGCGCGGCGACCTCCACCGCCTCGGAGATGGCGATGCCCAGCGACCCGCTGTGGTTCTTCGGATCCGCGGCGAGCTGGCGGCCTACCTCGGTTAGCTCCGATGGCGAGCGATGCACCTGCGCCCCGAAGGCCTCGATCATCAAGCGGCGGTAGGGCTTGGCGTCGTAGGAGGCACC
>Ga0102934_1002402_pt1 | contig 12938 bp, 11 predicted proteins | sample SalPonR2_A_D1_MG_FD_78175 | JGI IMG/M metagenome (GOLD analysis project Ga0102934, IMG submission 78175) | Salt pond soil microbial communities from South San Francisco under conditions of wetland restoration - Salt Pond MetaG R2_A_D1_MG | ecosystem: Environmental > Aquatic > Marine > Intertidal...
CACCACGCGCTTTTTCTCAAGGTGGCGCACGGCGCGGCGACGGATGTAAGGCTCGGCCACCTCGTTCATCGTGATGGCCGAGATCACCCGCGTGAACACGCCCTTGACCTCCAGCGCGGATTGCATCGCCAGCGCGTTCATCACGGTGGCAAGCATGCCCATGTAATCGGCGGTGGTCCGTTCCATGCCCTGGGCCGAGCCTTGGAGGCCGCGGAAGATGTTGCCGCCGCCGATCACCATGCAGATCTCGACACCCAGATCGTTCACCGATTTGACCTCCCGGGCGACGCGCTCGACCGTGGGCGGATGAAGGCCGAAGCCCTGATCGCCCATCAGCGCCTCGCCGGAGATCTTCAGCATCACGCGCCGGTACTTGGGCCGGACCCCGTCGTTGGACGGTGCGGAATCCTCGGTGTCATGCGCGGCAGTGCGCATCGACGGCTCTGGGTCGGTGTCGGTCATGGAAGGACGCGGATCCTCTGGCTGGGGCCGCAAGTCGGGCCAGGGTGTTGCGGTGGCCGCACCATGGTCTAAAACCGGCACCGGTTCAACGCCCTACGCCGCCGCAAGTCGGCGCGCTTCAAGAACGAGCTTCAGCGCCCTGTTTTCAATAGACAACATATCCCCTGAGCTGCCCGTTCTCATTGCCGGCCCCACGGCATCGGGCAAATCCACGCTAGCGCTGGAGATCGCCGGGGCGGCGGGCGGCATCATCGTCAATGCCGACGCGCTGCAGGTCTACGAGGGCTGGCGTATCCTGACCGCGCGCCCGACCGCCGAGGAGGAGGCGCGCGTGCCCCACGCGCTTTATGGCCATGTTCCCTTCGAGGCCGAGTATTCGGTGGGCGACTGGTTGCGGGCCGTGGCGCCACTGCTGAAGGGTGCGCTCCGCCCAATCATCGTGGGCGGCACCGGGCTTTATTTCCGCGCGCTCACCGAAGGCCTGGCCGAGATCCCCCCCGTTCCCGGTGAGATCCGCGCCGAGGCCGAAGGTATGGCGCCAGAGGCGTTGCTCGCGGGGCTGCGGCAGGACGATCCGGCCACCGCCGCCGGGATCGACACCCGGAACCCCGCCCGGCTCCGGCGCGCATGGGAGGTGCTGCGCGGCACCGGCCGCGGCCTGTCGGACTGGCAGGCGGCGACGGGCGCGCCGATTCTGCCCCTCGACCGCGTCTTTCCCATCGTGCTCGACGCCGACCGCGACTGGCTGAACGCGCGTATCGAACGGCGCTTCGACGCAATGCTCGAGGCCGGCGCGCTGGAGGAGGCGCGCGCCAACCTGCCTCGTTGGGACCATGCGGGCGGGGCGCGCAAGGCCATCGGCGCGCCCGAGCTGATCGCGCATCTGCGGGGAGAGATGACGCTCAGCGACGCGCGGGAGGCCGCCATCATCGCCTCGCGGCAATATGGCAAGCGTCAGCGCACGTGGTTTCGGGCGCGCATGCAGGCGTGGCGGCCCGTTCCGCTGCCCTCCTAAACACCCACCGTAAACATCCGTCGTTCCGGCGGAAATCGGACCGTGTGAGACAGCCGGACGCTTCCCGCTTGCCATTCGCCTCGCCGTCGCTAGCCTCGCGCCCATGTTCGAAACCTCGCGCCGCCCCCTCGCCCATTCCGTCAGCTCACTGGGCAAACTCCGGATGCAGGGCGCGTGGAAGGTGGAGCTTCTGCATTCCGCGCCTCGGCACCGGCTTTACTGGATCACGCGGGGGCAAGGACGCATCAGCGTCAATTGCATCACGCGCGGCTATGGGCCCAATACGGCCGTTTACGTACCAGCCCGCGCGCCCATGGCGCTGGAGCTTCCGTCGCAGACCCAGGGCCTCGAGCTCTGCCTGCCTCCGGACGACAGTCTCGGCCTCCCGGAGGAACCCTTTCACATGCGCATAGCCAATATCGAGGCGCAGGGCAGTCTGACGAGTCACCTGGAGAAAATCGAACGCGAACTGGCCGGACAGGCGCCCGCGATGGAGCGCGCGCTCGCGGCCTATTCACTGCTGGTCTCGGTATGGATGGCGCGCGAGCTTGCCCGGCAGGAGGGCGCGATCCTCCGCGAGCGCAGCCACCGTCTGGTCGAACTCTTCGCCCAGCGGATGGAGGCGCAGTTCCGCACGGGGCGCGGTATCGCCGATTACGCAGGTCAGCTGCAGGTGACACCCACCCATCTCAGCCGGGTCTGCAAGGAGGCGGCGGGGCGTCCGGCCCACGCGCTGCTGACCGAGCGCATCATGTACGAGGCCCGCCGCCTGCTGCTGGAAACCGACATGCCCGCCCGCGAGATTGCCGAGCATCTGGGCTTTTCCTCGGCCGCCTATTTCACCCGCGCCTTCGCACAGGCGACAGGCCGGACGCCGTCGGATTTCCGCACCCCGGCGCGGCGCGCTTGACCGGACGCCGAACGCCGACATTGCAAAAGATAGGGTTGCGGTCCGGCGCGATGTCGTTTTTGTTGTAGGCGTATGTCGCAAATGAGCGAATACCGCCGGCAACTAGTAGTTGACGTATGCTGGTGTAACGCGCGCTAATGCGTTGGGGCTCGGGGAACGACCACGGACATGGCACAACAGTCCGCGCGTGTATTGGCGCGGTGACGCCACGCCGACTTCGAGCCAACGGAAAATCGAACAAGACGTGTCCCAGGGAGAGAGGATCCATGAAAGACCACGTAAACCCGCATCTCGAGAGCCATCCGGCTGCAGAGATGTACGCAGAGGAATACAAGGCAGGCAAACTCAGCCGCCGCGAATTCCTGACGCGATCCACCGCCCTCGGCGTGAGCGCCGCGGCGGCCTATTCGCTCATCGGCCTGAACCCGGCCGAGGCACAGGAGATGGAAACGCCCCCCATGGGCGGCAACCTGCGCATCCAGATGGAAGTGCGCGCACAGAAAGACCCGCGGACCTATGACTGGTCGCAGCTGGCCAATGTCATCCGTGGCACGCTTGAATACCTTATCGAAAGCCGTGCCGACGGTTCGTTCAACGGCATCCTGCTCGAGAGCTGGGAAGCCAACGAGGACGCCTCGGTCTACACGCTCAATGTCCGGCAGGGCATCAAGTGGAACAACGGCGACGACTTCACCGCCGAGGACGTGGCGGCGAACATCACCGGATGGTGCGACAGCACGGTCGAGGGCAACTCGATGGCCGCCCGCATGGGTGGGCTGGTCGATCCCGACACCGGCGTTGCGCGCGAGGGTGCGATCGAGATCGTGGACGATTACACCGTCCGCCTCACCTACCCCTCCTCCGACATCACGCTGGTCGCGGGCATCGCCGACTATCCGGCGGCCGTGCAGCACCGTGACCTGATCGGCACCAACCCGCTCGACCATGGCGTGGGCACCGGCGCCTATCGCGTCACCGAATACGAGGTCGGTGTCTCGGCACGTCTGGAAAAGAACCCGGACCACGAATACTGGGGCGATGCCTATCTCGACGAGATCAGGTTCATCGACCTTGGCCAGGACCCGGCGGCATGGTTCGCGGGCGCCGAGGCCGACGAATTCGATATGACCTACGAGACCGTGGGCGAATTCGTCGATCTGTTCTCGGCCATCGGCTGGACCCAGTCGGAGGTCGTCACCGCGGCCACCGTCGTGATCCGCACGAACCAGAACAACCCGCCCTATGACAACCAGATGGTGCGCAAGGCGATCCAGCTTGCGGTCGATCCGCAGGTCTGCCTCGATCTGGGCATCAACGGGCAGGGCATCACGGCGGAGCATCACCACGTCGCCCCGATCCACCCCGAATACGCGGAACTTCCGCCGCTGACGGTGGACAAGGACGCGGCCAACGAGATGCTGCAGGAATCGGGCGAGGCCGATCATGTCTTCGAGATCATCTCGATCGACGACGACTACCGCCGCAACACCACCGATGCCGTCGCGGCGCAGCTGCGTGACGCCGGCTTCAACGTGGAGCGCACGGTGATCCCGGGCTCGACCTTCTGGAACGACTGGACGACCTACCCGTTCAGCTCGACCAACTGGAACCACCGCGAGCTGGGTGTCATCATCCTCAACCTCGCCTACCGCACGGGCGTGGCATGGAACGAGTTCGGCTACTCGAACCCCGAGTTCGACGCGCTGCTCGACCAGGCCAACGGCATTCTCGACGCCGACGAGCGCCGCGTGGTGATGGCCGACCTTCAGCGCATCCTGCAGGAGGATGCAGTCACGCTGCAGCCCTACTGGCGGTCGCTGTTCCGGCACCACAAGCCCGAGGTCCTGAACGCGCACATGCACCCGAAATTCGAGATCAACGTGCATTATCTTGGCCTCGCGGCCTGATCAGGCCACGCTTCTCCGGGGCGGCGCTTCGCCGCCCCGGTTCGCCCACCAGTCCCCGGCGCGGCGCCCCATCCAACGAAGGGCCCGGAAAAGAGGCCTGACACAACGGTTCCGTCGCGGGCCGACACAAGACAGGGATACACATGGGACTCTTCATTCTTCGCCGCGTCGGCGTGATGCTCCTGACGGCGCTCTGCCTGACTTTCGTGGTGTTCTTCCTCACCAACCTCTATCCCAACCTCGAAAAACTGGCGAAAACCCAGGGCAACGCGCGCATGACCGATGCCGAAGTCGCCTCATGGCTCGACCGCAACGGTTATGGCGGGCCGATGATCCTGCGATACGGGGAATGGCTCGGGGTCGTGCCAGGCTGGACGCGCGAGGCCGATGACGGCACCGTTACGGGCCGCTGTATCGACCGGGGCATGGAGCCGGGCGAAGCACCCGCGTTCTGCGGGCTTCTGCAGGGCGATCTCGGATTTTCCACCGTCTCCGACGACGAGGTCGCCAACATCATCGGCGGGCGATTGGGATACACCGGCATCCTGATGTTCTGGGCCTTCGCGGTCATGGTCCCGGCGGCCCTGCTTATCGGCGTGCTCGCGGGCATGAAAGAGGGCAGTCGAACGGACCGATCCCTGTCAACCTTCGCCATCGCCTCGACCGCGACACCGGAATACGTTTCGGGTGTGATCTTTATCGTGCTTCTCGCCTCATCGACGGCGGGTCTGTCGCCCTGGCTGGCCGAAAACGGCTGGATCGAGGGACGCACGCTGTTCCTAGGCTCGGCGCGATCTGCGATGGAAGGCGGCATCACCTTCTGGAATTTCACTCTGCCGGTGATGACCATCGCGCTTTACGGCATGGGCTACATCGCGCGCATGACGCGGGCCTCCATGGCCGAGGTCATGACCGCGCAATACATCCGCACCGCGCGGCTCAAGGGCGTGAGCTTTCGCAACATCGTGCTGAAACACGCGCTTCGAAACGCGCTGATCGCGCCCTTCACCGTCATCATGCTGCAGTTTCCGTGGCTGCTGACTGGCGTGGTGATCGTCGAGACGCTGTTCAACTACAACGGCTTCGGCTGGACGCTGGTGCAGGCCGCTTCCAACAACGACATCGAACTGCTTCTGGCCTGTTCGATCGTTGCCGTCTTCGTCGTTCTGGTGACGCAGCTGATCTCGGATATCGGCTATGTCTTCCTGAACCCGCGCATCCGCATTTCCTGAAGGAGGACCAGACATGGAACCCTTGACCTGGTCCGGCGCCCTTGGACCCATCCTCAACCCGATCATGCTGGCCGCGCTGGTGGTCTTCGCGCTCGGGTTCGTCTCCAACTTGCTGCTCACGATTGCCGGCGCGCGCGCCGGCGACGTGCAGATCAATCCCGACCACACGCTGACCATCGACAGAACGCCCGTGGACTACGCGCTGATGGCGATGAAATACGCCGCTCTTCTCTTCGTGGCCTGCTGCGTGGGTTACATCGTCGGCGGCATGGTCATGCCCACGATCGAGGCGAGAGGCATCATCGGTGGCATGGCGGCCCGGCTGACGCCGGTGTGGATCGCGCTGATCGTGGTCTTCGTGCTGTCGATCACCTTCAAGCGCAGGCTCGGCCTCTACGGCAAGCTCTTCGACAGCCCCATCGGCATGGTGGGCTTCGGGCTGGTGATGTTCTGGATCTTCTCGGCCGCCTTCGCGGGCATCGTGGCGACCCACGGGCCCATCGACGTCATCAGCCAGATGCGCAACGAGGTGCCCGGCAGCCCCCTTCCCTCGCCAGAGGACGGCCAGTACGCCTATTACCTGCTCGGCGGCGACAACCTTGGCCGCGACGTCTTCAGCCGGATGATCTACGGCGGGCAGGAAGTGCTCAAGATCACGCCCGTCGCGACGCTCTTCGCCTTCATGGTGGGGGTCACGCTGGGCCTGCCGGCCGGCTACTTCGGCGGCAAGCTGGACACCTCGATCACCTTCATCGCCAACCTCGCGCTGGCCTTCCCGGTCATCTTGCTGTTCTTCCTGCTGGTGACCCCCGAGATCGTCGCCGCCGGCGTGCCGCAATACATGTCGATGGTCCTGTTCATCTTCCCCATCATCTTCTTCGTGGTGCTGTTCAATTCGCGTTACCACACGCAGCCGCCCAAGCGGAACATGCTGGTGGCCGCCACGCTGGTGATCGGGCTGGTGGCGTATTTCTCGCTCATCTCGAACGCAGACGACCCGGACATGCCGCTGATCTTCCGGATCTGGCCCGAACCACTGGACCTGTTCGATATCCAGGGCAACATCCTGATCGTCTTCGTCTCGGTGGTCTTCGTGAACTCGCCCACGGTGTTCCGGATCGTCCGCGGCATCGTGCTCGACATCAAGACGCGGGATTACGTGGCCGCCGGCCAGACCCGCGGCGAGGGTCCATGGTACATCATGCTGTGGGAGATACTGCCAAACGCGCGCGGACCGCTGATCGTCGATTTCTGCCTGAGGATCGGCTACACCACGATCCTTCTGGGAACGCTGGGCTTCTTCGGCCTCGGCGTCAGTCCGGAAAGCCCCGATTGGGGATCGACCATCAACGAGGGCCGCAGGCTCCTGACGATCTACCCGCACCCGGCCCTGCCGCCTGCACTGGCGCTCATGAGCCTTGTTCTTGGCCTCAACCTGCTGGCCGACGGCCTGCGCGAAGAGAGCCTCAAGGACTGATGGCGGCGATCCGGATGAAATCCCGGGGGCGGCGAAGTCCTCAAGCGAGGACTTTGCCGCTCGCGCTCGTCGCGGCATTGGCGGCCCTTCCGGTTCATGGCTCTCAGCCCATCTGGCAACCGGCCATCTACTGCGCCGCGCTCGACTTCACGCGGGCGGATCTGTTGTCGGAGGCCGGAGCCGAACTGCCCGATTGGGTCGGAACCCCCGAAAGCGCCGAGCGATCCGGCCGGGCCTATCTGCGCATCGCCGCCGAGGCGCTCGACTGCCCGTCGCAGGACGTGCTGTCGGGCTATCTGACCAATGCGCGGATCGGCCTGAGGCACCGGATGGAGGTCGCCACCGGATATGGCATCGACCCTGAAATCATGGCGCTTCCCATCGCGTCCGAGGCCGAACTGGTCTGCGAACTCAACTTCGACGCCGATCTTCTGGCCGCCGCGCGCGCCGCCGAAGCCACCGATCCGCCCGAGGCGCTTTGCCCGGATATCGAATGAGGCACCGGAAACGGCGCCAGAACAACAGAGCCCGCCCCGGGCCACAGGGAGACCGAGACCATGCTGGACGAAAGCCCGAACGCCTCAGAGGTCGTGCCGCAGACATATGACGGCCCGATCCTGGAGATCGAGAACCTGTCGATCTCGTTTTTCACCCGCCTGCGCGAGATCCCGGCGGTCATGGATTTTTCCACCGCCGTCATGCCGGGCGAGGCCATGGGCCTCGTGGGCGAGTCGGGTTGTGGCAAATCGACGGTCGCCCTCGGGGTGATGCAGGACCTTGGGGTCAACGGCCGCATCGTCGGCGGCACGATCAAGTTCAAGGGCCGCAATCTGAACGAAATGTCGGACGAGGAGCTGCGCCATATCCGGGGCAAGGAGATCGCGATGATCTACCAGGAGCCCATGGCGTCCCTGAACCCGGCCATGAAGATCGGCCGGCAACTGATGGAAGTGCCGATGATCCACGAGGGCGTCGGCGCGCAGGAGGCCTACCAGCGCGCGCTCGAGGTGGTCACGGACGTGCGCCTGCCCGATCCCAAGCGCATTCTGGACGCCTATCCGCACCAGCTTTCGGGCGGGCAACAGCAGCGGATCGTCATCGCCATGGCGCTCATGGCCAACCCGTCGCTCCTGATCCTCGACGAACCCACCACCGCGCTCGACGTGACCGTGGAGGCCGCCGTGGTCGAGCTGGTCAAGGATCTGGGCAAGAAATACGGCACCTCGATGCTGTTCATCTCGCATAATCTCGGGCTGGTGCTGGAGACCTGCGACCGCATCTGCGTGATGTATTCCGGCGAGGCTGTCGAGACGGGCTCCATCAAGGATGTCTTCGACAAGATGCAGCATCCCTATACGCAGGCGCTGTTCCGTTCGATCCCGCTGCCGGGTGCGGACAAGAACGAACGCCCCCTGGTGGCGATCCCCGGCAATTTCCCCCTGCCCCATGAACGCCCCTCGGGCTGCAATTTCGGCCCGCGCTGCGACTATTACCAGTCGGGCCGGTGCAACGCGCAGGATATTCCCATGTTCGGCGTTCCCGGTGACGATCGCCACGAGACCCGCTGCCTGCGATTCGAGGAAATCGACTGGAACGCCGCCATCGCCGCGTCGGAAAAGACCGAGAAGGGCGAGATCGGCGACGTGGTGCTGCGCGTCGACAATCTCAAGAAATACTACGAGGTCGCGGCCAATTCCATGTTCGGCGGCGGCGACAAGAAGGTGGTGAAGGCCAACGAGACGCTCAGTTTCGAGGCCCGCGAAAGCGAAACGCTGGCCATCGTGGGCGAATCGGGCTGCGGCAAGTCCACGCTCGCCAAGGTGCTGATGGGGCTCGAGACGGCCACGGACGGGCATGTCTTCCTCGACAACTTGGCCATCGGGGATACGGCCATCGAAGACCGCGAGACGGCCACCATCTCGTCGATCCAGATGGTGTTCCAGAACCCCTTCGACACGCTCAACCCGTCGATGACCGTCGGCCGTCAGATCATCCGCGCGCTCGAGGTGTTCGGCATCGGTGAGAACGACGAGGCCCGCCGCAAGCGGATGCTTGAACTGCTCGATCTGGTGAAACTGCCGCGCGCCTTCGCCGAGCGCATGCCGCGCCAGCTATCGGGCGGACAGAAGCAGCGCGTGGGCATCGCGCGCGCCTTTGCGGGCGGCGCGCGGATCGTGGTGGCGGACGAACCCGTCTCGGCGCTCGACGTTTCGGTGCAGGCGGCTGTCACGGACCTTCTGATGGAAATCCAGCGCGTCGAGAAGACGACGCTTCTCTTCATCTCCCATGACCTGTCGATCGTGCGCTACCTGTCGGACCGCGTCATGGTCATGTATCTCGGCCACGTGGTCGAGATCGGCTCGACCGATCAGGTCTTCTCGCCACCCTACCACCCCTACACGGAGGCGTTGCTTTCAGCGGTGCCCATCGCCGACACCAAGGTGCAAAAGCAGCACATCGTGCTGGAGGGCGACATCCCCTCGGCCATGAACCCGCCATCGGGCTGCCCGTTCCAGACGCGCTGCCGCTGGAAGAAGGACGTACCCGGCAATCTCTGCGAGATCGAGGTGCCGCCCATGCGCACGCTGGATACGGGCCACCAGGTCAAGTGCCACCTGGCCGAGGACATCCTGAACCGGATGGAGCCGGTCATCGTGGTGGACGCCGCCGAGTAAGGACGCAGCGGACGGGTCGAACCGCGATTCGCGGATCGCGCGCGGCGTCTGTACGGGCGGTACATTGATCCATGTCAAATCGGTGTGGCCGGCGAGCGTTTTATTCTGAGCGCTCGTGCAGCTGCACCGCACAGCAACAAGTTCCCTCCCCTGCCCGCAAACCCAAGGGATAGGTTCATGCGCGTCGGTATTCCCGTCCGGGTCATCGAAACCAAGGGACTGAGCGCGCTTGCCCGCGACGGTGACGACACGGTGGGCGTCGACCTTTCCCTGATCGGTCCCGTCGCGCCCGGCAGCTGGGTTCTGGACTACCTCGGCGCGGCACGCGAAGTCCTGGGCCCGGACGAGGCGCAGAAACTCCGCGCCGCCGTGGGGTCGCGTCACCCCGTCCGGACAGACCGCGATGTCCGCGCCCGCAAGACCGAAGCCTGACGCACTGGGAGACACGTATGCAACGCCATCCGCTGATCGACCGTCTGACAGAAGAACACGCCTTTCCCCTTCTTGCCACCACACAGGCGCGCGACGCCTTCATCCGCGCGCCGGGGGACCACGTTCTGTTCATCCCCGGCGATCCCGCGCGCGACGCGGAGACCGCCGACCTGGCGGGTATCCTGCCCGCGCTGCGGCAGGCGGTGCGGAACGCCTTCGACTGCGCGGTGGTGGGCGAGGCGATCGAGGCCGACACGCGCGAGATGGCAGCGGCGCAAAGGACGCCCGCGCTGATCTTCTACCGCGACGGGCTGCAGATCGGCATGCTGCACGGGTTGCGCGACCGGTCGGATCACATGGCCCGGATCGGCCAGATTCTCGCGGCCCGCACCGAACCTCTCCACGCCTGAGCGGGAGGAAGCCGCGCCCATGACAAGCGATATCTGCTTCGGACATGGCGCGGGTGAAATGCGCGTAGGTCGCCTCTTGGCCGTGGACCAGGCGGGGCGTTCGATCTGATGCTCGACACCCCGGCCAGCTGGCGCATCGAGGCGCAGCCCCGCCCGCATGTGGCTGCCCTGCTCCGGGGAAAGCCGGTGGCAGAGGCGCGCGACCTGCTGCAGCGCCTCGTCGACCACAGCCCCGCCGCGCAGCTTGCCGCCTTCGACATCGCGACCGGGTCGCCCGCGGATGCCGGGGCCGTGACCACCGAGATCCGGCGCGATCACCTTGTACAGGTCTTCAAGACCTGGCCCCGGGCACTCGGGCTCCCTTCGCGTCTCGACCGCGCATGGCTGACCGATGACAGGGCCGCGCGCATGGCCCTTTTCGGGGTCACGGCCCGCGCGCCGCGAAGCGACTTCGAGATGGCCGGGTTTATCGGCGGTGAGGATGGGGTCGGCCCCCTCCTCGGTCTCATCGGCGAGGTGTTCGGTCCCGGCATCGCGGCGGCCGAAGGTCTTGCCTTCGTCGATGCCGAAACCGCCTTTCGCGCGGTGGCGGTGGAAAACTCCCCCGCCGCGCGGCAGGCGGCGCATCCCGCGCTGGCCTACGTGGAGGCGATCTACGGGCGCGGTCCGCTCTGGCGCGCGGCGGGGCGTGTGCTGGACCTCGGCGAGATCCTCGAAGGCCGGCCACCGCGTCCGATCGTCGCGCCGCCGGGCCGCGCCATCGTTCCGGCCACGCGCGGCACCTGCGCGCTGTCGGTCGATATCGAGAACGGCCATGTCACCGGGTTTTCTCAGGTCACGCCCGCCGATCACCTGCTGGCGCGGGGCGGCGCGCTCGAACGCATGCTGTCCCGCCTGCCGCCGGACCGGGGGATGCTTCTGCCTGTCCTGATAGCGCTCGTCGATCCCGGCCGCCGGCTGACCGTGGCGGCGGCCCGCCCCGCCTGAGGACGCGCGGCCTAGTCCGTATCCCCCGCGCGGCGATGGGTGGGCAGAAGGAGACGTTGCGGCAGCGCGCGCCCCTCGGCACAATGGGCAAGCGACACCATCAGGCGATCCGCCCGTCGCAGCGCCAGCACGAAGAGAACGCCGCCGAGGACAAGGTTCGTCACCGTGCCTAAGGGGCCAGCCTGGGCAAGCGCCGTCGCGCAGATGCCCAGCAGCATGCAGGCCCAGACCTGGATCTCGGCGCGCATCACGGTGGCGAGGTGATGGGGCGGCATCTTGGACGCATCCTCCGCCGGTTCGCGGCCGAGCCACTGGCGCACGAAATTGCCGCGCCGGATCGCGGTGTTGACATAGCCGCCGGGCAGACTGTCCCGCCCGATCAGGTCGTTGGAGATGTTGTCCTCCAGCCAACACACCCTGAGCAGCACGAAGAGAGACACGATCAGAACGAGGTTCACGGGCGCCCAGATCCCGCTGAGCGCGGCGGCCGCCACGACGCCGCAGCCGATCAGCAGATGGGCAGGCTCGGGCCGAATGTCCTCGGCCCTATGCCCCGTCCTCTGCCCCGTCCTCTGCTCCGTCATGTGCTTCGTCATGTGAGATCCTCCATCCGGGGCTTCGATCCGGGGTGGGCGGCCGGCATGGCCGTCCGAGAACCCGGACGCCTCCTCACTGGAAACCAGCGTAACGCGAGAAGGTTGCATTTGCGAACAGTGATACATTCCCTCACGGCAGGATTACGATGAGTTTAAGGCGGCGTGATCGGCGGTCGCGGCCCGTGGCGGGCGCGCCACAACGACGGAAGCGGACGGACACATAAAAAGGGGGCGCCACGATGGACGCCCCCAGTTTCGCTGATCAGGCTCTGATATTGACTGCCCGTAGTGTTCTGCCTGCGGCCTGATCCGCGTCAGGGGCGAGCGCACCCGCCCCGGATGACAGACGCGCCGCGGGTAAGGGCGGCGCGCCCGGTTTCCTCAGCTACACCCGCTCGTCGCGCCGCAGGTGTTGCACTTCATGCAGGTGCCGTTGCGAACCAGCGTGTAGTTTCCGCATTCGCCGCAGGCCTCGCCCTCGTAGCCCTGCATCCGCGCCTTGGTCGCCGCGTCGATCGAGACGGAGCCGGTGGCGACCGCTGTGGTGGCCGCCGCGGCCGCGATCGTGTTGCCGCCCTTCATGTCGGGCACGACCGTCTCCAGCGTCGTGACAGGACCGCCGCCGCCCTGAAGGACGACCAGTTCCTGTGGCACCCGCTTGCGCAGGTAGCCGGTGGAGCTGATCTGCTTGAGCACCTCCAGCGACTTGGTGGCGGCGCTTTCCGAAAGCTCCGAGACGTTCGACACGCCCTCTTCCACGCCGCGGCCCATGTCGTCGAAGCTGGCCCCCTGGGGCGCCACATGGGCGAGGTCGGTGCGGTCGAGGTAGCTCACC
>Ga0102934_1002404_pt1 | contig 12932 bp, 10 predicted proteins | sample SalPonR2_A_D1_MG_FD_78175 | JGI IMG/M metagenome (GOLD analysis project Ga0102934, IMG submission 78175) | Salt pond soil microbial communities from South San Francisco under conditions of wetland restoration - Salt Pond MetaG R2_A_D1_MG | ecosystem: Environmental > Aquatic > Marine > Intertidal...
AATGTTGCAATTCAGAATTGGTATCAACATCAAATTAAATCAATTCAGATTGGTTGCCTGTAATCCCATTTCGGATTCGGCGCTTCTCAACATTTGTGCTAATCCGCGAATGTCCAGATAACCACGGCGGCGATCTAATACGTTGCCCTCAGAATCCATAATCACCGTAAAAGGAAAGGCGGTGACTCCCATTAGTCCGGCAAAATCTTTTTCCGTCATCTCTTCACCCTTGTACACAATGGTGTTGTCGGTTGAGTTACCGTTTACTTTAACGGGATGATAGCTCCGGTCAAGAACGGCTCTGATGGTGTTGGATGGATAGACTTCCCGGCTCATTTTCCGGCAAAACTGGCAGCCTACTTCATAGATATCAACCAGGATTAACCGGTCATCCTGGGGAGCCACATCAAGAGCATCCGTGAGGGTCATCCAGTCGGGTTCATTCTCAATGTCCTGCGGCTGAATTTCCTGAATCGAGTAGTAGGCAAAAATTCCAATAAAAACGGTAATAAAAGCTCCGATGATAACCTTGCGGTTCATAACAAGTTGATGAGTTATTTTAGAATAATTTGATTTTAAATATACAAAGAATTAGCGAGGGCCACCCCATATTCGGTTCCAATAACGACTCAGATTTGATGTTCGTGTGCTAAAATTGGGTATCGCTTGCTCAAATGTGTAAGCGTTATCGTTTTCATCAATTCGGACATAGTTTTTCCAGACGTAGGGCGCGTCATCGGTAAGCCAGAAATCATCCCTCCCGAATCGTAAATCGTAAAAAACCAGTTGGTTTCCCTCCATTTCAGCTTTGTAATATCCTCTTGAAAACCATAACAGCGTTTCGATTGCCCGGTCATTCAGGTAAGGCTCAATCAGGCGGCTGTTTTTAGGAGTTGCTGTAAACTCTAAAAGTTTCTCCTCATCAAAAATCGAATAAACAGAATTATAGACGATGTCATTTTTTTCAATATAACCTGTCCACAGAAACGTAGAGGGACCGTTGGGCGTCGTTTTGATCTGCTCATACATTCCATATTGATTTTGGAATGATTCAGCAAAAACCGAATGCACATGACTTTTTATTCCAAAACCCCAAATAAGATAAAATGTGCTGATTAAAATGCCGGTTCGGTTTGCAATCATCCTGGCACGGGAATTTCTGTTGAGCATTAGAGCAAGAACAAGACCTGTAAATAGAGGGACGGTGAAAAGCGGATCAATAATAAAGATTGAATCAAGTGTGTACGGTGTATCAGAAAACGGCCACAATATTTGGGTGCCATATGTTGTGGGGAGGTCGACGAAGATGTGGGTTAGAAAGATGAAAAAAGACATGACGCTCCATCTCACCCAACCTATTTCCAGCGATTTGTGAACGTTGTTTATAATCCAGCCAAAAACCGGGGCTGCCAAAAAACAAAAAAGAAAAGAGTGAGTGAACCCGCGATGATTTTGAAGTTCAATCACATTATCCACAAATGGATTAATAATAATATCAAGGTCGGGAAGCGTTCCCAGTAAAACACCCCAGGCGGCAGCACGGTACCCTACTTTCTTACCTAAAAAAGCCTCTCCAACGGCCGCGCCAAGAGTTACCTGTGTAATTGAATCCATCGAATCGATTAAATATGAAGTTAGATTAGCTGAACAATGAGACCTGAAAAGAGGTTCAATTTTTAACAATCCGGTAATTGATTTTATAACCTTTAACAATCCACCGGGAATGAAAGCGTGTAAATATCGTTATTTTAATATTGAATTAAACTCACTGAACAAAATTTCTGATGAAACAAACGAAGCATTTAAAATTACTACTACTTGCAGGTCTTATCTTTACGAACTGTAGTGGTGAAGAAGAGCAGGGATTTACGGCTGAAAATCGAACAGTTCCCGCTGTTGAAGCCGTGCAGGCCCAATTTGGATCTCTGCCGCTTGAAGAGAGATTAAGCGGAACTGTACGGGCAGGAAATCAAGTTGAGATTTTCCCACGAATAACCGCTCCGGTTCAGGAAGTTTATGTACAGTCGGGCGATCAGGTGCAGCAAGGAGATGAACTGGTTAAGCTTAGAGATACGGAATACCGCGAACAGCTTCGCCAGGCGGAGGCCAGCCTCAGAATATCCGTGGCTCAGCGGCGACAGGCACAGGCGGCTTTGAGTGAAATTGAATCGGAGTTACGAAGACAGCAAATTTTAGCTGAACGGGATTTGGTAACGGAACTGGAGATGGAACAGCTTGAGGCTGAAGTAGAATCTGCAGAAGCCAGCCTTGAATTAGCTGAAGCGCAGGTCGAGCAGGCTCAGTCTACAGTTGATGAACAGGAAGAAGCCCTCGATCAAACAGTAATACGCGCACCTATTACCGGTACGGTGGGTAACCGCGCTGCTGAAATCGGTATGCAGGCTTCTCCGAATAGCAGATTATTTATTATTGGAGATCTAACACGGTCCAAAGTGAACATTAATATTACGGAGCAAATGCTTCAGTATATCGAATCCGGCCAGTCGGTTCGTATTTATTCAGAAAACTTTCCTGATACGACTCTCAGTGGAGATATTTCGAGGATATCCCCTTTTTTGGGCGAAGGCAGCTTCAGCACAGAAGCTGAAATTGACGTGAACAACGAAAGCGGACTGCTCTTGCCGGGGATGTTTGTAACGGTTGATGTGCTCTATGGGGAGAGCGAGCAGGCTACGCTAATACCGCTGAGCGCCATTTACAGACATCCTCAAACCGGAGAAGCGGGTGTTTATGTGGCTCCCGGTTTTGGCCTTGAAACTGAAATTCTGGAGGAAATTGAGAGCAGCGGCAGTATCGGTCAATTAAGTAATCCAACTCAAGTGGAATTTAAATCTATTGATGTAATAGCCAGGGGACGAGAGGCTGCCGGAGTTGCAGGAATTCAAAGTGGCGACTGGATAGTAACGGTCGGTCAAAACTTGCTTGTACGTGATCAGGGTGATGAAGCACGGATACGAGGTACAAGTTGGGATAAAATTCTGAGTATGCAGAGAAAACAGCCACAGGATCTGCTTCAGGAGATTTTGAACAATGGAATGGCCAACCAATCGACAGCCAACTAAATTTAAAATAAGGTAGAAAAATGGGCATTACAGATACATCAATTACGCGACCGAATGCCACAACGATGGTCTATTTGATCGTGCTGGTTTTAGGTGTGGTGGGCTTTCGCTACCTGCCGGTAGATTTACTGCCACCGATTGAATATCCAAGGTTATCGGTTCAGGTAAGCTATCCGAATGTTGGTCCTGAAGAGATAGAAACTATCGTTACCGATCAGCTCGAAAATGCCCTTTCCGGAGTAGCGAATGTAGAGGAGATGACATCCCGGTCTCAGGAGGGATCCAGCTCTGTAACACTGAATTTTGCACAAAATACAAATTTAGACGAAGCTGCAAATGATGTGCGGGCAGCACTTGATCGTGTACGGCGCTCACTGCCAGACGAGGCTGATAACCCCAGGGTTCGTAAGTTTGACCCCAATGACTCTCCCATTGTAATAATTGGGGCTCAAACCACCCGGTCACTGGATGAACTGACACTGATCCTGGAAGAGGAAATAGCAAGTCGCCTGGAGCAGATTTCCGGCGTAGGAGCTATTGACGTATGGGGTGGAATTGACCGTGAGATTCGGGTAGATCTGAAACGAGACAGGCTGGCAGCCAGTGGCCTTACAGCTATTGATGTTCAAAATGCCATTGTTGTAGAAAATAACACGCTTCCGGGCGGAAATGTTAAAGATGGTCTCACTCAGCTCTATGTGAGAACACTGGGTGAATTTACCGACATCAATCAAATTTCTGAAACGATCATCTCACGTGTGGATGGCAGGCCGATTCGGGTCCGGGACATCGCAACTGTAAGAGATGCCTATGAAGATGTTGGCCGGGTGGTTCGCATTAATGATGAACCCATGATTCGCATGGGAATCCGAAAACAGTCCGGCGCCAATACAGTTGCAGTATCTGAAGGAATTCAACGAGAAGTTGATAGAATTAACTCAGAGCGCGACGATGTCAATCTGATGGTGATAATTGATCAGAGTGACTTTATTCAAGACTCGATCGATAATGTTCAGGAAGCGGCAATTTGGGGCGCACTGCTTGCAATTGTTGTTCTTTATCTCTTTTTGCGAAATGGATCTACAACATTCATTATTGCAACGGCTATACCGGTTTCTATTGTAGCCACATTTGGGCTGCTTTACTTTGGCGGGCTAACGTTAAATCAAATGAGTTTTGGAGGGCTCGCGTTGGGTGTCGGCCTGATTGTCGATAACGCCATTGTGGTTCTCGAGAACATTGTTCGGCTTAGGGGCCGGGGTAAATCCCTTGCAGAGAGCTCTCTGGTGGGTACACGCGAGGTGGGCGGTGCTATTATCGCTTCTACTATAACAACCTCTGTCATCTTCTTGCCGGTTGTATTTATGCAGACCATTACCGGGACACTGTTTCAGGAACTGGCTCTGGTTGTTGTTTTTGCGCTGGCTTGTTCGCTGCTTGTAGCTCTTACGCTTGTTCCTATGCTGGCAAGCAAATTCATGACCATTAAGGCCGATTCTGAACTGACTGAAAAAGATAAAGGCTGGTTTCAGAAAAAGTTTGAACAATTTGAAAACCGATACTCCGAGTTTCTTAAAACAGCCATTCAGCGGCGATATCTTGTCTTCACAATTTCAGCCCTGTTGGTTGGCGGATCATTTTATGCATTGAAGTTTGTAGACACAGAGCTTGCTCCGGAAACGGAAGCCGACGAAATAAGCATAGACTTTTATCTGGCTGACGGAATGAACATTGCCGTGGCAGATGATTACCTTGACGAACTTGTGGAAAAAGTGAAGGAAGTGGCCCCTATGGATCAGGTTGAATATGTCTCAACAGAAGTTCGAAACGGCCGTGCAGAAGTTGAACTGAAGCTCCTGGATGCATCTGAACGAACGATTAGTTCCTATGATATGGCTGATGACATCCGGGATCAAATTGAAGGAAGTATCCCGGGCGGAAGTTTCAGGGTACAGGCTCAGACGGGGCTATGGATTTTGAGAAGAATATTCGGATCGGGCGGAGACGAAGCCATTCAGTTACAACTGCGAGGGCACGATGTAGAAATTGCTAATGAATTGGCAGAACAGATCCGGTTTAGAATGGAAGAGATACCGGAAGTACGTGATGTGCGATCGGATCGCGAAGACCGTAGGCCGGAGCAGAACATTGTCTTTGACCGGGAACGTATTTCAGCTCTGGGGCTCACCGGGCGTGAAGTTGCTCAGGCTATACAGGCTAATGTAGGCGGCGTGAGAGCCGGAGTATATCGGGAAGGCGGTGATGAATTTGATATCACGGTGCGTCTTCAGGAATCTGACCGGATGAGTACACTGGATCTGAGTAATATTTCTGTTCGAACGGCATCGGGAGAAATAATACCGGTCTCAACAGTAATTGATCAGCAAGCAGGGGAAGGTCCTGAGACGATCAACAGAATTAATGGCCAGCGGGTAACGTATATCACCGCAAACCTGGAGGCCGGAGTTCCACTTGGGAATGCTGTTGAAAAAATTCAGGCTTCACTTTCAGACCTTCAGCTGCCTATGGGATTTTCAATTGTCTATGGCGGAGAATATGAAGAGCAACAAAAAGCTCAAACCGATTTTGTTATCTCAATCCTTATGGCATTGGTGCTCATTTACATGGTGATGGCGGCTCAGTTCGAGCGCTTTCTTGATCCCTTAATTGTAATGTTTTCTGTGCCTGTTGCCGTTGTTGGGGTTGTTCCCACCCTGCTCCTTACCGGTACTACGCTAAACATGCAGAGTATTATGGGAGTTATCATGCTGATTGGTATTGTGGTGAACAATGCCATTGTATTGGTGGACTATATAAACCTGATGAGACGCGACCGGAAAATGAATGTTTTTCAAGCTGTGGTGGAATCTGGCAAATTGAGATTGCGTCCAATTTTGATGACTACGCTGACAACAGTATTGGGACTTCTTCCGCTTTCATTCGGACTGGGTGCCGGCGGTGAAATTCAGGCTGCACTGGCAAGAGTTGTAATCGGGGGATTAACGGCCTCCACCTTAATTACATTGGTTCTGATACCTGTAGTCTATATAACAGCTAATGACATTAAAGTTTACATCGCAGACAAAAGAGAATCGCTTAGCGGATCCGGCGATTCTGTACCTGCTGCCCAGGTGGGTTGATAGAACACGCTCAGAATTAAAATGTATTTGAATAGTCCGTGGCGGTGAATAGCTGTCACGGATTTTTAATATAGCTATTCCGTGAGGAGTATTTTAAAGGGTCTGACTTGAAGAGGTGGGCTTTTGTTTCAAGCAACTCCTAATAATATACAGGGAATGACCTCTCAGAACCAAATCATTTTCATAGTGGTTGGGTAATATATAAGTAATGATAGTCTATGTATGTTTTTATATATTCTAAACGATAATTAAGTAGAATAAAATTTATTGTAATGCCTAAAAAAATTGGATCACTGACACTCTATTCTGTAGATGATCTGCACGAGATGCTCGGTGTTAGCAAAATGACCATTCGAGCATACCTTCGCGAAGGAAGACTGAAAGGCCGTAAACTTGGCGTGCAGTGGTATGTAACTGAAGAGGCGATCAAAAGTTATTTTGATGTGGGTTCTGAGGAGAGCGATTCAAAACAGGAAAAGAAGAAAAAACGGTCATACACTTATGTGGTTCAGGGAGTGAATGATCTGGTTAGTGAGACGGAAGAGTGCGCAACAGTTTCAGAAACATTGGAATGCTTGAACAGTCAGGCAATTATAAGTTTGTTTCAGGTCGAAATTCGGGATGAATCGACCGGCGAGATTATCGAAATTGTGAAAGGAAGAGATTTTATTGAACGACATACAAACAACTCATGAAAATAGATCAGACAACACTACAGACTTTTGAATTTGGAGATACACCGGAAGATACATTTTACTGCCTGGTAGATCTGCAAGTAAGTCCGAATGGAATGGATGTGGAAAAAATGCGTCTCTCCGATCCGAGAAATATTGATCTGCAGTTTCGCGAAAAGGGTTGCCTGTTGATGCTAAATGGAGAAGAGCTCGAAGAGATTATCCGGCGCGGTGATGCTGACCGGGATAACCTCCACGAATCGATATATCAACTGGCCTCTGAAGAGGGAATCGTTTAATTACTATTTTCAAAATCAATAGGAAACGGTTCATGCTTTTTCCACCAAAAATAGGTCTGAGTTAATGCGCAGATCGTTTTTCCATCCTTGATTTCGCCGGATTCAATCATTTTTAGTGCATCAGAAAAGTGCAGTTTATGATTAATCAGAAACTCATCATCATCGGTCTTTTTATCTGATTGATCAAGATTCCATCCTACAAACACAAAGATCTCCTCATCGGCGTATCCGATAGCCGGGAAAAGTGAACCTACTTGTTCCAGGTTTTTGCATGATATCCCACTCTCCTCTCCCAACTCGCGCAATGCGGTAGTTTTTGGCGTTTCATCTGCATCAATTTTGCCCGCAGGAACTTCAAGAAAGAGCCTTCGTGCAGGGTACCGATACTGCTTTAGCAGCATGATGGATCCGTCTTGAAAAACCGGAACAACCGCACTTGCACCGGGGTGCTTAATCCAGTCTCTGGTTGATTGAGACCCGTCAGGAAGTTTAACATGATCTACATAGACTTGTAAAAGAGTTCCGTCAAAAACATGTTTTGATGAAATTGTAGTCTCCTGTAATTCATTTTTATCCTGTTTGATAGAAGCTAAATCTTTCTTTTTCATTTCAATATTTATTACTGTGTTAAAAAACGTATTTTCTATCTTAAATATGCTAACTCCAAAAAGATGGTATGAGAGAAGCCGTAAACGTTGATGGTAAAAAGGTATTGGTTAGAGACGACATTTACACGTGGTCTAACCTTATCTCTTTGTCACGGGTATTGGTGGTTTTTCCAATTATCTATCTCCACATGCAGAATAATCATCAAGTCACCGCTGCTATATGGGTATTAATCCTGTATGGAGGGGTTTCCGATTACCTGGACGGGCTGGTAGCACGCTGGCGAAATGAAATATCCGAACTCGGAAAATCGCTGGACCCCATAGCTGACAAACTTATGGCGTTTTTTCTGTTCATCTATACTGTATGGCTTGGGTGGATTCCTCTCTGGTATTTTGCATTGGGAGTAACGCGCGATTCATTAATTATGGTGGGTTCGGCACATATTAAAAAAAAGCGCGGAAAAGTTGCGATGTCTATAATGTCCGGCAAGATTACGGTAAATCTTATGGCCATCTATTGGATAAGTATTTTCTTTTTCCCGGAGTTAAAAAACGTTCAAATCTTTTTTATGGTTGCGTCAGCAGTCATGATGATTGTCTCATTTGTTGAGTATAAACAGAGATACTATAAGATTATAAACGGAGCAGATTTTAACTGATTTACAAACAAAGTATTAAAGATATTTAGTGAACGACTATGAGCTGGTTAAATAAAATTGGATTAAAAAAGAAAGAGAAGCTTGATAAAGGTGTTGAAAAAAGTCGTGACGGACTGCTTTCAAAAATTGGAAAAAGTATTGCCGGGAAAGACCAGGTTGATGCCGCTACACTCGATGAATTGGAAGACGCTTTAATCACATCAGATGTAGGTGTTAAAACCACTGTAGAGATTATTGACCGGATTGAGGCACGTGTAGCCAAAGATAAATTCATCACGCAAAATGAACTTCAGGAATTGATGCGTGACGAAATTGTAGCCCTGTTAAAGGATAACAACCCGGATCAGCCGGCAGAATTTGATGCAGATTTTCCACACAAACCTCACATCGTTCTTGTAGTAGGCGTGAATGGTGTAGGTAAAACAACATCTATCGGAAAGCTGGCTCATCTGTATAAAATAGCGGGTAAAAACGTGGTATTGGGAGCAGCAGACACATTCCGGGCTGCAGCTGTAGACCAATTGAAAATTTGGAGCGAGAGAGCCGGCGTTCCCATTATTCAGCAGGGACAAAACGCAGATCCGGCAGCTGTTGCCTATGATACAGTTGCATCTGCAAAAGCAAAAGGTTCTGATATAGCGCTGGTTGATACCGCCGGGCGCCTGCATAACAAAAAATCATTAATGGACGAGCTTGCTAAAATCAAACGGGTGATGGGTAAAATTGTTGACGGTGCTCCTCATGAGATTTTACTGGTTCTGGATGCCTCTACAGGTCAAAACGCAATGCAGCAGGCAAAAGCTTTTACAGAGGTTGTAGATGTTACCGGACTTATACTTACAAAGCTGGACGGCACAGCCAAAGGCGGGATCGTGATAGGTGTATCAAACGAACTGAATGTACCCGTAAAATATATTGGTGTTGGTGAACAAATTGAAGATTTACAAGTGTTTGACCGTGTAGCCTTTGTTAATGCACTATTTGGATTAAACTAATCCCTTTACTAATTGAGTTTGGTTCATTAACATATCAGATCAATAATGATCGGGTACAATGAAAAAAGCTCAAAACACTATATTTTGCTCAGCATCTAAAAGCAGACAAATTAGCCTGTTGTTCTGTTCTTTCCTTCTATTTTTCTTTCATGCTGATTTTGTCGATGCTCAAACCACAGACTATCTACAGGACAAATATGACGAAGCGGTCAGGTTATATCAGTTCGGAGAGATGGAGCCTTCGCGTCAATTTTTTAACGAGTATACTGACGATATTTGCGATAACCAGCTGCTTATTGACGAATGTATCGAATCACAGCTCTATCTATCAACATTCCACAGGATAGACCGAAACTTTGAAGAAGCAGAGTCTTTCATTGATATAGCTTCTGATATCGTTATGAATAATTGGGGTTCGGGCCACAGAGTCTTCGTTGACGTGTATGTACAATATGCTTATCTATTTGAAGCTCAATCTGAGTTGGATAAGGCTCTTGAGTGGAGCCGGCGTGCTGCTGAGCTGGCAACTGAACATCAGGAATTTAGAATATCGGCTTCCCAGGCATTTACCAGCAGAGGATATATAGAGGATTCGAGAGGGAATTATCAGAATGCCATAAACTATTATTTGACGGCGCTGGAAATACTTTCAGAAGAAGAAGAAAGCTTTGAACTGCATCGAGCACTTTCTATTACTCATAATAATACCGGAATAACGTACCGCAAGCTCGGTATGTATGATGATGCAATGCGTCACTATCAAATGGCTTTGGATTCTGCAATTAAAGCCTATGGTGAATCTCATGCTGAAATAGCTATCATTTATAACGGGATTGGAACCTTCTATTATTCAATTGGTGATTTAGGAACAGCCAGTGAATATTTCAGGCAGTCAGCGGCCACATTCAAAGAAGCTGAGGGAGAAAATTCAAACAGGCTGGCTATTCTTTACAATAATCTTGGGCTGATTCATATTCAAATGGATGACTATGAAAATGCGCTTCAGTTTTTGGAAAGAGCTCAAAAAATAAAAATAAATATCTATGGTGAAGAACATATAGAAACCGCAGTAGGATATCATAACCTTGCGTCAAGTTATTTGAATAATGAGGAGTATGAAAAAGCTGAGAAGAACTATTTTCTATCTCTTGAAATCCGTCAAAATATTTATGGTGATAGTCATCCAAACTTAATCCTTCCTTATGTTAACATCGCTAATATGTATATACAAATTGAGAGCTACTCGGATGCCCGGGAAGTATTGAGAAAAGCGTTGGATATTGGAATGGAGAGATTAGGAGAATCGCATCCGGATGTTCTGGGTATCTATTCTCAGCTGGGTGAAATACATAAAGAAGAGGGTCGGCTGAGGGAGGCGGGTGAATTTTATCAAAAGACGATATCAATATTGATTGGAGAAACGTACAAACCCATGTTAACCGAGGTTGATTTGGAGAATGTGAATTATCCTCTTCGTTTGGTAGAGACTACGAAGCAGCTTGGTGAACTTAATTTAGAACTATTCGATGAGACGGAAGACAGAGAGAATCTTTATGAATCTCTTCGATTATTTGATGTAGCGGTTTCTGCGATAGATTTTTTGCAGACACAATATCAGAGTGAAGCCTCAAAACTTCGCTTGATTGAAAATCACTACTCAATTTTCTCTGCGGCCATAGATGTGTACTACATACTTTTTCAGCAAACCGGTGAGCTTGTGTGGCTTGAAGAGATGGTCGATTTTGCGGAAAAAGGCCGTTCAAGAGTTGCACTGGACCTACTGCAGAGTGTTAAAGCCAGAAGTTTTGGGGGTGTACCCGAAGATGTAATAGCTGAAGAGAGAAGGCTGAATAAAACAGTTACTGATAATTTTCAAAATCTACATTTAGAACAAGAAAAGGGATTGAAGGCAGAAGAAGCGAATATACAACAATACCGTGACTCCCTCTTTCATGCTCGTCGGAAACTAATTGAGTTTACTGAAACACTCGAGGAGAATTACCCGGACTATTTTGCCCTTAAATACAACCGAAAGACAGCCTCACTTACCGACATTCAACAAATGTTACACCGCGATGAGACAGCGTTGTATTATATTTTTGGAAGAGACCATATTTATGGCTTGGCAATAGAAAATGATAAAATTGCCGTGGAAAAAACAGCCTCCACTGAGTATGTAAATAGTGAAGTAATTAAGCTAAAAGAAGCAGTTATAACCAGAGATGATATCACATATAAGCAGAGCGCATACGAACTTTACAAAGCTTTAGTTGATCCGCTGCGTCCGAATATCAATGGTTCTTCTTTACTTATTTTTCCTGATCAATCCTTACACTATCTGCCGTTTGAAATGTTAATTGAACAGGAGGCAGATGAGAAGCCCTATCATAAGTTATCGTATTTAGTAAATCAGTTTAAAATTCAATATGCATCATCGGGTACAGTTTTTAAAGAGATGCAGCAGCGCAAACCTGAAAGTCCGAGTAACCTTCTTGCATTTGCTCCTTTTAATGATTCGATGAATGTAAAGGTTGAAGAGACAGAGACCCATACGAAACGGTTTTTAAATGATTTAACCCCACTTCCGCTGACAGCTTACGAGACAAATCAGATTTCAAATATTTTCAAAACCAATAGGTCACTGCTGAATTTTATATATCCCGAAAAAGTGACTGTGCTTCAAAACAATGACGCTACTAAAACTCAATTTCAACAACAAAACGTAAGCAACTATGGATTCATCCATTTCGCAACACATGCGTTTGTAAATGAAACCAATCCGGACTTGTCAGGGATAGTTCTACAGGGAGAAGGAGAAGACAATGGTATATTATACGTGAGCGATATCTATAACCTGCAACTAAATGCGGATTTGGTTGTGTTGGGTGCTTGCGAAACAGGTTTGGGACGTGTTCATAAGGGAGAGGGAATGATTGGATTTACAAGAGCCTTTAAATATGCCGGCGCTTCAAACCTGGTGGTTTCGATGTGGAGGGTTAGCGATCAGCCAACAGCTAAATTAATGATTAGCTTTTATGAGAAAATCCATGAGGGTTTATCGTATGGTGAAGCTTTACAATATGCCAAACAGCAGCTGATTGAAAATCCTGAAACTGCTCACCCTATTCACTGGGCTGCATTTGTATTGAACGGCAGATGAAAAAAAGGCCTTTCAAAAACGTGAGGTTTTTAAAAGGCCTTAAATATCATTCACCAAAAAAATTACTCTAACGAGATTGCAGACGGGTAATTTCTATAAACTCCTGATTATCAACAGTGGGTCTTCCATCATAATTGGCCACCTTAATGGTTGATGTGTAGATCAACTGACTTACCCGAGATAGTTTCTCAAAATTGATTTTATCAATGGTATCAGACGGACGGTGATAATCTTCATGAACGCCTGTAAAGAAGAAAACAAATGGAACTCCAAATCGGCCAAAATTCCAATGGTCGCTGCGTCGATAAAACTGA
>Ga0102934_1002406_pt1 | contig 12928 bp, 11 predicted proteins | sample SalPonR2_A_D1_MG_FD_78175 | JGI IMG/M metagenome (GOLD analysis project Ga0102934, IMG submission 78175) | Salt pond soil microbial communities from South San Francisco under conditions of wetland restoration - Salt Pond MetaG R2_A_D1_MG | ecosystem: Environmental > Aquatic > Marine > Intertidal...
TGAACATTGAACAAGGAATGACGAATGATGAAGTGAGGGCGAATCATGATTGATGAAATGCGAATGACGATTTTTGAAGTGGCCAGTAAATCCTCCCTTGAGGGAGGTGAACTGAGAAGCGTTAGCGCAGCAGGTCGGAGGGTGTTGGGAGTGGGGATATCGAATACTGAACAAGGAATGACGAATGATGAAGTGAGGGCGAATCATGATTGATGAATTGCGAATGACGATTTTTGAAGTGGCCAGTAAATCCTCCCTTGAGGGAGGTGGACTGCGAAGCGTTAGCGCAGCAGGACGGAGGGTGCTGGGTTTAGGTCTCTCGGCCTTGCTTTTGATAGCTATAAGCGTACCTGTTCACTCCCAAAGCATCCATGACTACCAGCAAATAGCTGCAGAGAATAACCCGGAAGTCCGGGCTGCATTTCAGCAGTATCTTGCCAGTCTGGAGGAGGGACCTCAGGTGAGCGTATTGCCTGATCCCGAAGTAGCGTTTGCGTATTTCATCAGTCCAATTGAAACCCGTCTGGGTCCGCAGCAGGCACGAATTTCTCTTACTCAGATGTTTCCCTGGTTTGGGACACTGCAAGATAAGCGATCTGTTTCCGATGCACGGGCCAAGGCTCAGTATGAATTGTTCCGGGAAATGCGGAATCGGGTCTTTTATCAAACCGAAAAAACACTGATTGAACTGTATGAGCTTGAGCAGAGCCTCGGGATTGCAACAGAGAACCTGGAGATTCTGAATTCGCTGGTCGAAATAAGCCTCAGACGGTACGAAACGGACCAGGCGTCACAGGTGGATGTATTGCGGGCACAGATTGAGCAGGAAGATCTGAAAACTCAAATCTCACTGTTGGAAGACAACCGGGACGTCCTGATTCAACGATTGAATGAGTTACTGAACGCAGAATCAGATATGGAGATCAACCCGCCGGAAACCTTGAAACCTGTGACAACTATCGAAAGTGAACAGGAATTCATGAATCAACTTCTTCAGCAGAATCCGGAATTAAACCGCCTAAGATATCAGCAGGATTCAGCACAGGATATGAAGGCATTGGCCGAAAAAGACGGTAAGCCATCGTTTGGAGTAGGATTAGACTACATTTTTACCGGCGAGCGAACGGATGTCCCAAGTTTAACTGGTAATGGAAATGATGCCTTGATTGCCAGGGCAAGTTTTAAAATTCCAATTTTCAGAAATAAATACAGTGCCAAAGTTCAGCAGGCGGAGTTGAACATTCAATCGGCAGAATCTCAGATAATCACCAGGGAAAATTCCCTTGAAACTGATTTAGAATCGTCTCTGCGGGACTTTTACGACGCAAACCGCCAGTTCGAACTGTACGATCAAAAACAAATTCAGCGGGTCAATCAGGCACTCAATATCATGAATCAGCAATATGCAACCGACAGCTCAAATTTTGAAGAAATACTGCGCATGCAGCGCAAACTGCTCGATTATCAGCTTAGCCGAATTAAGGCACTGGCGGATAAACATGTAGCACTCGCGTATATCGATTATTTAACTGGGAAAAACAACATTAGTCTTGAGTCTTGAGATATGAGTCTTGAATATGGATGGATATAAGTCAATAGTAGAAGGACAAAGGACATATGTCGCTAACTCAACATTCAAAACTCAAAACTCATCACTCAAAACTTAGAACTAAAACCTCACGACTCATGACTCAAATCTCACGACTATGAAACTTAAAAACATACTCACATACACCATACTTGTTCTTGGCGGCTTACTACTCGGCTATCTCTTTTTTGGAGGCGGTACAGACGGGCAGTCGATGGATGAACATATCGCAGAAACACATATGAATGAGGACGGCGACATTATCTACACGTGCAGCATGCATCCCCAGGTTAGGGAGGAGGAACCCGGCAGCTGTCCCATATGCGGGATGGAGCTCATTCCGGCGGGAGATACAAATAACGGAGCGGCAGAGAATAATTATACCCTCACCATGACCAACGCAGCCGTCAAGCTTGCCGAGATTCAGACGTCACCGGTGGAGTATGGACGTGCGGTCCACACGTTTACACTTCCGGGCAAAGTTGTGGAGAATCAAAACAATGTTTCCAGTATAACAGCACACTTTCCCGGCCGGATCCGTGATCTGTATGTGGATTATGAGGGAACCCTGGTACAGGAAGGTGAGAAGCTTGCGTCTGTTTATTCACCGGAGCTGATTGCTGCACAGCAGGAGCTGCTTGAGACAGTGAAATTCAAAGATCAGAATCCCCGTCTGTACCAGGCTTCAAGACAAAAGCTGCGACTTTGGGAATTTCCTGTTAGCACAATAGATGAGATCGAGGAGAGCGGAGAGATTATGACTGAACTCGACTTTTACTCACCCGTTAGTGGTTATGTGTCTGATGTGGCCATTTCACGGGAGCAGCACGTCATGGAGGGCGCGCTCATGTACCGTGTGGTTAATCTGTCATCGGTTTGGGTTGACTTCCAGGCCTATGAGTCAAATGTAGCAAATATAGATGAGGGCGATAATGTCAGGTTTTCGGTAGAAGCTTTTCCAGGACAGCAATTTGAAGCTACTGTCATTTATGTAGACCCGTTTCTGGACACCGATTCCCGATCCGTTACGATCCGCACGCAAATCGAAAACCCCGGGTCGCGTTTGAAACCGGGAATGCTGGCGAAAGCCAACATTCAATCATCTGTTGCTGATGGTGAGTCGTTGCTGGTACCCAGGTCGGCTGTGATGTGGACCGGTAAGCGATCCATTGTATATGTGCAGGTTCAGGGATCCAACACGCCAATGTTTGAGGCGCGGGAAGTGGAGATTGGTCAGCGCGCAGGAGACAACTATGTCGTTGAATCAGGTTTGGAGCAAGGAGAATTAGTGGTAACAAACGGCACCTTCAAAGTTGATAGTGCTGCACAGCTGAATGACAAACTCAGCATGATGAATCGCGAGCCGGGAACAGGGGTTAATGTCGGAGCCCATGATCATGGAGACACGGGTACGGAGATGGAAATGAATTCGGAGATGAATGAACAGCCAGAGCCGGTTTCTGCCGAAACCGATACGACGCATGAGTCGGGTCATCAGCACAGTGATCATCTGGATATTTTGGTAGAAAACTACCTGGGTATGAAAAACGCACTTACTCGGGATGATTTGGATGAAACCCGGGCATACTTCCGGGAATTTGCCGAAGAGGTGAGGTCGAGCTCTGAGATGAACAATCACGAGGAGCATGCAAATCAGCATGCTGATCATCATCAGGCGATGGTTACAGCGGTAAATGAAGCTGAGAAGACTACGGATATCGAGGCCTTCCGCACTGCATTCAAAAAGATATCAGCAGAGCTGATAACGGCAATTGAAAATCAGGGGTATGAAGGAACTCTTTTCAAGCAATATTGTCCTATGTATCAAGGAGGCAGCACCTGGATAAGCAGTAGTGAAACGATCGAGAATCCGTTTTATGGCAGCCAGATGCACAGCTGCGGGGAGACGGTTGAAGAATTGAATTAAAGGGTTGATAATGAATAAAGTTTAAATAAAATTGGTAATTGTATAATATAGGCTTTTATGAAATAGGTGAACAATGGGATACGAAGAGCTTTCATATTGGTTAACGTCTGAGTTTGATCTGAAGCTTATTCTGAGCAATCTTACATTGCTCTTTCTGGCATTTCTATTTGCTCTGCCGATGGCATTGAATAGAGAACGGAGTGCCCGCTCAGCTGGACTACGAACCTTTCCGCTGGTATCAATAGCTTCATGTGGCTATATGTTGATAGGAATCTCTATCTTTGACAATGAGGGATCTATAGCACGGGTCACTTACGGGATTATAACAGGAATGGGCTTCATAGGAGGGGGTGCCATTTTAAAGTCAAAGGGAAATATAATGGGGACTGCAACGGCAGCCAGTATCTGGAATACCGGAGCAATTGGTGTATCAGTAGCTTTTCGTATGTACGAAATTGCACTGGTACTATCACTCGTCAATTTTTTAATTCTCCGTTTTGCAAAGCCGATTAAAGAGAAGAAATTAAATAAGGATGACAACGGAGATGGTGAAACAGATGATGATGTTGGCTAGGTCAGGCGCAAGGTTAAGCAGAATTGTTTTTTAAAAAAAATGAGTCATATCATTGGATGACACCATACCAAACACTGATAAATAATCGTCATAGGATCTTTGCTCTTTACTTTTCCTCAGTTTGGTCCTTCAGCCATTTCTTGAACTCTTGCTCATCCAATATTGTCACATTTTCATCTTTAGCATCGTCAAGTTTCTGTCCTGTTCCTTCTCCGGCTATCACATAGTCTGTATTGCTGCTGACTGATGATGTGGCATTTGCGCCAAGCGTCTCAACTTTATCCTTAATTTCGTCACGCGTCCATTCGTCAAGTTCTCCGGTAAACACCAGCTTTATGCCATCCAGAGGCTTTCTTTGTTTATAAAGCTTGTTCTTTGGCTTCACATCCGAATCAATTAAACCGTTCACGGTAGCCTTATTATGATCTTCATTAAAAAACGTGACAATAGAATTGGCTATTTCAGGCCCGATTTCTTTGATCGTTGTTAACTCATCTTTATCGGCTTTCATTATATCATCGAGGGCTTCAAAATTACGACAAAGCACCCTGGCTATATGAGTTCCCGTTTCCGGGATGCCAAGGGCATAAAGAAATCGATGTAAATCCGTTGTCTTGCTATCTTCAATTTCACTCAGAATGTTATTCGCGGATTTTTCTGCCACATCGTCTATTTCCTCAAGATCAGCCTGATCTAGATTGTAAATTTCTTCAACAGACGTCAGAATATCCAGATCAACCAGGCTTTGAATTCTTTTTTCTCCGAGCCCTTCAATGTCCATTGCTTCTTTAGAAACGAAATGTTTGATTCGTTCTTTGAGCTGGGCGGGACAGGAAATGTTTGTACAATGCGCCTGTTTCCTGTCGTCACTTACAACTATCTCCGAATCACAGACCGGACAGCTTTCAGGCAGTTCGATCTTTTCTTCTGAGCCATCACGGTTGTCGGTTATCGGTTTGACGATATATGGAATCACATCTCCTGCGCGTTCAACCAAAACCCGGTCTCCCGATCTGATATCTTTCTCCTCTATCTCGTGCTGATTATGAAGGGATGCCCTTTTAATCGTGACGCCCCCTATCTCAACAGGTTCCAGATGGGCAATGGGTGTAATTTGCCCGGTTCTTCCCACCTGAAATTCTACAGATTTAATTCGGGATCTTTCACGTTTGGCAGGGAATTTCCAGGCGATAGCCCATCTCGGACTGTTGGATCGGCTACCGAGTTTTTCCTGATCTGAAAAATGATCGCACTTTACAACCATTCCATCAATTTCGTAGGGAAGGTCATCCCGCTGATTTTTCAATGTTTGATAGTGTTTCTTTATCTCTGAAAGTCCCGGGCAAACTGAATTGAGATTATTATTGGTTTTTAAACCCCATGATGAGATAATTTCAAGGGATTCTGAGTGATCGTTTATATTATGCTCTGCTGCATTAGCCCACTGATAGAAAAAAATACCCAGAGGGCGTTTTGCAGTAACTGATGGGTCGAGCTGCCTTAATGACCCTGACGCGGCATTTCGCGGATTTGCAAAGGGATCTTTATCATCAGACTCACGCTTTTTATTCAGTTTTTCAAACTCTTCCTTCGGGATAAACACTTCACCGCGAACAACGAGTTTATCGGGGTGGTCATGCGAATCAGTCTCTAAAAGTCTGAGTGGGATTTGCTTAATTGTCTTTAGATTATCGGTTACATCCTCACCGTTATCGCCATCCCCGCGTGTACTGCCTTGTTTAAAAGCACCATTCTCATATATAAGTTCTACAGCCAGACCGTCGTACTTCGGTTCGCAAAAAAACTGTAGGTCATCCAGCTGGGCTTCATCTTTAATTGTCTCGAAGAAGTTGTCAGCCTCAGATTCCTCGTAGACTGATTTAAGACTGAGCATTGGGTAGGGGTGATCAACAATTCCCAGCTCTTCATTGGGTTCTGAACCCACACGCTGAGTAGGGGAGTCCTCGGTTTTAACTTCAGGATACTGATCTTCCAGGTCTTCTAGTGACCTGAGCAGGCTGTCATACTCTGAATCTGAGATCAATGGATCGTTTTCAACATAGTACTTATGGTCGTGTAGCCGAATAGCCTCTCTCAGTTTCCGCGCTGCTTTTTTTACCTGCTTTTTATTGTCAATCTGATCGGGATCAATGTCGGGGACGAGTTCAGTCTCATTTTTTTCCTTGTCTGACATGACGTGGTCGGTTACTTATTCAGTTTTTCCAGTAAATCGTCGATTTCAAGAGTATTCAGCACATCGTCTTTTTCAAGCCATCCTCTCCGTGCCTGAAATAGCCCATATTTTTGATTGGTGAGTTCTGCGGTGTTATGAGCATCTGTGGAAATCACGCACATTACACCTTTTTGCTTCGCTAAACGTATGAACTCAGGCTTTAAGTCCAGTCGATGCGGGTTTGAATTTATTTCCATGAACACATTCTGTTCCGCTGCCGTATCCATAATGCGCTCCATATCCAGCTTCATTTCCTCTCGCTCTTGAATGAGACGTCCGGTTGGATGGCCGAGTATATCTATCGGATGATTTTCGAGCACTCGAATGATACGTTCTGTTTGTTCCTCTATATCCAGATCCAGGTGATAGTGAACCGAAGCAATACATATGTCGGCTTCTTTCAGCACGTCATCCGCAAGGTCTGGCGTACCATCCTTTAGGATATCCACCTCTAGGCCTTTCAGAATAGTGATTTCATCAATTTTTTCATTTATTTTATCAATCTCTTTCCACGATTCCCTCAGTTCATCTGCATCTAAACCTCCTGCCACACTTACTCTTTTGGAGTGATCGGTGATGGCAATATAGTCATGGCCCGCTTCTATAGCCGCCTGTGCCATTTCTTCAATAGAATGATCGCCGTCTGTGTAAGTTGTATGCATGTGCAAATCGCCTTTGATATCATCAGCATTGATGAGCTTTGGAAGGTCTCCGTTCTCTGCAGCTTTGATCTCACCATTATTCTCTCTCAATTCAGGCTCGATGAATTCAAGACCAAGGCATTCATACACCTCGTCTTCCGTTTTGCCGGCAATACGCTTGTCATCCGCATCAAAAACGCCATACTCATTTAATTTCAGGTCACGCCCGGCCGCGCGCTCCCTCAATTTGATAGAATGCTCTTTTGAACCGGTAAAATACTGCAGGGCCGAGCCAAACTGTTTTTCTTTTACAATAGCGAGATCAACCCGAAGGCCCGACTGAAGTAAAACTGATGTCCTGCTTTCGCCCTCTTTGATAACCTCTTCCACATTTTCAAAGGATTTCAGGTGGTCGGAAATAGACTCAGCCTCATCACCGGCAACGAGTATATCCAAATCTCCTATGGTCTCTTTTTTTCTTCGAAAGCTGCCACCAATTTCAGCTTTTTTTACCTCTTCATTTTCCCGCATATATTTAATTAATGGTACCGCATACTCTTCGGCTTTTGAGTAGAGGGTACGATCAGCCTGGCTTCTTTTTCTTTTCAGTTCCTTTCTGATCTTATCCTCAGTTTTAGTCCCGAAGCCTTCAATATCCCTGATTTTTTCATTCTTCACGGCTTCTTCAAGATCGTCCATACTTTCAATATTAAGCTCTCTGTAGAGGTCATTTACTCTTTCGGGGCCAAGCCCTTCAATATTTAAAAGTTCAGTAAGCTGAGGAGGGACTTCTTTCTCTAATTTCTGAAGCTGGTCTAAAGAACCGGTTTTGACGATTTCTTTAATTTTGTCAGCGATGCTATCACCAATATCCGGCAACTCGGTAAGGTCGTCACCTTTTTGGACCTTGTCATTCAGATCCTCATTGAGCTTTTCTATAGTGGATGCCGCGTCTCTGTATGAACGAATTCTAAATTCGTCGGCCCCTTTAATGGATAGCAGGTCAGCGATTTTTCTGAGCAGAATTGTAATATCGTTGTTCTGAATACTCATGATATATGATCACCTCTCTGCCTGTAATATAAAGAATGTTATAGCAAAAATCGCTCTGTGAACATACGCATGGCAGTTACTTATCATTGATCCGGGCCATATAAAATGAAGGATGCAAATATAACCACTTATATAGTATAAAATCTAAAAAAATTACACATTATTCTAAACCATCTGTAATGATTAACCCTATGAGAATCATTATCTTAAGTAGTTGTAGATATCAAAAATAATAAATCTAAAAAAGAGATAATTAGAGGTAATGATTATGAGAGTTTTCACAACAATACTGACAGCCATTTTACTTAGTGCAATTTTCGTTCAGTGTGATCGAAATTCACAGATGGGAAACCATCAAATGAATGAACAGCAAATGCAACAAATGATGCAGAATCCGGAAATGCGGCAGGGTATGATGCAACGAATGGCCAGTGATTCGATGATGCGACGTGAAATGATGGCACAGATGAGATCCGGAATGGGGCAGATGGATCAGGAAGCGATGTTAGACAGAATGGAAACCATGATGCAAAATCCTGAACGAAGACAGCAAATGCGCACTCATATGCAGAATATGCTGAGGATGCTCGAAAATGAAGAGTTTGACCGGGATCAGATGCGCCAGATGATGGAAGAATCTCCAATGATGCGTATGCATATGCAGTTTATGCAGATGAATCATTCAGGCATGATGAGGAACTCTGACTCAACGGGTACTCGTGGTATGATGAATCAAAACTAAGAGACAAAAAAGAGTTGGGAAATGTAAATAGGATCTTCAATAATTAATCTTATAACGAGAGTTAAATGAACCACGATAATCATCAGCACAGCGATGATCAAAAAGATCATGGAAATCATACGGAGCAGGATCAACATGATCAAGATCATGATCATGATGATGGTGGCCACTCACACCATGAGCACCACAAAATGATGGTTAAGGACTTCAAGTTTCGATTCTGGTGGGTGCTTGCTCTGACGATTCCAATCATGGCGCTGTCACCTATGATTCAGGCTTTCCTGGACGTAAACTGGCGATTCACCGGTGATGCCTGGATCCTGGCGGCACTTTCAACGGTTGTTTATTTCTTTGGCGGAAAACCGTTTCTCACCGGACTTGTGGATGAGCTAAAAGAAAAACAGCCCGGGATGATGACCCTCATCGGGCTGGCAATATCCATCGCCTACCTTTACAGTACCGCCGTTGTATTTGGGTTTGAGGGTGACCTGCTTTATTGGGAGCTTTCCACGCTGGTTGGTATTATGTTGCTGGGGCATTGGATTGAAATGCGGTCTGTGATGAGCGCTTCCTCAGCCTTGGAAGAGTTGGCCGCTCTTCTTCCGGGAGAAGCTCATAAAGTGAAAGAAGATGGTTCTACCGAGGATGTGCCCGTTGAAGAACTGGAGCAAGGTGACAAAGTGCAGATCAAGCCCGGAGAGAAGATACCCGCAGATGGTATTGTTGTGAAAGGGGAGACGAGCGTTAATGAAGCCATGCTCACCGGAGAATCGAAACCCGTCAATAAAACCAAAGATGATGAAGTGATTGGCGGTTCGGTCAATGAAAAGGGCTCCATTACCGTAGAAATTTCCAAGACAGGCGACGACTCCTTTCTGTCTCAGGTTATGAACCTGGTGAAAGAAGCCCAGGAAAGTAAGTCGCGTACCCAGAATCTGGCCAATCGGGCTGCGTTCTGGCTAACGATTGTGGCTATAACAGCAGGTCTCATTACGTTCGCTGCTTGGATCTTCTTTACGGGACAGAGTTTTGATTTTGCCATGAACAGGACTGTTGCCGTGATGGTTATTACCTGTCCTCATGCACTGGGCCTGGCAATACCCCTGGTCGTTTCTCGCTCCACGAGTATTGCAGCTACAAATGGCTTTCTGATTCGCGATCGGGCTGCTTTTGAACAAGCCCGAAGCCTGGAGGCTATTATTTTTGATAAGACCGGAACACTGACTTTAGGAACATTCACTGTAACCGACATACTGAATTTCAATGACCAATTCACTGACGATGAAATTCTGAAATACGCCGCTTCGCTGGAGAAAAACTCCGAACATCCATTAGCAAAAGGTATTCTCGAAAAAGCTGACGATACCTGGGAGCCGGACGATTTTAACTCCATCACCGGTAAAGGAATTGAAGGTAAAGTGAATGGGAAATCTGTGAAAGTTGTGAGTCCGGGATATATCCGCGAGAATGATATGGACTATCCAACTGATAAAGTTGAAACTATATCATCACAGGGCAAAACGGTGGTATTTGTGATGATTGATGATCAGCTTTCCGGGGCCATCGCGCTGGGCGATCAAATCCGCAAGTCATCCAAAAAAGCAATTGATTCGCTGCACGAGATGGGGATTGAGTGTATCATGCTGACAGGGGATAACCGGCAAACGGCAGAGTATGTTGCTGAAGAACTGGGCATCGATCAGGTGTTTGCTGAAGTGTTGCCAGATGAAAAGGCCGATAAAGTGAAAGAAGTTCAGGAGCAGGGAAAAATGGTGGCTATGACCGGTGACGGTGTAAATGACGCTCCTGCACTGGCCCAGGCCGATGTGGGAATTGCGATTGGAGCCGGATCAGATGTGGCCGTTGAAACCGGTGATATTGTGCTGGTAAAAGACAATCCCGAAGATGTGACGGCTTTGATAAAACTTTCCAAATCTACCTACAGTAAAATGGTTCAGAATTTGTGGTGGGCCTCAGGATACAACATTGGGGCAATTCCGCTGGCTGCCGGCGTTCTTTACGCCTGGGGGATTATCTTAAGCCCGGCTGTGGGTGCAATATTGATGTCGCTGAGTACGGTGATTGTAGCCGTTAATGCACGGTTTTTGAAAATGGAATCCTGATTTATCTGGGTCGGTAATCGGTTATCAGTGATATGTGATCAGTATTCAGTAATCAGTAATTAACCACATTTAGGCATCTATAACGAATAATCAAACTCAACACTCCATTCATTTTTGGGAAAATAAATGGTTTAGAAAGTTGGCAATAGCACGTATATTAAGTTTAACACGTGTAGCAATAGAGTCATGAAGAAAAAACTTACCCTTACAGTCGAAGAAGAGGTCATTAAATATGCCAAAAGTCAAGCGAAGCGGCATGGGAAATCTGTCTCTCAGCTGTTTGAAGAAAGTTTTAAAGTAGAGAAAAGAGATACGATTAAAACGGATGCCCAAAAAGCAGCAGAAGATCTAATGAAAAAATTAGATACTTCGGAAAGCACGAAATCCAAGCGGGATAAAGACCTAATCAAGGCACATGTTAAAAGGAAGTTTACCTGAGGTTTTTCTTGATACCGATGTCTGTTTCGATATTCTATCCAAGCGGGAGCCTCATTTCAAATATTCTATCCGGTTACTTGAACTTGCAGGGCAGGATCGCATTTCGCTGGTGATCGCAGAGAGCGGTTTGGCAAACCTGATCTACCTGCTATTCGATATCTATAAAATTGATGATGCTCAGGCTAAACTGATTGATTTTATCAGGGCGTGTGATATTGCCAATGGTGGTAAATCTGTCATTTTACAGGCCATACATTCACCGTTCAAAGACAAAGAGGACGCCCTGCAATACTTTACGGGCCAACACTGCGGGGCAGACTACTTCATTACCCGAAACATTAAAGATTACAAACCCTATGCTGAATTCTTAGAAGTGCTGACACCCAAAGAGTTTATGACCCTAATCGATAATTGAACAGTTTTTTGTAAGTGTATCGGTATTCGGTTATCAGTGATCGGTAATCGGTGGTCAACCATATTTAGGCATCTACAACTCAACACTAAAAACTCACAACTAAAAACTCAAAACTCAAAACTCAAAACTCAAAACTCAAACCTCAAACCTCAAACCTCCACCCGTGCCCCACAACCACGCATCACATCAAAAAACCTACGGAAAGGCCTTCGCCATTGGTATCGGGCTAAATGTGGCCTACATCGTGGTAGAAGTCATCTATGGCCTGATGATCGACTCGAGCGCACTGCTTGCCGACGCAGGACACAACACCAGCGATGTGCTGAGTCTTGTTTTTGCATGGTTTGCGATGTCCATGGCGCGGAAACGGCCTTCTCAAAAATACACCTACGGCCTGAGACGGAGCACAATCCTTGTATCGATTTTAAATGCGCTGATGCTCTTCGGAGCCGCCGGCCTGATCGGGTGGGAAGCCTGGCAAAAACTCTATAATCCGGTGGAGATAGCCGGTGAAACCGTAATGATTGTTGCAGGCGTGGGGATTGTCATCAATACGGCTACGGCGCTTCTTTTTATGAAGGGCCAGAAAGATGACCTGAATATCAAAGGGGCGTTTCTGCATATGGCCGCAGATGCGGGCGTGTCGGTCGGCGTGGTGGTTTCAGGGCTTCTCATCTATCAGACCGGCGTGATGTGGATCGATCCCGTCACCAGTTTCATCATCCTGATCGTCATCGTCTACAGCACCTGGAGCCTCTTTACGGACTCTATTGACCTGGCACTCGACGCGGTGCCTGAAGATGTTGATATGGATGAGGTAGAGCAGTATTTTGAAAAAAAGCCGGAAATTAAATCGTTTCACGATCTTCATATACGGGCGATGAGCACCACCGAAAATGCACTTTCAGTACACCTTGTTCTCGATAAAAAGGCCGACAGAGACCAGCTGCTGAAAACCATGAAGCAGGAGCTCCGGGAGAAGTTTGACATCGGCTACTCAACCATACAGACGGAGGAGGTTGATATGGGGGATTCTTTAGAGATGTGAGTTATGAGTGATGAGAAACGTGAAAGGTGAGAAGGCAAAAGGCAAAAGGCAAAAGTGAAAAGTGAAAAGTCGGATTTAAGCTCAGGGGCTCTATATATAGTTTCTTATATATCGCTGTAATTTTATATCAAAATCAACATTTTAAA
>Ga0102934_1002408_pt1 | contig 12920 bp, 12 predicted proteins | sample SalPonR2_A_D1_MG_FD_78175 | JGI IMG/M metagenome (GOLD analysis project Ga0102934, IMG submission 78175) | Salt pond soil microbial communities from South San Francisco under conditions of wetland restoration - Salt Pond MetaG R2_A_D1_MG | ecosystem: Environmental > Aquatic > Marine > Intertidal...
CTTGAAATCTTCCCAGGCCGGCGCTTTAAATTTTGGGTTCTGCAATAAGGCCGAAGGGTGATAAGTAGGAATCAGGATTCGATTCTTATACGTATGCCGGGATTGACGCAAATTTTTTAGGCTATCTTTTGAATCAAGAAGTGTATGAGCAGCCACCAGTCCCAAAGCAACTATAATATCGGGATCAACAGCCTCGATTTCCTGCTCAAGATAGTCAATACAATTTTGTATTTCATCATGATGAGGATTGCGATTTTTAGGCGGACGACATTTAACAATATTAGAGATAAAAACATCTTCACTAGTCAGGTCAATAGCTGCCAGAATTTTATCAAGTAATTGTCCTGATCGGCCAACAAAGGGAATTCCCTGTTTGTCCTCTTCCCGGCCGGGCGCTTCACCAATTAACATCAACCGAGCATCGGAATCTCCATTTCCAGGTACTTTATGGTTAACAGTTTTATGCAGAGGACACTTTTCACATTTTTCAAGAAGTCTATGAATTTCTTCCAGTGGATTTTCAGCCCCTCGCTCTTCCACCTGTTCATCCAAATAAATTTCACCTGGGTACATATCACATTGCTGGTGAAAATATCTTTTTATATCGTCTCTAATATCAGTCATTTTCCTCCACTACAGTCTTGATAAGCTGTTCTGCAATTTTGCGCTTTGGGGCTTTGGGGAATTCAAATCGTGATCCATTTTTTGCAAACAATGTAATCTGATTAGTATCGGATTCAAATCCTACTCCCCTTTTTGAAGGATTATTCCAGGCCACAAAATCCAGACCTTTATTTTTCATTTTATCAATTGAGCGATCGGAACCTTCTTCAAATTCAACACTAAAACCAACAATACAGGCCTGGCTGTCTTTCTCTCTAAAATTTTTAACCAGGTCGGGATTAACTTTAATTTCCAGACTGCTTTTCAGACTGCTTTTTTTAATTTTGGATTGATCCTGTTGGGAAGGAGCGATATCCTCGACTGCAGCCGCCATAAATAAATAATCTGTCCCACCAGCATACTCCATAAGACTGGCCTGCATTTCCCGGGCTGATTGTACACTAATTTTTGTTACTCCCGGTGGGGTGGATAAATTCGTCGGTCCGCTGATCAGGGTAACAGAAGCGCCCTCTTTGGCTGCTTCATTGGCAAGAGCATAACCCATTTTCCCTGAAGAACGGTTACTTATGAATCTTACCTGATCCAGATATTCACGGGTTGGTCCTGCTGTGACGACAACATTTTTACCGGCTAAAAGATCCTCTCCGTGCAAATATCGATGAAACTCTTCCACAATCACTTTCGAATCTGCCAGGCGGCCGGTTCCTTGATCACCACAGGCCAATTCTCCTTCATCAGGCTCTATAAAACGGTATCCAATTTCTTTTAGAGCGGAAATATTCTTCTGAGTGACAGGGTTGTTGTACATATTTACATTCATGGCCGGCGCAAAAGCAACCTTCCCATTCTGACTGGCCAGAATAATTGCGCTGAGCAGATCATCGGCAATTCCATTGGCAACGCGAGCAATCAGATTAGCAGTGGCTGGAGCAACCAGAATTCCGTCAGCTTTTCCCAGCTCAATATGGCGGGTTCCGGCATTTTCATCGGCAAACATCTCAGTAAAGACTTCTTTGCCGGTCAATGTGTTAAAAGTCAAAGGAGTGATAAAGTGAGTTGCTGCTTGAGACATTACAACCTGAACCTGAGCGCCCTCTTTGATAAGATTACGGGTCAGCAAGGCTGATTTGTAGGCAGCAATACTTCCGGTCACTCCCAGAACTAAATGGTTCTTCTCGAAGAGCATAATTTATTCGTCCGAGTTTCTCAACTCATATTCAGATTTGCCCTCCATAACTTCCTTCAACGCGATTGTTGTAGGCTTTTCCATTTCATCCCAATTAACATCTTCTTCATCAACATAAATTGTTTCTTCCTGTTCTTCGCGAGCATCAGGCATAGGATATTTTGCTATTCTAAGTTTGTTAACCTGTTTGGCTCTTTTGGCAGCCACAAGGCAAAGTTTGTAAATATCATCGGACTGCTTGTTAAATTCATCTAAACTTATCGGCATATTAAACCTTCTCCTTTATTATTTGATGGATAGTATTTACGGTTTCATCTAGATCATCATTGATAATGGAAAAATCAAATTGATCTTTATAACTCATTTCCACATTTATTCTAAGATTTCGCTGTCTAATTGTTTCCTTGCTTTCTGTGCCCCGTTTCCCCAATCTTTTTTTGAGTTCATCCAGACTAGGAGGTAAAAGAAAAACAGAAAAGCTATCATCCGGATATAATTTTTTAATTCGCATAGCGCCTTTTACGTCAATGTCAAGAAGCATGAACTGACCTTTTTCCAGAGCCGCTTCCAGGGTGCTTTTCAGCGTACCATAATAATTATCAAAAACCGATTCCCATTCCGCCAGATTATCTTCTTCAATGTATCTTTCAAATTGGCGCTTGCTTACAAAATGGTAATCCTGCCCATTAGTTTCATTTTTGCGAGGCTTTCTGGTGGTACAGGAAACAGAAAAAGCATACCGTTCGGATTTTTTCATCAATTTCCGGCATACAGTCGTTTTACCTGTTCCTGATGGGGCTGAAACTGGTATAAGAAGTCCTCTATCATTCATAAAATATTTCTTACCTGCTCTTTAATTTTTTCTACTTCATTCTTGGATTCTACAATAATATGAGAAATTTCAGAATTGTTGCATTTGGCACCGATTGTGTTCAATTCTCGATGAATTTCCTGCGCCAAAAAATTGAGTTGTTTACCGGCTAGTTTTTCACTGTCCATATATTTACGAAACTGCTGAACATGGCTTGCGATTCGGTCACATTCTTCAGTAATATCAATTTTTTTGGCAGCCAGAGCGGCTTCCTGCAAAATTCGATCTTCATCAATATCAGATTCATCCAGCAGATCTTTGATGCTGGATTTATACTTTTCGTAGAGTTCATCTTTTATATTATCGGAGCGGGATACAACATTTTTAATGTTTTTTTCTATATCTTCAATATAATCTTGTAAGCGGTCATAAAGGGCTTGGCCTTCTTCCCTGCGCATACCATCGACATCCTGAAGCGCAAGTTTCAATCCCTCTTTGATTTTTTGGCAAACAGTTTCAGTGGCAATATCATCTTCCTCTAGTAGTTTATCTGAAAATTGCAAAATATGGTCGATGGTAACATCATCATCGAGATCGAGGGAATATTTTATGTCACTGAGACTAGAATAGATGTTTTTCAGTTTTTTGGAATTAAAATGCAGGATTTCCCGGCCTTCTGCCTGCTCTTCCACTTCAATTTTTAGATTGATACTGCCTCTTTGGAGGGCTTCTTTTATCTGTCTGGTTAATTTGATCTCGTGGTCGGACAAAAAATCAGGAATACGGGGATAAACTTCGATATAACGATTGTTAACAGCTCGCACCTCAATAGTAATGTTGCCTATCGAAGTGGTCACACTGCGCTTTCCATATCCTGTCATACTTTTGATCATATCTGGCTCCCTAAATCAGATTGGAATTTAATAAAAAGCCGTTCCAGTTGCAAGGTTATCAGATTATTTATCATATTTATTTTTAGACCTTTACAGGTAAAATAGTTTACATTCTTTCGGGCGCTTCTATACCAATAATATTCAGACCATTAGCCATTACAGTCTTGGTTGCCTTAACGATTTCCAGACGCGCCAGAGTTAGATCTTTATCATCGCTAAGAACCCGGCACTCAGTATAGAATTTATGAAAGGCGGTCGCCAATTTTTCCAGGTAGCGGGTAATGTGCTGGGGCTCCAAGCTTTCGCCGCACAATTTGACCACCTCTTTGAATTCTTCAAGCACATACAAAAGATCTAGAGTTTCCGTTTCTGATAGCAATTTCAGAGATCCAGAGCTGTCAACATCAACGCCCCTTGCACGAGCTTTGCGCAAAAGGCTGCATATTCTAGCGTGAGCATATTGTAAGTAAAAAACAGGGTTCTCCTCACCCTCTTTCTTGGCCAGATCGAGATCAAAATTCAGCTGACTCTGAGCTTTGCGCATTATGAAAAAATAGCGGACAACATCTTTGCCAACCTCATCAATTAATTCATCAAGAGTTACATAATTGGCTTTTCGAGTTGACATTTTTACTTTCTGATCTCCACGCATGAGCGTTACGAATTGATGAATAACGACCTCAACTTTGTCCGTTTCCAGTCCAAGAGCACGCAAGCCTGCTATTACATCGGGATAGGTAGCATGATGATCAGCACCAAAAACATCAACGATTCTATCAAAATCACGCTCAAACTTAGTTTTATGGTAGGCCATATCAGGTAAACGATAGGTGGCTTCATCAGCAACACTTTTCCATAGAACTCGATCATCATCGACACCATACTGACTGCCTTTGAACCAGATCGCTCCGTCTTTTTCATAACTGGCGCCAATAGATTCAAACTTGTCTAGCACCTCATCAATTTTGCCATTCTCATAGAGAGTCTTTTCATTGAAATAGCGGTCAAATTCTATTCCCAGAGTTTTAAGCGTATTATTAATATCTTCGAAAACGGCCTCTTCAGCATACTGGCGAAATACAGAAGCGTCTTTGTTGTCTTTGTATTTGTCACCATGTTCATCAACAATTTTTTGAGCGACTTCTTTTATATATTCCCCTTGATAATAATCCTCCGGCATTTCATCATCAAAGCCCAGTAATTGACGATATCGAACATAGGTCGAATAGCCTAGAATCCTCATCTGGCGACCAGCATCATTGTAGTAATATTCGCGATACACCTGATATCCATTCCAGTTTAAAATGCGGGCAATACAGTCTCCCAGTACAGCCTGTCTGCCGTGCCCAACTGTAAGCGGCCCGGTTGGATTGGCACTTACGAATTCAACGATTGTCTTCTGCCCTTTTCCCTGTTCATTTTTACCAAAATCATCTTCCTGGTTTTTGATTTCAGTAATAATTGATTGAAGGGCTGATTTGGTCATAAAGAAATTAATAAAACCGGGACCTTTTATTTCCACTTTATCAATAAGATCAGGTCTATCAGGAATGTTTTCTACAATAGTTTCTGCAATTTCACGAGGCGGTTTTTTGAGATAACGGGGCAATTTCATAGCCAGATTAGTAGAAAAGTGGCCGTGAGAGCTCTCTTTTGGTCGCTCTATTTCTATCATTGAGTAAAGATCATCAATTTTACGGTCAAGCCCCGAATCTTTCATCGATTGAAAAATCAATTCTTGAATTTTATTGTTCATTGTTCTCCTATTATTTGACAACCGCAAATTTAAATTAACATCAGCCAACACGCAATCTTTTATTGCTTAAAAAATAGTGATTAACAGCAAAGTTTATCAGAATTGCATGAAATTAGGTGAGATTAGAAAATATATCAAATTAGATTAATTATCACAGACCAGCATTCAATTATCAACAATTTCCGGAATAAATTTTTGTCAAACCGACCAATTTTCGATTTTTTCCCTTACCGCCGGTTTAATATAAAAGGTCGAATTTTCGTCAATGTCTTTTACAATTTCGACCAAAAAGTTGACCCTGTGTTTCAAAGGAGCATATTTATTGATTACGATGCGTTTATTTTGATGGACAATACACTGGCCAGGCTGGAATTTTCCCTTTCCACTATACACCAGATAGCCTTTTCTCTCCAGAATCTCTTCTAATTCGCCCTGGAGACGATTAAGTTCTTTTTTTGTATATCTTGCCATAGCACCTGTGTTGATTTACAAATTATAAATATTCATCCCGGTTTTCACATCGAAGCCTATTTACCAATTTTTTAACCTTTTCGGTTTCGCCCCGTTTAGCAACAATGGTGGCATTTTCTTCCTGAACGATAACAAGGTCTTTAACTCCAATTGTCGAAATCAATTGGCCATCACTATAGATATAACAACCGTTAGTATCAACGGCTTTTACGTTTTCACCTTTGAGGACGTTGTCATTTTCGTCCTTTTCTTCAAGTTCATAAACAGCATCCCAGGAACCTACATCATTCCAGGTGAAATTGCTTTTTACCACATAAACCTTCTTAGCCTTTTCCATGACACCGTAGTCAATCGATTCTTTGCGAATTGTGCCCCATTCCTCTTCTAATTTTTCCTGATAATCGGGCTTTCCAATTTCGGGATAAAGTTTTTTCAAACTGTGGCCCAGATCAGGCAGATGTTGATCGATCTCTTTGAGAATGGTTTCCGCCTGCCAGATGAACATTCCACTATTCCAGAGAAAGTTACCATGCTCTAGAAATTTTTGAGCAGTATTTTTATCAGGTTTTTCTGCAAAAGTTTTGACTTTATAGACGCCCTCTTCGATTTTGTCAGATTGATTGTACTGAATATAACCATATCCTGTGGCCGGTCTGGTTGGTCGAATGCCAAAAGTCACCAGGGCGTTATTGTTGAGGGCAGCCTGACGACCTTTTTCAACACATTCCTCAAACCGGGCCAGATCACGAATCAAATGGTCAGATGGAAAAATTCCAATCACAGCATTCGGATCTCTTTTGTGAATCAAATTGGCAGCCAGTCCAATACAGGGAGTTGTGCTTTTACCGGACGGTTCGCTTATATAATTTTCCTCGGGTAATTCTTCCAATTCATCATGGATTTTCTCTCGTAAATGCTTTCCTGCAACAACATATATTTTGTCAGTGGGACTTATCTTTTTTAATCTATTGAAAGTTAATTTTAACATCGAGTCATCAGAGACAATATTGAGAAACTGTTTGGGGTTATACTTTCTACTGCGTGGCCAGAATCGTTTTCCCACGCCTCCTGCCATAATCACAAGATACATATATCCTCCTGTTTATCATAATTCATTAATTTTGATTTTACCTTCATAAACCAGCTGAGCTGCTCCTAACAACCATAATTTTTCTTCTCGAAAATCTACTGCCAGACCCCCGCCTTTAGCCTGAAGATTAACCGGATAATCATGCTGAAATTTTTCAGTTAAAACCAGAGCAGCAGCCGTGACCCCGGTGCCACAGGCCAGAGTTTCATCTTCCACACCTCGCTCATAAGTGCGAATAAACCAGCTCTCTAGTTCTCTTTTATATACAAAATTGACATTGGCATCATATTTCTCTCGCAAAGGCCGGGCATATTCCGCTATATTAATATTTTCAGCATCAGGATGTAAGATCACAAGGTGGGGAGCACCCGTATTTAACATAAAAGTTTGATATTTTTCATCATCCAGACGTTGAATTTCAGAAGTATTCTGCATTGTGATGGCTACCTTACCAGACTGAACTTTTCCATAATGGACTCCATCGGGAGCTCGAAACCTATACTTTTCTTTTTTCTTGATAATCTGATAGACAAATTGTACGGAAGCTCGAGCACCATTCCCACACATAATTGGGCCTGAACCATCAACATTGTAATATTTCATTTCAAAATCTTCAGCAACCTCATTTTCGATAATGATAAGACCATCCGCACCAATTGCTGTCCTTCGAGGACAAATTTGAGTAGCAAGTTCAGAATAATACCAATTTTCTGGTAATTGTCGGGAATCAAGGATCACAAAATCATTTCCAGTAGCCTGATATTTATAAAATTTTAATTTTTGCATATTTATCTCAATATTATACCGGCCGTTTCCCAGCGGGCTCGGATTTCGATTTTATCAGAAAAACTTATATAATCTTCAGCAGCCTGAACAGGGTAAAGACTTCCAGGATCGTATTCACCATTATTATTAGTGTCGTGGAAAATGGAAATCTGATATTCTCCAGGCAGTAGCTGATCAAATCTAAAATTCCCACTACTGTCCGCTCTGGTATAATCAGTATAAGGATTTTCGATTCTGGTTGCTTTAAGCATAATATTGCTGTACTGAATCTGATCGCCTAGCTGTAATTCTCCAGCCATATATCCAAATTTGCGGGGATCCTTAGTCTGGAAATTGATTGCAAAAATGGAATCACGATAATTATTCTGAAAATGATCCTGCCATTCATAGCTGCGGCACTGAAGAATAAAGCGGGATTGCTGCGGGAGCAGAGTATCAGGAATTATCCGAATAGAATTGTCATCTACAAACTCACTGCTGAAATCGATAAAAACACTGTCCGGAATTTGTAAAAAAGTAAAATCAGAATCAGGATTTACATGATAAACTGGCTCAGTAAAATTTAGTTGTATATAGTCATTTGGTTCCACTCTATTATCTCCTGATGCTGGTGTAGAATTTTGTAGAGATGGTGCCAGGCTATCCTCGGCCGGCTTATAAGCAAATTCCATCCGCCCTTTTTCAGGTAATATTTTTTCACCTTGCTGGCTAAATAGATTTGTAAACTGGATAGTGGAAGCAGTGTCTTGAGGAAGACTATCGACCAGAATTTTGACCAGACCGGGATCTTGATCATCGCGCCAGGCCTTAATAATACTATCAGCAAAATTGATATTAATATCAAGCTCAGTCCAATTCTCCTGAGAAACAGCTTGGGAAAATTTACAATTAATATAGCGTTCTTCTGTCTGAATGGACTGCAGAGCAAAGCGTTGTAAAAAATCGTAGTCCCTTAAATTAAAATGAATATATCGAACATGGCTGGAATCAGAATTGATTTGGATCGGCATTTGATTAGCCAGGCCAATTTTATTGCGAGAACTAATATTCTTCACACCCTGACCGGCAGCAGTTGCTAGCAAATAGTAAGTTCCCTGGGCTAGATGATCTAATACAAAATCGCCCTCAGAATTCGCAGTAGTGATGTAATCCGGTTCTCGATAAGTCAAAGAATCTGGCAAAAATTTATCCTGTCCCCAGGCCATTATTGTAGCTATCTTACCAGACCCAATATTAAAAACAGCACCCGAAATTCTGGCTCGGGAGAAATTTTGTCCCGTTGAAAAAGCAGTTTGGACATTACCTGAAACTGGATTTTTGCGATAATCTCTGATGCTGCGGCCAAAACTTACAATATAGGTGGTGTTATCCTTTAATTTTCCGGTGAAATCGACAATAACTTTGTTGCGACGAACATTTACTACCGCCGGTTCGGGCAAGGCTGGCCGAACTATAAGAGAATTTTCTGCCGAACGGGGAGCAACAGATTCAGAAAATTCTAGAACAATTTTGCCGTCCACTGGAAAATTCAAAGTTCCAGGTGAAGGAGACACAGCCACCAATTTGGGCCCAGTCGTGTCCTTTGGACCACCAGAGGGTGGCCCCTGGGCTGCACATCCTAATAAAATTACAAGGAGCAGCAGAGGGAATAATTTGATACAGATAGTTTTGATCTTAAATATTTCCAAAAATGTATTTGTTGATTTCTCGTTATATTATACCTAGTTCTTTACCATTTTTATTGAATTTTTCCAAAACATAATCAAGTTGTTCATCAGTGTGAGTAGCAATGTAGCTAGTTCTCAGACGAGCAGTATTACTGGGAACTGCTGGGCTAACAACAGCATTAGCATAAATACCATCATCAAATAACCTTTTCCATAGCATAAAAGTTTTTTCATTACTGCCAACAATAACTGGAATAACTGGTGTTTCACTTACTGAGGTATCGAAGCCCATTTTCTGAAAATTAGTCCGCATATAATCGGATATTTCCCAGAGACGCTCTCTGCGATCATCATCTTCAATAATGATTTTCAGAGCTTCACGTGTTGAAGCAACAACACTGGGTGGTAAACTAGCAGTAAAAATAAATGGCCGGGCGTGATGTTTTATATAATCAACAACTGCTTGATCACCGGCTATAAAGCCACCAATAGCGGCAAAAGATTTTGAAAATGTTCCCATTACCAGATCGACATCTTCTGTCAATCCAAAATGTGCAGCAGTACCGCGTCCCTGCGGTCCAATTACCCCGATAGCGTGGGCATCATCAACCATTAAACGATGACCATATTTTTTTGTCAATTTTAAAATACCGGGCAGTTTGGCAATGCTTCCCTCCATAGAAAAGACGCCATCCACAACTACCATTGCCGAAGAATCTTCAGGAATGTGTTGCAGTTTTTCCTCCAGGTCTTCCAGATCATTATGCTGATAGCGCAAAATATTCGCCCGGGACAAAATGCTGCCATCGACAATACTGGCGTGATCGAGCCGATCCAGAACCAGATAATCATTGCGTCCCAATAATGATGAGATAACGCCCAGATTGACCAGATAACCGGCCGAAAATACTAGAGCAGCCTCCTTGCCGATAAAATCAGCCAGTTCCTGTTCAAATTCTTCATGAATATCCAGAGTCCCATTTAAAAAACGACTGCCTGTTCGACCTGTACCATACTCTTCTGTGGCCTTTTTGGCAGCCTCCACAACCCGCGGGTGATGGGTAAGGCCCAAATAACTATTAGAACCAATCATAATTTTTTCATCGCCTTCAAAATCCATAACATTATCATCACCGCCGGAAAAAGGAATAAAATAGGGGTAGACACCCTGTTCTTTGACTTTCTGCGGTTCATCGTATTCAACACATTTTTTGAATAAATCCATATTCAATCCTCATTTTCTAATCAATTCTGGATAATTTAAATTCTATCCTTTATTTATCCAAGACTCAGCTCAAAAAATTGACCGGTTTTTAGCACCCTTTCATTTAAACTTAATTTCAATTTGTTTGATGCGAGACTTTAAAATTCTCTTTGATCAACTCCAGTTTGTGATTATTCTCCTCATTTTTTAATGCAGCTTTTTTCTGCTGGAAAACTTTTTCAAGGATTTGATCTCGCAACTGCCATTCATGACTAAATCTTTGACCTTTCAAATCATTAAAGCGCTGCAGTTCATTTTCTGAAAATAATTCTCCATGATCATTTTGAAAGTTTTTGAGTCGCGATGAACTAAAATAAAAGCTGTCGACTCGAGCACTGGCAACAATTTCCTCTAGATCAGTTTGACTCAAATAAGAACTATTGTTCACAAATCTTTTTACTTTAATTGCATTTTTAAATTTTTTATTTCTGTCATCTTCTTTTATGATAATGTCATGGGTTCGAAGCCTTTTTACGACAGGTTTTGACAATCGATAAGAAACAGGATTTGAAACCTTCATTTCAAAAACATTTTTTAAGAAGAAGAGCGCAAAAAAGGCGATCAAAGCCGCAATAATCGGTGTGATCACCCAACCAGCTGCAATTTTTCCAGCAATACGATACTTAATGGTTTTACCGCCCTGAACAATGCCGATTCCAATCACACCGCCAACAACTAGCTGGGAACTTGAAACCGGCACAAGCGGCAAAGCCGGTAGGTTATGGGAGATCAGCCAATTGTGGAGATCGGCCGAAGCGAATAAAAATAGAACCAGAGCTTCCGCTAAAACTACAACAAGAGCAGACTGGGGATTGAGTTTGACCACCTTATTACCCACAGTTTGCATGACTTTGTGGCTATAGGTGAATATTCCTACGGCAATTGCTAAAGATCCCAGCAGAAAAAGCTGCTGAGTTCCACTGAAATTTATCCCTGCAATTTGAATTGCCTCAAAAGGAGCCGCCGGAATAAAAACACCCATTACATTGGCAATATTGTTGGCTCCCAGAGAATAGGCTCCAAAAGCCCCAACAACTATCAAACCGGCTCGTGTATAGACATCAAGTCTGAGGATACTGACAGGAGTTAGACGTAGAACTCTCTTGAGCAGCAGATATATTAAAACAGCAAAAATTCCGGCTAAAATTGGACTGATCACCCAGGAGAAGACAATCTTTAGCAAAGAATTATAATCGGTAAGCATTCCGGCAAAAAAGTTCCAGCCTACAATAGCGCCCACAATAGCCTGAGAAGTTGAAACTGGCAGTTTCAATCGGGTCATCCAGAAGACAGTAAAACCAGCAGCCAGAGCCACCATAAATGCTCCGCCCATGGCATTGATAGAACCCAATTGTCCGAGTGTATGGGCTGCGCCAGATCCAGAATGGACTGCGCCCAGAATTACAAAGATACTAGCCACAATTGCAGCAGTTCGAAATTTAACCATACGCGTGCCAACTGCCGTGCCAAAAATATTGGAAGCATCATTGGCTCCCAGAGACCAGCCCAGGAAGAGTCCGCTGGAGAGGTAGATCAATATCATTTAAATCGACCTTTTGATTGAAAAAATTGACAATTTATCAGCAACATCTTCTGCTATATCAGCTACCCGATCAATGCGCTCCACAAAGGCGCGGTGATGAAATTTTTCACTGAGGTCTTTGAGTTCGTCATCACGAAATATTTTACGCAACAAACTTCCAGATTCCCGGTCAGCTTCTTTTTCCCAGTAATAAACTTTGGATACATAGTGGCGGGCTTGCATTGTATTGTTGAAAAAATTACGGGCTGCTTTGACAATCTGGTCAATAGCATTGGCTGATAGGTCCGTTAGATTGAGATAGCTCTGATGATATTTTTCCAGAATTTGAGGAATTTCAATACTAAACTCTCGCATGGTTTCTTTGCTACGATCTACAATATCATCAAGGGCCTCCAGTAAAGCCAGAACATCGCCCCGCGCCTCAGGAATCAAAGTTCGCTCATACAGTTCTGCTTCGATATTCCGTTTAATATCATCGGCTCTGTTTTCCAATTTGATCATTCTATCCAGCAATTCTGTAAATTTTTCCTGATCATCATTGAAGTAGGCTTTGACTCCTAATTTTAGAGTTGGCCCGGCTTCATTGATAATGTCCATAAAATTGTTGACTTTTCTTTCCAGCTGTTTGGTTTTTTTTAAAAGCATAAACACCTCACATTTATACTATGCCGTGGACTTAACGGGGAAAGCGACAAATAGAGCTTTCCTGTCCAGCAGCATTGAGTGTAGTTATAAAATAATTACGATCACTGGTCTTTTTTTGGTCAATTATATATTCCTGGCTTTTACCTGGGATAATATCAATAATTTTTGATACATCGCTGCTGTC
>Ga0102934_1002409_pt1 | contig 12920 bp, 17 predicted proteins | sample SalPonR2_A_D1_MG_FD_78175 | JGI IMG/M metagenome (GOLD analysis project Ga0102934, IMG submission 78175) | Salt pond soil microbial communities from South San Francisco under conditions of wetland restoration - Salt Pond MetaG R2_A_D1_MG | ecosystem: Environmental > Aquatic > Marine > Intertidal...
AGGGAGGGAGGGAGGAAGATATTGATGCTGAATTTTGGTCTGTGTGGCTCTCATATCGCGTTTGCATGACTCTTCCGCTGCCTCCCCTCTTTCTCTTATTGTCGTCTCCCTCATCTCCTCTCCGCTTCTTGGCCCATCAGGACTGAGCCTTAAGGTAGAGAATCCTACACTAGGAACAGCGAAACACGAAGAGGAGGATGGAGACGAGGAAAAAGTGGAGGAAGAAGAGGAAGGCGCAAGGGGGGAAAAGAAGAAGCGAAGAGGCACGCTTGGCAGTCAGAAGAAAGAGAAAGAGAATGCGCGGCTCCTAGAATTGGACGTGATAGGTGAGGAGGGAAGGGGGAGGAAGGAATAAAAGGAAAGACGCAGGGAGGAAGGGAGGGAGCAGGCGATGGCGAGAGGGAAGGAGGTGGGGAGATGTGTGAAGATTGATGGTAGCAATGCCTTGTTGACTAGACAATGACCTAAGTCTTTCTCTCGCGCAGCTATCGCATCCCCTCCTTTCCTCAACTCCTTCTTCCACTCCTCCCTCTCTCATCTTCTCTGGACCAACCCGGTCCGCCCCTCCCCCCCTTTAGGCAAGTATGCGATGCAGTGGAAGTGTCTGAAGATGGACGTTCGGGTCGGCTTTCCCAAGGCCTCCATCCTGCGGAACGCGGGTAAGCAGGAACGAGGGTGCCAGCGGAAGGAAAGAAAGGGGAGGTAGGACGGACAGGCGTGTGTGTAAATGCAAGGAGCTCACACCCACATAAAACCGACCTGTCCAGCAGCGGCCTCGTGCACTGCCATGTCGAAGCTGCCCTCTTCCTCTTCACCAGCGCCTGGCCCCTCAGTCCTTTACGCCGTCACCCCTCAAATTTCCAAGTTCCTTTCAAGAGGTGGGACTACATCTTTCCCTCCTTTGCTCCCTCTCCCTTCGCAATCCTTGATTTCCCTCTCTCGTGGCTATTGCTGGGATGCTAGTTTTCTTGCGTCTCACCCGCTCCCTCCCACCATGCTGCTCTGTTACTCTTCCCTCCCTCCCTCCCTTGCCACCTACCAGAGCAAATCCCGTTTTATTCAGCACCACGGGCCACGCTCCTCCCTTTCCCCGAAAGCCTTTTGGCTGTCCTCATCGCGGTCTTCTCCAGGTACTCCCTACCTCCCTCTCTTCAGCCCTTCCTCCATGTATCTGTTGCCCTCTTCTCCCCTCTCCCATCGTTGTCTATATCTCTTCTTAGCACCCCAGGGCTCAATTTCAATGTTCCATATAAAGAAAGCCTCTCACATGTCAGAGATATTAAAAGGGTCATGTAACCTCACCACTTTGTTTCCCCCGCATATTCCCTTGCTACCGTCGTCCCTTCCTGCCCAGGAACGAAGTCATCAGCTTCCGCCGCCTTCGGTCAGACGCCGAGGAAGTCATCGCTGATATGCTCGAGGGCGAGGCGGAGGAAGGAAAGGAGGTGAGAAAGGAGGGGGGGAATGGAGGAGGAGGACGGGGAGGACAAAGGGGGCTGAGAAATGGGAGCTACAGGGAGAGTGGGGGGACAAGCAGAGAGCTAGGTGGGCGAATTCTGGATCGATCAGGAAGCCTGTCTTACATGCGGAAAGCAAGCACGCGTCCAAAGAGCTTTCCCTCCTCTCCCTTTCCCTTTTCTCATCTGTCTTCCCTCCCTTTTCAGCTCTCCGAGGCCGAACGGCGGCAACTCCGGAGCTCCCTTCCTTCCGCGGACGAGTACTTTGCCGTGAGCATCGAGGAGAAGGGAAGGAGGGAGTGGTTCTCCCACACTTGCAAGTTCACCAAGCACGTGCTACGAGTCATCAACGACATCCGTCGGTGCGTCCCGTCCCTGCCCTCCCCCCCTCCCTCCTTCCCTCCCTCCCTCCTTCCCTCACTTCCTCCCGGTCTTCGCCCTCCTCCCTCGGGCCCTATCCTTCAGTGGCCCTGCGAATCCTTCGTAACCTAACGCGATCGTTGCCTCCCTTCCCTCCTACCCTTCTCTATCTCCTCCTCATCCTTCCAGCGCCATATCCCAGGCTGTTGCGGGGGAAGGACGGGTGACGAGCAATAAAAGGTCTCCATCGTCCCCCTCCTCTCTCCCACCTTCCCTCCCCGGGCCACGGCCCAGCCGTCGCTCTCCCACCCTCTTGAAAGTATCCGAGGTTGCTGTCAAGGTACTTTGTAACTCCATCTTCCTTGCTCTTTGTCCCTTCCGGCTATTATCACCTTATGTCCGTCCATTGTGTCGCCATCCCGGCGTCCTTTGACTTTCTCCGCCTTCGGGGGACTGCATCATCGCACCAACGTCTTCCCCTCCCTCCCTCCCTCCCTTCCTCCCCCCCTACTTCCATTTACCCCCGCAGGGTCTCCTCTCTCTCCAACGCACATGCTCCCTCGCCTCCTCCTCCTCCTCCTCCTCCTCCTCCTCCTCCTCCCTCGCCTTCTCCCCCTTCTACAGGTGGGACATTCTGCGTGAGTTGCCGTCAGAGGAAGACGTCTACGAAGAGGGCGGGGGAGAGTGCAGGGCGGACGGCAGTGGGCTGCGAGGTAAGCGTTGACAGCAGCATGGGAGGGAGGAAGGGAGGAAGCATTGGGAGGACGATTACAGAGCTCCGGCCGCAGACGATTTCGCCAACGGCTTCAGCACATTCCTCGCTCCTTTGCACACGCCGTCGCCTGCCTGTCCTTCTTCTCTGCCTTCCTTCTGACACCCCTTTCCCCCTCCACTCCCAATTCCCCCTCTCACCAGGTGACGTGCTTCCCTCCCTCCTCCTCGTCTCTCCCTCTCCATCATTTCCTCCTCCCTTGTCCCCTCCCTACGGACCATCTGCCTGCTCTCCCGCAAGTCTTCCCTGGGAAGAAGCCCGGGAGTTCAACGAAGTGGCAGAGCGGGAGGCGCGTTCCCTCGCTAAAGAGAAGGAGGGAATTAGGAATGCGGAGGAAGGACAAAAGGAAAAGGAGGAGCAAGGGAAGGAGGTGGCACAGATGAGAGCAGGGGAGGAGGGAAGAAAGGGGTCCAGGCGGCAGAACAAGCAGTCGATGAGGAGACCGAAGAATGGGTAGAAGGGAAGAAAGAAGAGGGAGCAGGAATGGCGGGAAACAGTCGGGATGGGGGAGGAGAGGAAATAAGCGGGTACCATGTGCAACAAGACTCGAGAGGGGGAGAGGAAAGCGCGGACCATGAGCCCATCGAGCACTTCCCCTTTCTCCCGCGTACCCCCGGCCCAGCCCTCCCTTCCCTCCTGGCCGCCTTCATTTTCCAGCCCGTCTTTAGCCTCGCCACGCGAGGAATGCTTCGGTGAAATCCCTCGTGGACAAGAGAGCAGGAAAAGGAGCGAGCTAGGGATGTGTTGGGGAGAGGATGTAAGGGAAATTGGTTGGGAAGACATTGGCAGTCTACAGGCAGTGATTGCTCATGAGGGGAGAGGGGAGGAAAGGAAAGATGCGTATTGAGGAGAGTGGAAAAGACTCCAATACTTTTGGCGAAATGGTATTGAATAGTCTTTAAGAAATAAAGAAAATCAAGGCAAGATGACGACGATTTTATGAGGTTTGTGTACGATATGTCATTTCTGTGTCTTTCCGCGTCGACCATGGGACCTCATCGTCTTCACGCCAGCTGCGTCATCACTCTCTCCGTTCCAACGTATGCTAGGTTCGCCTGAAAGAATCCCCTCGAGTCTTTCTTTTTCCCGTATTTCACCTCAGCGCCTTCCCTTTGAAAGTGCCTCCAACCGCTTCGCACGGACCTCCATATCGTCCACTTCTTCCTTTTCCCCCTTCCATTCCCTGCTCTCATTCCCTCTGCTTCTCCCACACGTCTTCCCCACGCATAGTTTTGTTGGCAGCCGCAAATGGTAGCGCCGTCTCTTTTCTATCCTCCTTACCTCCCTGCCTCTCTCCTCCCCTTCTCCGTTGCCTTTCTCCCCGCGTCCCTTGTCCCAGACCCCGTACAGAAGCTCGCACAGTCGCACCACCTCGTCCTTTTCGCCACCTTCCTCATCCTGCTTCCGCTTTATTTCCGACTCTCCCTCCGACATCCCCAGCCTCCCCACCTTCCGGTAAAAAAAATGCCCGTTCGCGCGCCCCTCCTCCAAGGCCTGCTGCAGGCACCAATCCCTCGTCTCCGTTTTTGAATAAAAGACCCGCTTTCTCTCCCTCGTCAGGGAGGTCCACGTCAGGGGGGAGGGGTCTTCCAGTCTAATGGGGAGGGCGGAATAAGACAGAAGCAGGGAGCTGTTGGTGCCTGCAGCTTTCATTCCATTCCATTCATCGCCGGCACAACTTCTATTCATGTTCGCACTCGATAGAAAGACGTGCGTTTCCGCGTGAACACATGCGTCCTACACATTTATACAGAACAGGGTGCTATCCAGAAGAGCATAGCGCCCTACACACGCCCCCCCGACGCACCCAAACACTTACCGCTCGCGGCTTTGGTCCGTCAATGGCCAGTCAATCGCCCCTCCAACTGGCGAAAATAGACCCCGTCCTGAGCCTCCCTCTCTCTCCTTTCCTGTCGGAAACCTACCCCCACGCGCATCTCGCTTATTCCCCCCCTGGTCCTCATTCCCTGCCTCTTCCTCCTCTTCTTCTTCCTCCTCCTCCTCGTCTGTCCGGGCGGACAGACAGCTTTCCCCTGACCACCTTCTCCTTCCTTTCGATCCTCTTTCCCTTACTTCTCCCCCATTCTCCTCGATCAGCACCTTCTTCATTCTTTCTTCCACCTGCAGCGCCAGCATGGTACCAACAAGCCACTCCTCGGGGCAAGTGATAGGGATGAGATCCCGCTGAAGGGAGGTAGGAACGGGTAAGAAACGAAGCCAGTTGGGGTGTGTGAAGAAATCAGATGGAAAGACAGAGAGATAGGAGGGAGAAAAGGAGACAGGAACGTCCAGGTACCCGTTCGCCAAGAGAGAGGAGTCGCTTGTAGTGGGTGGGGTAGTCCCGAGGGAAGGAGACGAGGAGGAGGAGGTGCTCGCGGGAGAGGGCGAGGAAGGTGTTATGACAGACAAGGCAGTCGCGGATGGCGGCCTCGAAAGGGGAGGGGGACGGCCAGACGGCCTGAGGGAGGGGAAGGGTCCGAGAGGAGACATGCAGGAGGTGCCGGTGTGGGTCAGCGCGGGGCATGTAGGCAGGAAGGGCGGGAAATTAACAAGGTCTGAAGCTCTATATTTGCAGGTTTTAACATCTGAACAATAATCCATAGAACACATGCCTAAGAGTCACATCCCATGGATAGAATGGACACAGAGCCCCTCACCTTGGACTTCAATGCCCGTTGCCATCGTCGCTCGGCCTTGCAGAGGATGGAGCGACCGGGATGAATGAGGTATGGGCGGCCCTCCGTGTGGGTGCGGTGGGTAGAGAAGAGAACGGCAGGCGGTTGCAAGGGGACGTCGCGCCCCGAGACGACGTACACCATCTACAGCGGGGAGGGAAGAGATGTCGGTACCTCGTGAGACCGAAAGGAGCTAGAAGAAGAATGCACGGTCAACAATATGAAAATATGCGTACTTGGAGGGACTGAGGCCCTTGTTCCAGAACTGCCCGCAGCGATTCCATGAGGGCGTGCACGGTGGAAGAACGGCACCAGGCCGACGGAAGCCGCAGACCGAGGTCGTAGGTATCGCTAAAGGAAGAAGCGGGGAAAGATAACCGCTCGTTCCTGAAAATGAAGAAGTGGATTCGCTCGGCAAGATTGTCGCCTGAAGCACGTCGCCATGCCTCCCAAAGAGACGGATTGGCAACTCCATCGTGAGCGAGAAAGAGCACTGCGATACTGGCAGATGGAGGCAGAGAAGGCAACGAGGATGGCACAAGACTGCCACCGCGTCGACGCACGAAGCTTACTAAATTTTCAATGTCGTTGACGGATGAGCATCCATCACTATTGTTTTGAGGATTGAAGCCGTGAAAATTGAGTTATATTTACTTCATTTAGAGGATGAGGGCACTTACGTCATGGAGGAAGGAAAGGATGGATGGCACTGCAATCCCATGGCTTGATCTTTATAAGCGTCTCGCTTGCACCAATAGAGAAAGTAATAAATCTGCCAGGTGAAAAATTGTCAGAATCTTCGTTGGACTGGCATCAAGTCAAGCATCGTGGGGATGTGTCGGGATAGAACAAAGTCGCAAATTCGCGCTCAGAAACGGGCGGGAAAAGCGAGCAAGAAACGGCTCAAACCCAAACGGTCGACGCCGTTTGGATTTTTTTTTCTTTCTATTTTCTCCTCTCCGAGTACGTTGACTTCCTCGGACATGTAAGCATTTATTAATTTTTTAATAACGACTTTGGAATTTATGCTATGTAGTGTGATGCATCATCGCCCTCGCCCACCATTTATGTTCGCTGCTAACTTTGCTCACACCGAGCTTGACACACAGTTACGGATAATCGACTCGTTGTCCACAAAGTTATTACCTTACCTTCATTTTTAAAGTAAGGCTTTGCGTGAAACAAAGTTTAAAAGGCAAATTCGACTAGCTATGATAGGAGAATAAAGTAGAAATGAGCTCGAGCGCATACATTGTACATATACATTGCGAATGTCTTTTGAACTTTACTGTAATGAAAACATCAACAGGCTGTCGAAAGCTCCAGAATGAGCCACAAAATCTTGAATGCACCCACGTCAAGGTCGATTTCGAATTCAAATATATAACAAATACATATTTCCACGTGCCATTATTACAACTGAGGCGTCCTTCACAAAAAGGTAGTCGACCACGAGAAAGAGAGCGATCGTGATGAGGATGACCTCATGGACTTGTCCTGCATCTGTGCCCCTCCCGACCTGCATAAGTCTGTCACAGTCCCTTGAAAGGTGCATAGGCAGAAGCCTTTCTCTCCCATCTTTAAATGTTCGGGAAGAAAGCGTTCTACAAGGTCGAGATAGGCCGGAAGGGAGGGAAGAAACGACGGGGAGGGATGACATCGCGCCGGGCTACCTTTCCTCTGAGCTTCAGGTAATGGACTTGACGACGGCAAGATAGAAATTCGGTACAGAATAAGCTGCAGAAGGGGCAAAAGTTCATCTGAGGATATTATAGGCTGCCTTCTTCCACCGCTTCCTTCTTTTCCCCGTCCTCCTCCTCCTCTCCCCCTTCCTTCCCCTCTTCCCCGCTCTCCCCCTCTTTGAGCTTTCCATGTATCTTTTTCTCCTTCTTCTTCGACCCCTTCCCCCCCCAGTATACGCAGGGTATCGCACAGAACCCGTGCCATGTCGTAGGGACCCACGGCGAGCTCGAGGGTGAGGAGGGAGAGGAGGGCGCGAGGAAGGGATGGATGGTGCCGGAAAAACGAGGGTAGTCCAAGTCTGTGCGGTTAGAGTTAGGGTTAGGGTTAGGGTTGTGCGATGTCGAAGAGGTGAGGAGGAAATGGGTCGTGTGTTTTAGGAAGATGGACAGAGATCAGAACAGGAGGCAAAGGACGAGTCAAGCCACCACATAAAGTCGCCCATCGACGTCTGGATATCAGGATCAATGCCATGATGTATTCGGGTGCGAGGCGTCTCTAGGAGCCGGGATGACCGCTTCGAATGAGGTCACAGGTTCAACAAGCAGTTTAGACGACAGCTGAATATGCTCTCATCTCCGAGATGAGAGCGGGCATAAGAAGACTTTTCCAAGTTCAACAGGACAACCTATCCAAGCATGGTGTCAAGCCAACACTCCGGCATCATATCTCCGTAGGATTGCCTCGACGCACACCCTCGCTTGGCTCGCCTTCCCTCGTCTCCCTCCCATTCCCTCTGTCGTACCTTATCATCACTTCCTCCTCCTGTACAGCCTTCAACGCTGCGAGGGCCGACATCAGGCCTATCGTCTCCCTCTCTCTCGCCCTTGCACATGAGGCCAGCACCCAAGGCTGAACGACCGCGAATACGCATCGAGTGATCAGCCTTGCAAACGATGCCTGTCCGCCTATGTTCCACGCTACGTTTTCGCTGTCGAGAGATGCGTCTCCTCTCAAAGGCCCAATATGGGACAAAAGGAGAAAAACGAAACTTTTGACGTCCTCCTCCATCTCCTCCGCTCGCCGACGTGCGCCCGCTCTCTCCTTTTCTTTTCCTGTTCCCCTTACTCCCTCTTCCTCTCCATAAAGGGCTTCCATGTAAAATGAAAACTTTGTAATTGCTGAGCCTACGAAACTTCTATCGTGAAACATCTCCTCTTCCTCCTGCTCCAATTTGTTCTCCTCTCCATCATCCTTCTTCTCATTTGATTCCAGCGCCTCCTCGACTTTGTCCTCGCAGATTTGTCTGTCATCTTCCACAGCCTATACCGCGATTTGTCTGTCATCTTCCACAGCCTATACCGCGATGATTGTGGTAAGAGATGGTAGCGGAAAATGCAACGTAACAAGTCATCACGGACTCTCCTGGCAGTTGCTGGCATCCTGCCCTCCATAGTCTTCATCCCATATTCTTTACGAACTCCTACCTGTCTCCTTTGTTGCAAGGAAAGGCGTTGAGGCACCCGCAAAAGGCGTTCCCAAAATGCAACCTCTCCCCATTTCCCCCCCCACTCTCCTTCCATCCATCCCGGTCTCCTGATGGGCTGTTCCTGGATGATAAGTGCAAAGGGCCCAGGGAGTGAGAGTGGCTGACACAGCAGCAAACCATGTCACGATGTAGACATTCTCGGCTTTTAGAAGAATCAACGACATTGCCCGGGCGGGGAGGAGACCTAGGGAGAAAGAGTGGTGAGAAGCCTGCCAACCACCCCGGAGTGGTAGAGACAGGCTGGATGTGTGTGCGCCCCAACGCGACGAATTTTTCGTGTCGGACTCCACCGCTCTCCCCCCTCATCGCTCTCCATTTTCCTGAGACCCCCACTCACCCTATGGAAGAGGGCAGCAAGCATCTGTCTTGACCCCCCATCGTCTGCAAATCTCTCTCCTGCCCGGGCAGTGGCGGCGGCAGTCGGGCACCAAGGCGCTTCAGGTCTCTCCACTCGCTCTTTCTCTCCTACGCCATCTGCTCTCGCGCCCTTCCGAGTCCTGTTCAGGCCCTGAGTTGTCCATTCCAACGACTTTACAAGATACGCATATCCTTTGTTCCCTCCCTCTTTCCCTCTTGCTTTCCCTCTGCTCCATCCTATGCCGAGCACATTTCTGGCTCGATCTGTCTCTAAAGACGCGCACTGGGCTGGGCACTTCTCCACGGGAGGCGGAGGGAGATGCAGGGAAAAGGGAGAAGATAAGCAGCGGCGCTGGTGAGCAGCTCGCAAACCCTCCTCTTGGTCATGGACAAGCCCCAGTACGAGCCTTTGTCGGGCTTCCTCGCACTGGCAAAAACGAATGAAGACGGGAGGGAGAATTGCAAGATAAAGACGAGGGACGATAGGCATAAGAGCAGCAAAAAAACGCTTCGAATTCATTGTTAGATTGTATGATAATATGTAAAAGCCGTTCAATAAGGCTGAAAGGGGAGTGTGCGACAGTTACAACGTGATTAGGCTACGTTTCTGCCCTGTCCTGTCCTGCTGTCTCCTCTTTGTTCTTCCTTTCCCACCTCATCATACCCGACTAAGACCTCTCGCTTTGATGTCTTCCTCCACAGCACGTCCTGCCGCTGGCACTAACAAAGTCTTCAATTTCTCGCGCGTCTCCCGGGCCATACGGCGCTGGGAAGGGAGGAAGGGAGGTAGTGTGTGCGCGTGGAAAGTAAAGGGATTAGAATTGGTGAGGAGAAAAACACGGAAGAGGGAGTGAGGGGGTAAAGTAAGCGAAAAATCCGCACCTGCGTTCGGACAAGGCTGACAGCAAACCATTCTTTCGCAAGGGCTAGAGCGGTCAAACGGGGTACATTTGATGATTTTATAGACAGAAAACTCTCAGGAGATAGGGACAGATGTTCCAGTGGTTTAAAAAGAGAAGGAAATCTTGATGGAAGCACGTATGATGTCGTAGAGGTCCGTGGACGGGAAGGCTTCGGGGGAGGAGTCGGTGATGGAAGATTTGAAGCACAAGCTGATAAACAATGAAGGTGAGTCGGGCAGGAGAGTTTTGTTGGAGCTGCTGCTGATGAGGGAAAAATGTACACCACAGAAATAAAAACTCATGATGAATGGCGAAATGCCGCAGGAGTACATAAGAGAACAATACACACCTTGATTTCCAAGAGGATTTGATGTCTCGGCATAAACTATTCTTCCACTGGTGCCATCTTCCGATTTGGCAGTCCATTTAGCTTCGCCCACACTTGTCATAGTAGACATCATTAATTTTTGGAAAAGACATATTTATTGTGCTTGTGTAAACCCCACATGGGCCTCTGGAAAAATGTGTATACCCCGCGTCAACTGGGGGCTCGAAGCTGTCCGGAATAAGTGGGAAAATGAGGGCCTGCTTCTTGGGGCGAGGAATACGGATGCTCATCAGAACATTCTCTGAAAGTCTTGTATTTACCCCCGTGACAAGAAGGATTCAGCTCCGGTATTTGCCAGGTTCGGTGTCAGGATTGTAGGGGTTGTCATGTGGTCGTTTTTTGTTTGAAAGCAGTTTGAACTTGTAACGCTTGCGCTGGCAACGTAGCAATATCACGAGCTCGCAAATAGCTTTTATCGATATAAACCTCCGAATAAAACGCTACAATATTTTTAAAACGTATATATCACATAGTTTGACAGTCTATGTGCTACTATTGCTGTTTGTTTGACGGTCTTTGTGGTTTGTAGCTCGTCTCAAGCAAACACAACCTCCTACTAGTAGTTAAAAGCGTGAACACGAACACCCCTCTTTCACAATAAGTTCCGTTTTTTTTTTCTATATCAAAGGATCTCCTTTTTCATGACTCTCTTTATAAGATTTCAAAGGGGGTCTTCTTGCTGAATCTTTTACTCCAGCCCACTCATCACAACCAAGTCCCTCACTCTTCCTTTTTATTCCACCTTATCCTCTGCTGTATCTCCGGTCCTTTTCGTATTCTTCTATTTCTCCCTCCTTCGTCCTCCTTTTTAGTAGCGATCGTCTAGGTCTAGAAAGCTGGAGGAACATCAATGAAAATAATGCACCGAGGAGACATAGCGTGTGCATCTACCAGCCCACAAAACGTAAACTCTACGCCTTTGGGCTATAGAACATTTATCTTGAGAGATTGGGGGAGGAGAGACACACAAAGATAAAACAAAAGATGAAGGGATATGGGATAATTCTTTGACTGAGGGAGGAACCGATAACTATGAGATTTACAATCATTGAAGGGTGTCTGATACGACGATTATATTATTCGCTTTCCACACCACGGCGGTTTCAATGCAATGCCAAAGATATCATCTGTCCCTGCAGATTGCAGAGTGTTTTTAAAATATCCATATCACTCCTCATTGGCCTGCTTTCGCTGCGGTCGTTTTTGATCGGTTGTTCAACTTTTACTCCTCTTCTGGTTCTCATCGGATATGCTGCGCCCTTCCCGTGCGCCCTTTTCTAGCCGCGCCTCACTCCTTCATAAGCTCCTCGACCAGCTCGGGGTTGGCCTCTTGGACATCAGGAGGTATGGCGATGGCACCCGCGTGGACATCCTCACCTTCCTTTCTTCCTTCCCGGATCACGCGCAGGCTTCCCCCACGAAAACTACGGTGCAAAACAGTGGACAGCTTCTGCAGCTGCACGACCCTCTCGCCGCCCGCTCCCTCCTCTGCTCCTGCTTTCCGGGTCCTCCCTGCTTCCTCTCTCTCCCACCCGTCCTCTTCTGGCCCCTCTTCCTCCTCCTCGACTGGACCCCCGTCCCTCGTTATAGTTCCCTTTGTTGTCCCTTCCACCTCTCTCTCCCGCTCCGCCTCTTCCTCCACGTCCAACATCAGCTGTTCGAGTTGCGCGCGACTGTAGCGCTTGACCGCATGCCGGAGCCGTAACCAGTTGTATACTGTGTTAGATGAGGCGGTGGAAGAAGAGGTGGAGGTGGAGGAGACAAAGGAGATAGGCCGGAGGGAGGTGTTGACCGTCGCGTCGCCGCCCAAGGAGGGAGAAGGACGTCGAGGGGCCTCTTCAGAGGCAGCAGCGGCTGCGGCCGCCGCCAGGACACGCGCGGTTGCCGAAGCCGCGGGGGTGGAGAGGGGCAGGGACGGATAGCGACCCATCATGGCGCTGGAAATTATCACGCTTTTGTTGCTGCTGAGCCCCCGGGCCAGGCTCAGCTGGGACTGGCTGCTCGTCATGCTGCTCACGTTGGTACTGACGGGGCTACCGTCCTGATTGTGCGCAATGCTCGGAAAGAGCGCGGGGCTGTGGGCGTACTTGCTGGCATGCCTCCCCACGGAGAACGGGGAGCCTCCCCGCCCTTCGTCCTGCCCTCCCTCTCTTCCTGGCCCGTCCCCAGGTCCCTTCCTGTGCGCCCTCAGCGAGAAGGATCGCATGCTTCTAGAAGCTCCCTGTGCTTCTTCGCGTCTCCCCTCTGTCGGCACCACGCTCATTTCTTTCTCCTCTTCCTCCTCCTCCGCCGTCAACACGCTCTCCGTCCTCTCCCTGACATCTGTCTCGTCCCAGATCTCCGTCTGGAGCATCATCTCCATCACGTCCTCCAGCGTGATGATCCCCACGGGCGCGATCCTCTCAGGCGTGAGCCCGCCCTCGCCCTCGCCCTTGCCCAGCAGGCAGGCCAGAGTCTCCTCCGGTGCCTCACTGACCAGGGCCAGGTGCGCGTGTCCGAGCTGAAAGGTGGAGAGGATGTCGATCAGGGGGCAGGAGGGCGCCACCACGATGGGGCAACGCACCAGCCGCTTCTTCATCGCGCCCACCGTCAGGCCCGCGTGGGGATCCACTTCGATCAACGACTTGGTCAGCACGTATCCGCACACCGAGGCCGCCTCCCGCTTTCCCACCCACCCTTCTCCCCGTCTTCCCTCCCTCCATTCCCTCCCTGAGGCCCGTGCACCTTCTCGAGTGCCGTTCATTTCCCCCCCTGAACTTTTTCCCCGCCCGCCCTCCCTA
>Ga0102934_1002410_pt1 | contig 12910 bp, 16 predicted proteins | sample SalPonR2_A_D1_MG_FD_78175 | JGI IMG/M metagenome (GOLD analysis project Ga0102934, IMG submission 78175) | Salt pond soil microbial communities from South San Francisco under conditions of wetland restoration - Salt Pond MetaG R2_A_D1_MG | ecosystem: Environmental > Aquatic > Marine > Intertidal...
CTTCGGCATCCAGCGCTTCAGCCGGCAGACAACCGCCGGACGGACCACCGGCCTGCACCGCCTTGAATTTGCGATTATTGAGAATTCCGCCACAAACGTCGTAGATGACTTCCTTCATGGTCGTACCGGCGGGAACCTCAACCAGGCCGGTATGCTTGACCTTGCCGGTCAGAGCAAAGATCTTGGTCCCCTTGGTTCCTTCGGTACCGATAGAGGAAAACCAGTCAGCGCCGTTATAAAAAATGTAAGCAACGTTAGCAAAGGTTTCAACGTTATTGATGTTGGTCGGATATCCCCAGAGGCCCCTTACCGCGGGGAACGGTGGGCGTGGACGTGACATCCCGCGCTGACCTTCAATGGAGGCCATCAATGCTGTTTCTTCACCGCAGACAAAGGCACCGGCACCGGCTTTGATGCGCATATCGAGATCAAAACCGAGCCCCATACAGTTTTTGCCAAGGAATCCTTTTTCGTAACAGGTATCAATAGCCAACTGCAGACGTTTGATCGCTAACGGGTACTCTGCACGAACGTAGACATAAGCAAATTTACAGCCGATAGCATAGGCGCCGATCATCAGGCCTTCGATCAGACCATAGGGATCCCCCTCAAGCACCGAGCGATCCATAAAAGCCCCGGGATCACCCTCATCCGCATTGCAGATCAGATATTTGGTGTCACCTGGAGATCCTTTGGCAAAGGACCACTTCAAGCCTGTCGGGAAGCCACCGCCGCCACGGCCACGTAGGCCGGACTTCTTGACTTCATTAATGACCTCGTCCTGGGTCATGGTGACGGCTTTTTTGATTCCTTCAAAACCGCGATGTGAGAGAAATTCTTCAAGGCTTTCAGCATCGATGGTTCCGCAGCGGGAGAAGATAATGCGTTGCTGCTTTTCAAGAAATTTATGGTAGTAAGGACCCGCAACCTTTTTCTCGACCGGATTTCCACCCAGAACATGTTCGTCAACGATCTGGGGAACCAGGTCAGCAGTAACAAAATCATAGGTTATCGGCTCTTCGCCTGGCCTGCAGATGTCCACAAGAACATCATTAGCACAGAGGCCACGACAGCCGGTGGAGCTGACGTCACAGGCACTGCCGATCTTGGCGGCAACACCCTTTTTTTCAAATTCCGCCTCAAAGGCTGCGACAACTGCGCCCGCACCTGATGCAAGACCGCCGGTGCCGGTACAAATAAGAACTTTCAAATTTTCAGCAGTTTCGGACATAGATCTTTCCTCGATACCTTAGGCGGAGTCTTCCTTGAATCAGTCCATAGCCATGTATTTTTCAACAACTTCAGCAGTTTTCTGGACAGTAATGCTTCCGTAGGTTGCATCATTGACCATGATGACCGGGGCCATACCACAGGCGCCTATACAAGCGACATATTCCGCTGTAAATTTCAGATCCTCAGTGGTTTCCGCGTGACCGACTCCGAGCTTGTCTTTGATCGTATCACCAATCCGACCGGCACCCTTAACATGACAGGCGGTACCCATACAGACACGGATAATATACTTACCCCGTGGCTTAAGATGAAACTGGGCATAAAAGGTCAAAACGCCGTAGATCTGACTGGCATAGACATTGAGGCGTTCAGCCGCCAGATGTACCGTTACTTCCGGGATATAGCCATAAGCTTCCTGGATTCCTTGCAGCACCGGCATCAGATTGCCATGCATATCGATATACTTGTCGATCACCTCATTTGCTGCGGTCAGATCAATTTCTTCCAGTTCTTCGACCTGTTCCTCAGCTTGCTGCACATTTTCTGTCATAGCATCCTCATCGTACAAGCGGGTAGATTAACGGTCGATTTCACCTAAAACGATGTCGAGTGTTCCGATAACGGCGATAACGTCAGCCAGCAACCGCCCCTCAACCATTTGCGGCAACCCCTGAAGATTGATAAAAGATGGTGGACGCACCTTCATGCGGTAGGGGTAAGCACTGCCATCTGAAACCAGGTAGTAGCCAAGCTCACCTTTCGGTGCCTCAATGCCCACATAGACTTCACCCGTCTCTACCTTGAAGCCCTCAGTTACAATTTTGAAGTGGTGAATCAAGCCTTCAATGGTGTTAACAACATCCTCTTTCGGCGGCAGAACCACTCTGGGACAATCGGCCAGAATCGGACCCGGCTTCAACTTGTCCAGGGCCTGAAGCATAATCAGACTGGATTGACGCATCTCTTCCAGGCGCAGCTTGTAACGTGCAAAGGTGTCACCTTCTTGATAGACGGGCACCTCAAATTTATAATCCTCATAACCGCTGTAGGGATTATCACGACGCAGATCCCAGTCAACACCTGAAGCGCGCAACCCGGGGCCGGTGATACCGATATCAATGGCAGCCTCAGCAGTAATCGTACCGACGCCAATGGTTCGCTTCTGCCAGATCCGGTTACCGGTCAACAACCCTTCGTACTCTTCGATGTGTGCGGGCATCCCTTCGGCATATTCACGCATCTCCTGCTCAACACCGGCCGGCAGATCAGCAGAGAGGCCACCAACGCGAAAATAGTTGGACGTCATCCGGGCGCCGGAAATCTTTTCATACAGGTTGGTAATCACCTCGCGCTCACGGAAGCAATAAAGAAAAACAGTCATCGCCCCAATATCAAGGGCATGGGTCGCCAGCCAGACCAGGTGACTCTTCAAGCGCGTCAACTCGGCCAACAGCACCCGTACGACCTTGGCACGTTCGGGAATCTGATCAGTGATTCCTAGCAATTTCTCGACCGCCAGAACATAGCCAAGATTGTTACTCATCGGCGCCAGGTAATCGAGCCGGTCAGTCAACGGAATAACCTGATGGTAGGTGCGATGCTCGGAAAGTTTCTCAACACCGCGATGCAGATAGCCGATGTGCGGGGTCACCTTACGGACAATTTCACCATCAAGCTCCAGAATCAACTGCAACACCCCGTGAGTCGACGGGTGCTGAGGTCCCATGTTGATGGTCATTATTTCGCTGCTTTTCACTGCCATTTTATGCCTCACCCTGTTGTGGTTATGCCTGCCACCTGTAGTCGATTAAGAAAGCCGTCCCTGATAGGGCTCACGATCCGAACCCTGAACAGGGTAGTCCTTACGCAATGGATGACCCACCCAATCTTCAGGCATCAGAATCCGGCGTGGATCGGGGTGACCAACAAAAGTGATCCCCATCAGATCCCAGCATTCCCGCTCCATCCAGTTGGCTGTCCCCCAGACAGTACTCACCGTAGCAATCTGGGCACCTTGCTCTTCAACCGGTGCCTTAAGGCGAATCCGCTCCTTGGTGGTAATGTTATAGAGGTTGTAGACGACCATATAGCGGGGGGCCTGACCAAGATAGTCAACGCTGCATAGATCGCAAAGAAGATTATAGCCGCCGGTATCTCGCATAAAGGTGCAGATATCGACAATTTTTTCCTTTTTGACGGTAACCGTCGTTTCTCCACGAAACTCGACTACGTCAATGATTTCGGGAGAAAATTTCGCCTTGAGTTTTTCTACAATTGCTAGATCGCTCATCGATTTATTCCTGTCATGAACAGTCGGCCATCAAGCCTAACTGCGAATTACGTCACCAATGCCGATAGCTGCACCAAAGGTATTGCGCTCTGCGCGGATTTTTTCCTGCAGCTTCATCAACCCGTAGAGCAAGCCCTCGGGGCGGGGCGGACAGCCGGGGATGTAAACATCAACCGGGATGTGCTCGTCGACCCCCTGTACTGTGCTGTAAGTATCAAAAATGCCACCGGATGATGCGCAAGCACCCATGGCAATAACGTAGCGCGGTTCAGGCATCTGCTCATAAACAGTCAAGATAACCGGGAGCATTTTCTTAGTAACCGTGCCGGCGACAATCAACACATCGGCCTGACGTGGTGATGCACGGAACAGGATACCCATGCGGTCAAGGTCAAAACGCGCGGCACCAGTAGCCATCATCTCAATGGCACAGCAGGCAAGACCGAAGGTCATGGGCCACATGGAACTTGCGCGTGACCAGTTAACCAGCTTGTCAAGGCTTGTTGTGATGAAGCCACTACCTAATGTTGTGGGCTGCCCTACTCCCATTCCAGAGCTCCTTTTTTCCAGTCATAGATAAAGCCGATAACCAGCACGAAAATGAAAATCCCCATGGCAGTAGCGCCATACCAGCCTAGTTGCTTGAACATGATGGCCCAGGGATAGAGAAAGGCGACCTCGACGTCAAAAACGATGAACGCGACGGCGACCAGATAGAACTTAACCGAAAAGCGCTCGTTGGCGTTGCCGATCGGCGGAACACCGCACTCATACGGAGACATTTTCAGTTCGCTGTAGCGCTTAACGCCAATGAGGCGCGAAAAGACAACCGAACCGATTGCAAAAGCGAAAGCGATGCCGATGACAACAACTACCGGCAAATAAAGATCCAACATGGGAAACGCTCCTTCCTCAGAAGACATTGACGACGTGTCGTGGTTTTGTCAAAACACGTTTTAACGCCACAGTGTGACGAAAATTAAGACAGGTGATGGGACTCTGTCAAGCAAAAAATACAGTATACTGTATGCAATTGGTCTGACCTGTGTCGCTTTTTTTATATTGTAATTACAATAGTTTTTGCTTTTAGACAAAAATCATGCTGTTTTATCTTTGGCTTTTACGGGGGTTTCTGACGGAATCTACAGAGGCGGAAATCGGATCTCGCTCATATTCCTTTGATACCTCAAGGATTTTTGAATCCCTACTAAAATAATCGTGTTTTTTGCTTGTTTCTGTTGAGCAGTTCAGTCTGAGAACTCAAGCTCATTGCTGCGCCAGTCTGTGCAACTTTTCCGCTTCAAAAACATATTCTGTACAACAGTATTCACAGCGCACGCTGGTTGTCGGTTCTTGCTGAGCTATGCTCAACAATTCTGCCCTTCCAAGGCCAATCAGCATCTGCTCTATCTGATCGCGACTGCAGGGGCAGAAAAAAACCAAAGGAATGCTTTCACAAGTGGCAAAGGTTTCATTAGCGAAGATTCGCTTGAGAATCTCCGGTGGGGTGACTTTTTCACGCAGCATACTGCTGATCGGCGGTAAGCGTTCAATACGGTCAACCACTGTGTCGATCTTTTGTGGTAATTCCGGCGGCAGGGTTTGAATCAAAAACCCCCCGGCGGCGGCAATATTGCCGCTGCGATTGAATTCAACCCCGAGGCCCAGGCAGGAAGGAACCTGCTCAGAACTGCTCAGGTACCAGGCCAGATCTTCACCAATTTCACTGGTCTGCAACTGCACCATGCTCTGATAAGGTTTTTTCAGCCCAAGATCCTTTGTTACCGTCAGAAAACCAGCCCTGCCAATAGCACCGGCGACATCAAATTTGTCGTCATGAGGGGGCAAACCGGGCAACGGATTGCGGATCGTGCCGCGCAAACGCCCCTGGGCATCGGCTTCGACCGTCATTCTTCCAATCGGACCATTGCCTTCAATGGCCAGGGATAAGCGCTGACGTCCCTTCAACAGCCCCGCCATCAGTGCGCCACCGGTTAGCAGACGCCCCAAGGCGACTGTAGCGGTCAGATCGGTCTGCTGTTTGGCGCAGATGTCAGTAACGGTTTGAGTAGTAACCGCAACCAGTCCGCGAAAGCATTTATCCGCACTAACCACCCGCCATAAGGTATCCTGTGGCAGAGTATCTGCTTCGCTCGATTCCTTCATCCGCTTTTCCCTTGCTTTTTATTATTGTTTTGGTGTGTCTGTTCAGCACCGTTATGAGCGCAGTCGATAACCTTTGCCGATCAACCAGGCCGCCCAGACAAAGAGGGTAGCAGCTATCGTCGCACTAACCCCAAAAGCAATAACGAAACTGGTATCGCCGACACCAATGATGGCATGGCGAAACCCATCAATCAGATAAAACAGAGGATTTAAATAGGAGAGAGAGGACCATGGATCCGGCAGAATAGAAATAGGATAAAACACGCCCCCCAGATAGATCAGAGGCAGAATCATAAAATTCGTATAAACCGACAGGGTATCGAAATTATGGGCATAAATAGCAGCAATCAGGCCAAACTGGGCGAACAGAAAACTGGCAATCATTGCCATCAGAGCTGCCAGCAACGGATATTCCCAGGGCAGGGTGGCGAACAAAAAGGAAATCACCAGCACCACCGATCCGACCAGCAGACCACGCAGCATGGCCGCCAGGGTATAAGCCATGATGAACTGCGGTGGCGTGACCGGGGTGACCAGCAGGTCGACAATTCCACCCAGATAACGCGACATAAACAAGGATGATGAGGTATTGGCAAAGGAGTTATTAATCACCCCCATGATAATCAGACCGGGAATAACAAATTGCGCATAGCTGAACCCTTCCAGCACGCTCAAACGATCACCCAGGGTGGCTCCAAAGACAAACAGATACAAAGAAGCGGTAACAATCGGTGCCAGTAAGGTCTGGGTTGAAACCCGCCGAAAACGCAGAATTTCTTTCCGCAGCAAGGTGACGAAGGGCAGCCAGGAATAGAAGCGATTATCAGGCTGCGGAACCATTTTTTCCTCCTCCCATGCCGGTTAGCTGAATAAACACCTCTTCCAACCCGCTCTGATCAGTTTCTAAGTCCCTGATCTTCAATCCTGATTGACACATCTGACCAAGCAGCGAACCGGCACTTTCTCCGGCAGGCAGGTTCAACTGCAGGATACTTCCGCCGTTTTCCAGTGATGGCGCAAAACGCTCAAACTCTGTCGGGATTGATGGCAATGGTTCTTCCAGCCACAATTTAAGACGGCGATTGGACAGCTTGCGTACCAGTTCATGGGTTGACTCAAGAGCAATCATTTCACCGTGGTGCATGATGCCGATCCGGTCGCACATCTGCTCGGCTTCTTCAAGGTAGTGGGTGGTCAGTAGAATGGTTGTACCCTGCTGGTTGATTTCCCTGACAAAATCCCACAAACCATGACGCAGCTCAACATCGACCCCTGCTGTTGGCTCATCCAATATAAGTAAGCGCGGCCGATGAATCAGCGCCTTGGCAATCATAAAGCGCCGCTTCATGCCACCGGAGAGTTTAATCATGATCTTGCCGAGATGGGGACGAAGTCCGAGGCGATCAATCAGCAGGTTACGCCAGGCAGGATCATCCTTGACCCCGTAGTAGCCGGAATGAATTTCCAGCGCCTGATCGATAGTGAAGAAATTATCTACCACCACCTCCTGATGCACAACTCCAAGTAAACGCCTGGTATGGCGATACTCTTTCTGGTTGTCATAGCCAAAAGCCTGAACCTGACCCTGACCGATCCTGATGACACCGGCAACCATGTTGATGGTCGTACTTTTACCGGCACCATTGGGACCCAGCAGACCAAAGATTTCCCCTTCAGGGATAGCAAAGCTCAAACCTTTGACAGCGGGTGTGCCGGCGAACTCTTTATATAGATCCGTAATCTCAAGGGCATTCATGATGTGCACTATAACGATGGTCGTCACCTTATGCAACAGCATTGGATGATCGTCCAGTAATTGCCGGCACAAACCCAAAAAAGGGCGGCCCACCGAAGAGAGCCGCCCTAATACCAATAACTATTATAACTAATTTATTAGTTTTTTATTTCAAAAGTGTTGTCAGATTGGTATTCCACCGTGTATGGCAGGTACTGCACACCTTTTTCGTTCTTGTAGTTACCGTCTTCGATCTCATCCATCAGAGCAAAGAAAGCCCCACCAGAACGGGCGCCGGTTGCGCAGACAAGGGCAACCTTCTTGTCGGTCGGTAGTTGGGCTAGAACACCTTCGATGTTGCTGTAGAACTCGCCATCGGGAATCAGCTCAGCGCCCGGAACATGGCCGGCACTGTATTCACGCTCGCTGCGTACGTCAACGACGAACAGGCTGCCATCGGCTACACCTTTGCGGAAATCTTCCGCAGAAATTGTATCTGAGGCGCCTGTAGGCGCTTCAACAATCCCACTGGATTCGTTACCCCAGGTACCATGACCGGCGTCTTTCCAAGCTGGAATGCCTTCGGCATAAACACGAACCTTTTTATAGCCCATGTCCAGGGCGGCTGCGGCACTCTTGTGACTCAAGGCACAATGATGACCGCCGCAGTAGAACACCAGCAGGAGGTCTTTATCTGCCGGCAGCAGGCCTTTTTTCTGCTCCCAGAGAACCCAGGGAATGGAAATAGAACCAGGAATATGTTCTTTTTGATTGACCAGATGGGGACGAGAATCGATCAGGGCAAAACCACCCTTATCGCTCTCATCGACAAGCTTTTTTACCGGACCAGTCTGAATAATAGTATAGTTGCCGGCCTTGGACCAGGCAGGCTCGCCTGCATAGTAGGCTTTGATGTTGGTTAAACCATTTTTTTGAGCGACGACCGCCGCTTCAGCTGTGAAAGGTCAGGCCAGGCCTCCGCAATAAAAAATAACTGTTTTATCCTTAGGAAGGTTGGGAATATCGCTTTCGAATTTCGGTGTGGGAATATGAATAGAACCCGGAATCGTATCAGCGCTGAAGCGAGTGATTGGACGAGTATCCACCATGACAAAACGATCATTTTTGTCCAGAGTGTCCTAAACCAGAGGTGCATCACCATAGACCTCATCAAACAGGGCCATCACTTCCTCGGTGGTGATCGCGATCTTCGGATCCTGTTCCACCAGTTTTTTGTGACCCTGCGCCGACGGTGTAACTGCTGTCGTCGGTGCTGTTGTCGCACAGCCTGCTGTAAACAGCAGCAATGCGACAAGTGGGAGCAATCTAGCTTGAAAAAAACGCATTTTTGACTCCTTTCACTTTCGTTACGGAGTTAGGAAATATAATGCAAATTAGGCTTTGTTCCCCTTTCAGGGTGCAATACCTTTGCATTGGGGTTGGCTTTTAACAATTTTGCTACAGCACTGTTGGGATCATTCAGATCCCCAAAAACCCGCACTCTGGTTGGGCAGGTGTCGACACAGGCCGGCTCTTTTCCTTCCGCGACACGGTGAGCACAGAAATCACACTTGTCAGCCGTATTATTTTCGGTCATGTAGCGCGCTTCATACGGGCACTCGAGAACGCAGAGGGTGCAACCAATGCACACGTCCTTGTCAATCACGACCACACCATCGTCCTTGGCCCATGTCGCATCAACCGGGCATACCGGCACACAAGGAGGATTTCCGCACTGGTGACACTGTTCCGGCTGAAATGATTTTTTCAGATTGGGGTAGGTACCGACGACACCGGTAGCATTAATCCAGTTGCGACGCACGTCTTGATTACCGTTGGCGTTAATACCATTTTCACGCTTACAGGCCACGTCACAGGCCTTACAATCGATGCATTTGTCAGCATCAAAGACAATTGTCCAGAGTTTATTATTAGCCATGGGTTACACCTTCCTGATCTCGACAATAGTTTCGTGCATCAAGGCGTTACCGGAGATCGGCTCGAAGTGGGCCTCGAGGATCTGCGCCTGCGATGCGCCCTTACCATATACCAGCGGCTGACCTTTGGACAAACTGCCGTAACCGTTAGCGTAATACACGCAGTCAGGGCGAATCCCTTCAGTGACCTGCGCATTGATCTGTACTTCTGCTCCATCACGGTTTTTAAGCCTCACCATATCGCCTGACTTGATGCCCATTTGCTTAGCTTTGGCACTGTTGATCCAGACCGTATTTTCCGGCATATGCCAGTTGAGTTCGGGAAAGTTTGCAGTCATTGACTGGGTATGGATAGCATGGCGACCGACAACAAATCGGAACTTGTTGGCACCGATATCAGCAGGCTTCTTATAGGTCGGCATCGGATCAAAACCACGACCTTTAAAGTCGTCACTGTAAAGTTCCAGCTTTTTTGTCGGAGTATTGAAGATTTTTTTGCCGCTGAGATAATCACCAACGGGCGCTGTTCTGCCATCGGTAAAAAATCCTTTTTCTTTCATCATTTCCAATGCGCCGGGATATTCTGCTACGGCATCCTTGGTGTGTGACTCAACATCGCCTTCAAAGTACTCATCGAGGGTAAAGCCGTCTTCATCTTCAAAATACTTGGCCAGACCAATAACAATTTCAAAACCTGAGCGGGTATCGTACATCGGTTTGATTAACGGCTGACGGATGGTCAGGGTCGGTTCGATGCCGTTAACACCATAGCCGTTCGGGGGATCAAGCCGCTCAAGGTAATTCGTCTCAGGCAACACAACGTCGGCATGCCAGGCGGTATCACTCATGAACGTGTCAACACAGACGATAATATCCATCTTATCGAACAGTTCCATGGTCTTGTTACGATTAGGCAAAGAGGCCACTACATTCTGCTTGTAAATATATAATCCGCGTATCGCATAGGGGTCGCTCTTAAGGGCACGCTCGCGCCAGGCTACCCAGGAACCATCTCGCGGATTAAGAAAGGTGACATCGTCCTCCTCCAGCCGGGGGCGGCTATTGGTATACCAGGCCGGCTCGTAGAAATATTTGCCTGTTGGGATAGCCACGCTGGGAATCAGTCCGCCCTCACGATCAAAACTGCCCACCAGAACATTCACCATAGCAACAGCACGACGGGTTTCAACATCGTTACCCTGCCAGGAAGAGCGGCGGCCGGGATAATATACGGCATTGGGGGTCTTGGCAAACTCGCGAGCGATCTCACGAATATCCTGGGCCGGGATATCGGTTTCTTTTTCGGCCCACTCCGGCGTGTATTGTTTGACGTGTTGTGCCAACTGGTCAAAACCGTAGGCATGTTTGTCCACATAGGCCTTATCATGCAGACCTTCGCCGATAATCACGTTTATCATCGCCAGAGCAAAGGCCATGTCGGTACCGGGCTTGATCGGATACCACTTTGTTGCCTTGGCTGCGGTTCTGGTGAAGCGTGGATCGAGACAGATAATCTTCTTGCTGCGATCACTGAACATATCGATGGTATCGGGGGTAATAAAGGCTTCGGCGCGATCTGCCCCAGCGAGGATAATGTATTTGGAGTTTTTGATGTCAACACTGGGATAGGTTCCAACGACCGCCATAAAGCCACGGATAACGGAACTTAAACACAGGGTCGCGTGGCGCAGTGAGTTAGGGGAGCCAAACACCGTGCGGAACTGGTTCCAGTAATGCTCGTGGTAGGTGCCTTCAGAAGAGGCAAAACCGATACAAGAACGATGTCCCCCTTCTTCTTCAACCACCTTATTGGTTTTTTCCGCAATGTAAGCATAAGCTTCATCCCAGGTGGCCTTTTTCCACTTACCTTCACCACGTTTGCCGGTACGAATCATCGGATATTTGACCCGATTGGGGTCGTAAGGAGTCCAGGCTCCGGCATTGCCACGAGCACACATCATGCCACGCCCTTTGGCAAATTCCGGCTGCGGTTCGAGACGCTTGATAACGCCATTGACAACCTGACCCCGAAACACACACTTATTAGTACAAATGGCGCAACTTGAAGCAACGTATTTAACCTTTTGGGCCGCAAGCTCCTCGGCGTGGGACTTGCTCACATAACGCAATCCCGCTACGGACGACATACCCAGACAACCCAGCCCGGCAGCGGAGCCCTTGAGAAATTTTCTGCGTGTAATGCTCATAATGATCTACTCCACCAATTTCTGTTATCGCCGCGACTGTTTCAGTTGGCCTTAGTGACTGCGAACTGGATCCGTGGCATGTTGTGCATCAATTTCCTGCAAGATCTGACAAAATTCTTCAGCAACCGCTACATAGATACCGATATCATCATGTTCTCGTAACGCTGCGGTAAAACCTTGCGGCCAATCGCGATAATAGTCGGCTATCAGGGAAAGAAGGTCTTCTCGCTGTGCATCTGCACTCAGGTGCATAACAAGAACCTCCATCATCATCGGAATGTAATCCGGGGGCTGGACAGGGTCTATCGCAATGCCGTGCTCCAGACAAAACCCACTGAAGGCAGACATGAATTCCAGCCGATCCTGTTTTTTAAGAAAACAACCGGCATAAGGCGGAGCCGCCACACCACCCAGATCATTAATAAACAGGCGGATATAGCGGCTCTCAAGTTCTTCAAACCCGAGGCCACAGCGATCTGCAACCTCGGGAGTCGGATATTCGAGCAAAGCAACCAACTCCATTAGCCGCTCGACAATATCTTGTTTTTCCTGAACTATCACCTGTCGTAATTAACCGCAGGACTCAGGCTTCTGATTCATCGGATCATCAGAATCAGAGGCATGGCTGTTGAGAAACAGGTAAATGTGCTTGATCGTACGCTGACTCAAGCCGGCACCTTCACAAGGAAGGTCGCTTTCGCTGGTCAGCATTGTTTCCCATTCAGCACGGGTTTTTGAGCCGGGAACCGGGATCGTTTCATCACACTTTTGTGCTTGGCCGGTAAACCAGGCCCACTGGCCACGGTCCTTATTGGCGCTTTCCCAACCGCTGATGTCAAAAGAAAAGGCCATGCCTGGAGCGATCAGAGCAAGACAGGCGATCAGAACAACAATTTTCTTCATTTTACTACTCCTTCTGTGGTTGATAGAATGTTCGTTCATTCAGATTGACACTTTCACCCATTGGCTTGGCATCAACCGTCTCCATTCCGGCAGCTACTTTTACTATGTTTTTGCCGATGCTATCTGAGTCCTGTATAAGGAATATACAGGGTACGACATGTCGGGAAGGTAAGATAATTCGTTTTTTGTGTCAACGAAAAACGGCAGGAACCCTTGCTTTGTTTAGCCGGCGCCAATGTAATTTCCTGTTCGTTCATACCGTCTCTTTCGGATATTGCACTCTTTCAGGCACTTCTAAATCTTTACCAGTGGTGCCCCGGAACAGCAGGATTATTGACCCAATCTATCATTTTCACGTTTATCAAATGAGGTCGAGTTACTGTCCTTAAAATCCCATAAAAAATGCCCGGCTGAAAACAACCGGGCATCATTTCTTACA
>Ga0102934_1002411_pt1 | contig 12910 bp, 8 predicted proteins | sample SalPonR2_A_D1_MG_FD_78175 | JGI IMG/M metagenome (GOLD analysis project Ga0102934, IMG submission 78175) | Salt pond soil microbial communities from South San Francisco under conditions of wetland restoration - Salt Pond MetaG R2_A_D1_MG | ecosystem: Environmental > Aquatic > Marine > Intertidal...
ATAAAGGTACATGTACAGCCATTTGGTCTCCATCAAAGTCCGCGTTAAATGGTGGACATACCAATGGATGTAATCTTATTGCATTTCCTTCTATTAATCTTGGTATGAATGCCTGTATGGATATTCTATGAAGTGTAGGTGCCCTATTTAGCATTACAGGATGCCCTTTAATTACTTCTTCTAGAATTTCCCATGCTTGTGGCATTTCTTTTTCGATTATTGTTTTTTTCAATTTTCTGGCGTTTTTACTGGCTACGTTTGAATCTTTCAAAAGTTCTGCAAGTACAAATGGTTTGAATAATTCGAGAGCCATTTTCTTAGGTATTCCACATTCATGTATTTTTAAATTCGGACCAACTGCTATAACAGCTCTTCCTGAATAGTCAACACGTTTTCCAAGAAGATTTCTTCTGAATCTTCCCTTTTTACCTTTTAATGCATCTGTTAAAGATCTAAGTGGTCTTTTTGATCTGTCTGTCATTGCTTTTCCAACTCTACCGTTATAGATCAAACTATCCACAGCTTGTTGTAGTATTCTTTTTTCATTTCTTACAATTATTTCTGGAGCTTCCATATCCATAAGCTTTTTAAGTCTGTTGTTTCTGTTTATAACTTTTCTGTATAGATCATTTAAATCAGTAGCAGCAAATCTTCCACCGTCTATTTGAATTAAAGGTCTTAGATCAGGTGGAACTACTGGTAACAATCCAATTATCATATGTTCGGGATTATTCCCTGAACGTATAAAATCTTTTATTAATTTGAGTCTTTTTAAAAGTTTTAATGCTTTTTGACTTCTTTTGTCTAGTTTCTCTATTTCTGCTTCGAGTTTTGCTTTTAATACTTCAAGATCTATTTTTCTCAACAAGTCTTGTATTGCTTCTGCTCCATAATATGCTTTAAATGTTTCATATCTATTTATCTGATAAATTGATTCTACATTGTTTTCATCTTTTGCATAAATATCTTTTATTCCAAAATCTAGAAATTCTTCTAATAGATCTTGTGTAATTTCTGTTCCTTTTTCAACTATTTTATCTTTTATTCTTATATCATCTATTATTGTTTTTCCTACTATTTCTTCTCTTTGTAGTTTTATTTTTGTGTTTAAGATTCTCATTATTTCATCGTATGCTCTTGCTTCATCTTCTAATAGAATATCTCCTACTTTTTTACCCATTCTTTTTGAGAATCTTCTATCAATATCAGTTATAACTACTATAGGAGTATCTCTTTCTATGTCTCTCTCTATTTCAATATCTCCTGGATAGTATTCAGAGAATATAGTAAATTCATCATGTGTTAAATAATCTTCTTCAAATAGTGATCTATCTGCAAGTGGTGTTCCCTCTTCTATTTCTTGTCCATCTTCTACCATTAAAGATGCACCTTCAAATATAGGGTATTTCATTTCTGTTCCATCTTCATCTTTGATAGTCACCCAAGTAAGTTCTCTGTCTGTGTGAGTCATTTCTGTTTTGATTTCTACTGTACCTGCAATTTTTGAAGTTGGCATACCTTTAACTCTTGCAATCTTTATTGCAGGAGCTACTGCTATATCTATGTATTGAGAGTATATTTCATATTCTCTTTGGTATAAGATTTCTCCTGGATAATAATCCAGGTCTTTTTCTTGATTTTCATTTGCAAGTGTTAAATATGCTCTTTCTATAATTCTTTTTGAACCATAGTATATTATATTTTCTAAGTCTTTTACTGTATTTCCTAATATTATTGATAATACTGAAGGTGATGATTTTAAATACCATATATGTGAAACCGGAGTTGCCAATTCAATATGACCCATTTTTCTTCTTCTTGAATCTTTTGATTCAACTTTTACTCCACATCTTTCACAAACTGTACCTTCGTATTTTTTACCTTTATATTTTCCACAAGAACATTCATAATCTTTCATTGGACCAAATATCTTTTCACAAAATAATCCATCTTTTTCTGGTTTGCTTGTTCTGTGATTTAAAGTTTCTGGTTTTTTTACTTCACCATTTGACCAACTCTTTATTGTCTTATGAGAAGCTAATCCAACTCTTACTTTTGAAATCTTTCTCTGAAATGAAGAAACTTTAGCCATTCTCTTCCCTCCTTGAGGGTATTTATTTATATATTATATTTTAATTATTTATATAAATAGTTGCCATAGGATAATCCATGGCAACTTATTGAATTTTTTAAAGCTTATCGACGTCTAGCTCATTACCATCTTCGTCAAATAATTTTACATCTAACATTAATCCCTGAAGTTCTTTTACAAGAACTTTAAAACTCTCTGGTATTCCTGGTTCAGGAAGATTTTCTCCCTTTAGTATTGCTTTATAAACTTCATTTCTACCTCTAATGTCATCAGATTTATATGTTAACATCTCCGTTAATGTATGAGCTGCCCCATATGCTTCTAAAGCCCAAACTTCCATTTCACCAAATCTTTGACCTCCAAAATGAGCTTTACCACCTAGAGGTTGTTGATGAATTAATGAGTAAGGTCCAGTAGCTCTGGCATGTAATTTATCTTTAGCTATATGAGAAAGCCTCAACATATACATATAACCAATATCAACAGGTGAATCAAGAGGTTCTCCATTTCTACCGTCTCTTAATATTACTTTACCTGTTATTTTATCATCTGTTTCACCAAGGTCAATACCCATTTCTTTTCTTTTTCTATGTAATTCATTCATTATTTCTTCTTCTGAAGCTCCATCAAATATTGGAGTAGCATAAACATCACCAGTCAATTTAGATAACCAACCAAGATGTAATTCTAATACCTGCCCAATATTCATACGTGATGGAACCCCTAATGGAGAAAGCATCATTTGTACAGGTGTACCATCTGGTAAGAATGGCATATCTTCTTTATGTAAAATATTAGATACAACACCCTTATTACCATGTCTTCCAGCAAGTTTATCTCCAGCAAGAAGAGATTTTTTAGCTGCAATAGAAACTTTCACATATTTATTTACACCAATATCTAAATTAGGTATATCTCTTCTGTCAAAAACTTGCACATCTAAAACTCTACCCTCAATTCCATGGGGTAATGTTAAAGAAGAATCTTTTACATCTCTACCCCTATCACCAAAAACTGATTTTATTAACTTTTCTTCTGGTGATGTTTCTGATTCTCCTCTTGGGGTAACTTTACCAACTAGAATATCTCCCGAAGAAACATAAGAACCTTCTCTTACTATTCCATCTTCATCTAAATTTCTTAATAATTCTTTTTTTACGTTTGGTATATCTGATGTTATTTCTTCTGGGCCTAATTGTGTATCCATAGATTTAGTTTCATAAACTTCAATATGAATAGAAGTGAATTTATCTTGTTCCAATAATTCTTCAGATACAACAATAGCATCTTCAAAATTGTATCCTTCCCAAGGAACAAAAGCAACTAATATATTTTGACCTAACGCCAATTCACCCATATCAGTTGAAGGTCCATCAGCTAAAACTGATCCTTCTTCTACTTTTTCTCCAGGTTTAACAATTGGTCTTTGATTAATACAACTGTCTTGATTTGATCTTGTATATTTCACAACTCTATATTCATCGGTGACTTTTTCACCATTTTTATCTAATATAAATTCATCTTTTTCATCTGTTCTTGCAATTATTATATGTCTTCCATCAACTCTTTCAACTATACCTTTATGTTTTGACAGTATTAAATAACCAGAATCTCTTGCAGCAAGCCATTCAACACCTGTACCAACATATGGAGCATCTGGATATAAAACAGGTACAGCTTGTCTCTGCATGTTAGATCCCATAAGAGCTCTATTCGCATCATCATGTTCTAAAAAAGGAACAAGTGAAGCTGATACAGATGCAATCTGTTTTGGAGTAACAGCTATATACTCTACTTCATCTCTGTGATAAAAGGATACTTTCCCTTGATATCTACATTCCACAAATTCTGAATCTAAATTTTTATTTTTATCTTTATCTACCGAAGCAGGTGCAATTTTATAACTTTCTTCTTCATCAGCTGACAAATAAATAATTTTGTCATCTATTACTTTACCTTTCTTTACTTTAAAATATGGAGATTTCAAAAAACCATATTCATCTGTTTTTGAAAGTATAGCTAAAGAAGTTATAAGTCCTATATTAGCTCCTTCTGGTGTCTCTATTGGACACATTCTACCATAATGAGAATGATGAACATCACGCACTTCAAACTTCGCATGCTCTCTTTTTAGTCCACCCGGTCCAATAGCTGATAATCTTCTTTTATGAGTCAATTCTGATAGAGGATTTATTTGATCCATAAACTGACTCAATTGTGAAGTTGCAAAAAATTGATGAAAAGCAGTCATTATAGCTCTTGAGTTTATAAGAGATTGAGGATTTATTTTATTTAATGTTTGAGACATTGCAACTTTTTCTGGAATATGTTGGATCATTTTTGAAAATGCTTTTTCAAACTCTAACTGCATTAATTCTCCAACTGATCTAACTCTTTTATTTCCAAGATGATCTCTCGTATCAAGAGCATCAGGATTGTCTTCCAAAGTTAGAAGATGTCTTGCAGATAAAACAATATCCATGGCTTCTATAGCCATCGATTCAACAGGATATTTTAAATTATTTAGTTCATCTTCTGACAAGTCTCTTTTTTCTACTTCTTTTACATATTTATGATATTCTTCTTTTAAACTCGTCACAACTTTTTGTCTTCCAATATCTGAAAAACCAAATTTTTCTGGATTGAAATACATTTCATCCAGTTCTTCTTTTGCTTTTTGACCTCTTGGTATTTCAGAAGGTCTTAATTTTATGAACATTTCTTTATATGCCTCTAAAGAAGTTAAATCTCCTTCTTTTTCATATCTTTTTTTCATTTTATCTAAAGTCATTTGTGCTACTTTATTAGAAACGGATATTTCTTCTATTCCATAGTTTTCTAATAATTCTTTTGCTTCAGATAATTTCATTCCCCTCACAGTTGTTCTAGCTGGTTCCATTTCTTCAAGTTCTTTGAAATGATGGTCTGAAAGCACAGTACAATCTCCATAATTTTCAACATCAACTTCGTCATTCAAAGAAATTTTCGTAGGGAATAAATCTAATATATCTAAGTCATTTTCATAACCAAGAGCTTTTAAGAACAAAAAGAAATTGAATTTTCTTTTTCTGTCTATTCTTATTTGTAAAACTTCTTTACCAGGATTTGGATTGAATATTATTTCTAACCAAGCCCCTTTAACTGGTAAAAAATGAGCTATAAACATTTCTTTGTTTGAATCTTTTTCTTCTTCCTTAACAAAATAGATCCCTGGAGATCTTACTAATTGATTTACTACGACTCTTTCAGCTCCGTTTATTATAAACACAGCTCTATCAGTCATATAAGGTACATTACATAGAAAAACATCTTCTTTTTCCAATGTTTCTCCTGTAGAAGTATCCGTTAATTGAACAGTTAGGAATGTTCTACCTGAATAAGATAGATTTTTAGCCTTACATTCTTCTTCACCCATAATTGGATCTTCATATTTTACATCAGTAAAATCTAAAAGAATTTCTTTTGTCTTTTTTGAAGAGGTTTTTACTGGAATTGTTAATGGCATAAATTTTTTGATGGTTTCTTTTAATCTTGAATCTAAAAATTCATCAAAAGAAGATTTTTGAATCTTAATCAAATTACCATACATTCTAAAATCTTCGTGTACCTTTCCAAAAAAATCTCTTTCTCTTTTTCCCACTTTTAATGTGCGGGTGTTCAATGGAATCACCTCGGCTTTAAGAAATATATATGTGAAATGTTACGATTTTTGTCTATTTTATTGCAAAACAAACCCGCATCAGACTAAAAAGTCCAATGCGGATACAATTTTATCATGATTATCTAAATTTTTTATTAACGAAACCAATGTTTTAAGTTAATTATTTTAATTCTACTTCTGCTCCAGCATCTTCTAATTTCTTTTTGAGTTCTTCTGCTTCGTCTTTTGGAGCTGCTTCTTTTATTACTGCATCGTCTGTTCCTGCTTTTTCAACTAAGTCTTTTGCTTCTTTTAAGCCTAACCCTGTAATTTCTCTTACTACTTTAATAACACCAATTTTTTTAGCACCGAAGCTTTTTAACATAACTGAGAAATCAGTTTTTTCTTCTTCTGCTTCTGCTGCTGCGCCTGCTCCTGGCATAGCTGCCATTACTGGTGCTGATGCTGATACACCAAATTCTTCTTCTAATGCTTCTACCAATTCTGCTAAATCAGCTACTGTCATTTCTTTAATCGCTTGAATTAATTCATCTTTTGTCATTTAAAGACACCTCCGAAATTTTATGATTTTTGATCTTTTATTGAATTTAAAACATTTACAAAGTTTCTCATTGAACCTGACAATACATTAACTAACCCTGAAATAGGTGCGTTTATGCCACGAACAAACATTGTAATAAGTTCTTCTCTTGAAGGTAATTTTGATAATTCTTTAGCTTTTTCTGTATCAAACATTTTACCTTCTAATACTCCACCTTTTATTGCAGGTAATTCGTTATGGTCTTTCGCAAAATCTGTTAATACTTTTAATCCTGCAATTGGATCTCCTTCTTTTATGTAGAAAATAGCAGTAGATCCTTCTAAAAGATTTTCGTAATCATCTACATTTAAATCAGCTTGTTTGACTGCTGTTTTTAATAATGAATTTCTCATTACTTTATATACAGCTTTGTCTCCATATTCCTTAAATAATTGTTGTCTTAACTCATTAGATTCTTCAACTTCCATACCTTTGAAATCAGTAAAAACAATTATTGGAGAATTATTAAAAGCTTCAACAAACTCTTTTACCAATTCTTTTTTTTGAGCTCTAGTTAGCAAGAAAGTACACCTCCTTAAATAAAAAAACACGGCACTAGGCCGCGGTTAAAAACAATAATAAAGAATTATTATTGTTATTTTATCCACGCACCTAAGCAGGCATTTTTTAATCACTCTCGTGAACCTACCGTCTCTGGTACGATATTTATTTTTCTAAATTATTATACAACAGGGAATTCGTTTATGTCAAGTTTTATTCCAGGTCCCATTGTAGGAGATAAAACTATCTTTTTAAAGAATTTTCCTTTTGTCGCTTGAGGTTTCAACTTTGATAATTGATCCATTCCTGATTTGATGTTTTCTACTAACTGAGAATTTTCAAAAGATATTTTTCCAGCAGGAAAATGTACATTTCCACTTTTATCGTTTCTAACTTCAACTTTACCAGCTTTGAAATCTTTTACAGCCTTTTCAATATCTTCAGTAACTGTTCCTGCTTTAGGTGAAGGCATTAATCCTTTTGGACCTAAAACTCTTCCCAATTTCCCTACTTTTTTCATCATGTTAGGTGTTGCAATCGCAATATCAAAATCTGTCCAATTTTGATTGTTGATTTTATCAATAATTTCATCGTCACCTGCATAGTCAGCACCAGCTTCTTTTGCTTTATCTGCTAAATCGTCTTCAGCAAAAACTAATACTGTTATATCTTTTCCTGTTCCATGTGGCAAAGATACTGTGCTTCTTACATTTTGATCACTTTTCTTATAATCGATACCTAGTTGTGCATGAACTTCAACTGTACCGTCAAATTTTGAATAAGATACTTTTTTTAATAATTCTACTGCCTCATCAATTGAATAATTTTTTGTAGAATCTACTTGCTTTCTTACCTCTAAATATTTTTTTCCTCTATTTGCCATTTTATTTACCCCCTCTCTTTTATCCTTCTACTACTTCGATACCCATGTTTCTACATGTTCCTTGGATAATTTTCATCGCAGCTTCAATAGTCATTGCATTCAAGTCTGGCATTTTTGTTTCTGCAATTTCTTTTACCTGGCTTTTTTTAATTTTACCAACAATTTCTTTACCAGGATTATTTGCAGCAGATTTAACACCAGCAGCTTGTTTAATTAAAAAAGAAGCTGGAGGGGTTTTAACATTAAATGAAAAAGATCTGTCTTCATAAACTGTAATTTCAACAGGCAATAATTGTCCTGCCTTATCAGCAGTTTCAGCATTAAATCTTTTACAAAACTCCATCAAATTAACTCCGTGTTGTCCTAAAGCAGGTCCAATAGGAGGAGCAGGTGTTGCTTTTGCAGCTTGTAACTGCAACTTTAACATTCTTGATACTTTTTTCGCCATATAAATTACCTCCTTGTGGTTATAGCGGGAAATCCCTCCCACAGTATTCGCAAAACAAATTCTAAATCATTATTATTAATAGGTTAAGAATATAAAGTTAATATTTTCGCTCAAAATTAATCAACTATTTTTTCAATTTCAGTTAAGCCAAGTTCTACTTCGGTTTCTCTACCAAACATAGATACTGAAACTTTTACTTCTTGCTTTTCTAAATCAATTGATTTGATCTTACCTGTGAAAAATTCAAACGGTCCACTTATTATCTTAACATGTTCACCAACTTCATAGTCTGTTCTTATTTCTTTTCTTGGTTTTGTGTCGTATTCTTCTTCACCAATTAATCTTAAAATAACTCTTATCTCTTTTCTTCTTAATTTCAGAGGTCTTCCTCCAACATTTAAAAAAGAAGATACATAAGGTATATTTATTATCATCTTTTCTGCTTCTTTCACATGCATCATTTCGATAAAAATATATCCTGGAAATAATTTTTTTCTAGATGTTTTTATTACCCTTATTTCTTTTCTTAATGGCATATCTTTTATGTCAACTCTACCAGAAGATTTAGCTTTAAATTCTTTACCTGCAGCAATAATCTCTCCTTCAGTAACTTCAACACCAGTTTTATACACTTTTGAATCATATAGTTTAACAGGAATTATGTAAACATCTTCTTCTGGATTTTTTGTTTCTACTATAACTCTTTTGACTTTTTCAACTGTACCTATTTCACCTTCTACATCACATTCATAAGATCCATCATTTGTAAAAGGCATCCCTGTTTTGACTGCTTTTCCAACTCTTAAACCTGATAATACTTTTGCACTTTCAGGTATAAGAAAAGTTTTTGAATATTTTTTACCCTTAGTTTCAACTATAATTCTTCTGTAGTTTTTCATTTCCTTTATAACTCCAGAATGTTTTATAGTAGTTTCAGGATTTTTAGCGATTACATCACCTTTTTTTACATCTTTTCCTTTTTTAACAAAAACACTTGCATCTTGACTTACAAATATTTTTTCTACTTTTCTATTAGAATAATCTAGTTCCTCTATTTCTGGAACTATTATTCTACCTATATAACGATCAATATCCAAAACTTTGGATTTTTCTATTATTAATTCTTTTACTTTGTTTTCCATCCCTGAAAAAGCTTGTAATACGTACCACTCTTTTCTCATTTTATATCACCGACTTTTTTATTATTGACTTGGTGTTGAAGAACCAGCTAATCCCCCTAAAAATATAGGATATACAAGTTTAGAAAAAGCGTTTAACAAACCAAAGTCAACGGCAAAAAGGTATACCGCTACAAATGCTACTATTATCAATACCACTCCTGTTGATTTCATCAAATTCTTTCTTGATGGCCAGCTAACTTTTTTTGCCTCTTGCCATACAGAACTCAAAAAGATCCAGAATTTCGACATATTAAGTACCTCCCATAAAATAGGTTTCTCTAAAGAAATAAAGCCCTCCTGTAGAAGAAGGGCTTTGTATATTTCTTATTATAATTTTGCTTCTTTATGCAAAGTGTGTTTTCCACATTTTGGACAATATTTTTTAAGCTCAATTTTTTCTCTAATTGTTTTATTCTTCTTTTTGTAGTAGTTTTTAGTGCCACATTCTTCACATTTTAAAGAAAAGTTTATTACTTGACTTTTTGTAGCCATATTGTTTCACCTCTCACTGGTATAAAATTATGGTGGTGAGAGAAGGATTCGAACCTTCGAAAGCAATCTGCTAGCGGATTTACAGTCCGCCCCCTTTGGCCACTCGGGCATCTCACCACTTTTCTGGAGCCGACGAGAGGACTTGAACCCCCAACCTGCTGATTACAAGTCAGCCGCTCTGCCAGTTGAGCTACATCGGCATCTCATGTTTTACTTGGTGTCTACGACAACCGTGAATGATTATATCAAACGACAAGACAGTTGTCAATTGCATTTAGGTTAACAAATAATTAAATTAAAAACAATTAAAAAATTAGCTTAAATTTTGTCCTTTTAAATTAGCCCCACTTCTTATTATAACATTAATAATTTTTTAATTATAATAAGATAAAATTTATCATATATATTTATATTTGTATTTAAGTAAATATTTTTTTGTTTTAATGCGTTTTCATGATAAAATATAAATGAGGTAAATTAATTTAATTCCCTCGTTTTGGAGGTGTGTATGAATATGTTTGATAATTTTACAGAAAGAGCTGCAAAGGTCTTTATAGAAGCTCAAAATGATGCTAAAGATATGGGTCACCCGTATGTAGGAACTGAGCACATTCTTTTAGGACTATTAAAAGTAAAAGGAAAATATCTTGACATAATATTTAGTGATTTTAACATTTCTTACAACAGAATGAAAGCTGAAATAACAAATGTTGTAGGAACTAATTCATCTCAAGGGATTATTGGATCTCCACAACCAACCCCAAGAGCAAAAAGAATTATAGAATTGGCATATGATGAATCAGAATTAATGGGTTCATCTAGAATTGATGCAGAACATTTACTATTGGCAATATGTAGAGAAGCAGAAGGGATAGCTTCTCATATAATGAAGAGATTGGGTATTAATCTTCAAAACATGAGAAAACAACTAGCTGATATTATGATGAAAGGTGATATAAAACCAGCTGAAGAAGTAAAACAATCAAATGAAGTTAATGAAGAAAAGAAAAGGCAAAAACAAACAGCTTTAAAACAGCTAGAAGATTTTGGAACAGATTTGACTGAAAAAGCAAGAAAAAATAAACTTGATCCCGTTATTGGACGTGAAATTGAAATAACGAGGTTGATGGAAATATTGGCTAGAAGAAAGAAAAATAATCCGGTACTTATTGGTGAAGCCGGTGTTGGAAAATCAGCTATTGTTGAAGGTCTTGCTATGAAAGTGATTAGCGGAGATGTCCCAGAAGTTTTGAAAACAAAAACAATTTTTGCTTTAGATATAACCTCTTTAGTTGCAGGTACTAAGTATAGAGGTGAATTTGAAAAAAGAATGAAAAAATTAATGCAAGTTTTAGAAAAAACTGAAGATATCATTATTTTTGTAGATGAATTACATATGATTGTAGAAGCTGGAGCTGCAGAAGGTTCCTCAATGGATGCAGCAAATGTTTTAAAACCTGCCCTTGCTAATGGCACAATAACCGTTATAGGATCAACTACATCTAGCGAATACAGAAAATTTATTGAAAAAGATCCAGCGTTAGAAAGAAGATTCCAGAAAATATATGTTAGTGAGCCTTCATTTGAAAGTGCTATAAATATATTAAAAGGTATTAAAATAAAATATGAAGAACATCATAACGTTAAATATACAAATGACGCTCTTGAAAATGCAGTAAATCTTTCATTAAGATATATAACAGATAGATTTTTGCCCGATAAAGCAATAGATATTATAGATGAGGCTGGTGCTAGGTCAAAACTAAAGGCATTAACACTACCAGTAGAACTTAAAAAGAAAAACCAAGAAATAGAAGCTTTAGAAGAAGAAAAGAATTTAATGATTTCTAAAAATAAATTTGAAACTGTTGAAGAAATTAATGAAAAAATAGAATCTTTGAGAGAAAACTATAAAAACGATTATAAAAAGTGGAGAAAAAAAGCAGAAACAAATAAAATAACTATTACTGAACAAGATATTTCCGATGTAGTATCCAATTGGACAGGTGTACCTTTAAAACGTCTTGAAAGTTCAGAAATGGAAAGACTACTTAACCTTGAAGCAGTTTTGCATGAAAGGGTAGTAGGACAAGATGAAGCAATTGTATCAGTATCAAAAGCAATAAGACGTTCTAGAAGTGGCTTAAAGGATCCAAAAAGGCCTAATGGAGTATTCATGTTCTTAGGTCCAACAGGTGTTGGTAAAACTGAGTTGGCAAAAACATTAGCTGAATATTTATTTGGAGATGATAGCTCACTTGTCAGAATAGATATGAGTGAATATATGGAAAAATTTAATGTATCAAGACTGGTAGGAGCTCCTCCAGGTTATGTTGGTTATGATGAAGGTGGACAACTTACAGAAGTTGTTAGAAGAAGACCTTATTCAGTTATTTTATTAGATGAAATTGAAAAAGCACATCCTGATGTATACAACATTTTGTTACAGATTATGGATGAAGGAAGGTTAACTGACTCTCAAGGAAGAACTGTAGACTTTAGAAATTCTATTATTATAATGACCTCTAATTTGGGTTCTGAACATATTAATAAGTCTAAAAGGTCCCTTGGTTTTGTAGAAGGAGAAGATGCTGAATCAGAGTATAAAAGCATCAAAAGTGAAGTTGATTCTGCTATCAAAAAGGCATTTAAACCTGAATTTCTAAATAGACTTGATGATGTTGTGGTTTTCCATCCACTAACAAAAGAAAACATAAAAAATATTATTCAAATTCAGTTAGATGAATTGAGAGAAAGACTTACAGACAAAAATATTGAAATAAAGATAAAAGAGAAGGCTATTGATTTCTTACTTGAAAAAGGGTATGACAAGATATTTGGAGCAAGGCCTTTAAAAAGAACTATTCAAAAATATATTGAAGATCCTTTATCTGAGGAAATATTAAAAGGAAGATTTGATGAAAACGATAAAATTATAGTCGATAGTAAAAAAGATTCTTTATCTTTTAGAAAATCTCCTGGAAGAAAGAAAAAGGTGGCAAAGACTTGAGTAAGAAAAAAACAAAGCAAAAATATTATGTATGTAATGAATGCGGATATGAATCTGATAAA
>Ga0102934_1002412_pt1 | contig 12908 bp, 9 predicted proteins | sample SalPonR2_A_D1_MG_FD_78175 | JGI IMG/M metagenome (GOLD analysis project Ga0102934, IMG submission 78175) | Salt pond soil microbial communities from South San Francisco under conditions of wetland restoration - Salt Pond MetaG R2_A_D1_MG | ecosystem: Environmental > Aquatic > Marine > Intertidal...
CTCGGAATAAAACGGTTCCAGGCGTAGTCGGCCTTGCGCTCTTTTATACGTGTATCGATAAGAGAGCTTTTCAGCTGCAAGTTATTGTTCATCGCAATTTCAACAGCTCTCTCTGCAGTCAATGTGGTAGTGCCTTCTTCTTTCACCCCGGTTGAACCGTCCCCTGTGTCGTCTCCAGAGGGCAGTTCGGTTGCTCCGGCGTAGTCCTTCAAGTCTTGAGTTGTTTCTATTTGAGTGTCCTTTTCCGACTGACCTCCAGCCATTAGCCCCGCCGGAAACATACACAGCAACACTGCCACGATAAAAATACTTCTCTTTTTCATTATCCTATCTTTTTTCATCCTCTGCTCCTCTTACTCCAAACAGAAATAGTTTATATATCTCTCTAATAAAAGGCCAAATCTTGTTTGACAAGCCTTCTACCCAATACATATTATTTATCTCCTGAATCAACATATAGTTAATCCAGCGTACCTTCGTTATTGAATCAAACATATCGGTTCGCAGTTTTCCGCTTCCTTCTCCCTCAAGAATAAACTCAATGTAGCGGTCCATCCCACGCTTCATATGCTGGGGAATTTTAAGATGAAATTGCTGAAATCGAAACCAGTTTAATACAGCCAAAAACTCCGGTCGCCTTTCAAGATACCAGGCAAAAATAGCAAAATATGCATAGAGTCGTTCCTCAAACATTTCAAACTTTGCACTTCGTTCTAAAAAAAGTGTGCCCAGCTGATGGCGTTCTCTGTCTATCATCTTCCATAACATTTCATTTCGATCCTGAAAATGAAAATACAAACTGCTCTTACTCATTCCGGCACTGCGGGCGATTTTCTCAAGAGAGGCATCCCACAGGCCTTCTTCTGCCACGACCTTCGAGATCGCGGCGAAGAGGGGGTCCTTCGGTAAAAGATCTTCCACTTCAAGTTTACATGTTTCTTCTACGTGTTTAAAATCCGGCAGCCGATTTTTTTCCGCCCCCCCCATTCCTTCAAGTAAGAGTTTATCGTTTAAATCCATAAGCTCAGAGCTTGTGAGCTGTTTTTCTTCCTGAATTTCTTTTATATTGCCCCAGTTTAGAAGAAATGTTCCTGCCGAGAAAATGTATCGTTGAGCCGTTGGTACTTCCTTTTCCGACCATCCAAATTCCTGTTTCAAATGCAAAGGAGGGAACATTCCGTGTTGTAGATTTCTGATTTCTTCTATTTGATGAAATCCTTCCTCCGTATGCGGCAGGAGAAAGATGAAGGCAAAGCGATAATACCAGTAGTTTTCTGCGTAGAAGCGAAGAAAATTATGATGAAATATTTCGAGTCTTTGAGCAAAGCTTTTCCCTTCCGCTTCTTTATACATCTTCTTACATATATTCCTATGTACTTCTAGAAAATCCTCCCGCATTGCTTCTATGAGGGCTTCTTTATTCTTAAAATAACGGTAAAGTGCCGCTTTAGAGATGCCCAGGGCTTTTGCTAGTGAGATGAGGCTTGTGTTATAAAAAAACTCTTCCCCCCATACTTTAAAGGCGGTTTCTATAATTTGTTTCTGTTTTAGTGTGTGTTTGTCCATGCTTGTTTGATCCGGGTTTACCTACCTAAAAAAGTTACCGAACGTTCGGTAACGAGAAAATAACTATAATTTTCTCTCTTGTCAACACAGTTGTTCGAAGAATGGTGCTAAAATACAAATAAATCTTTACTATTCCAATACTAAAAAAAGTAACTATTTTTCTCAAAAAAAACTTTCCTTATCTCTGTCGATATAAAAATTTAACTATAAATTGAACACCAAGGTTCGTAAAACTGTATAGAAATGGGAAAATATGATATCCTGCAGCAAAACCACTTATTGCAACAAAGGAGCAATCTATGTCCGATACAGTTTTACAGGGAATCGCGCCGGAGAAAGTATGGCGATTCTTCGAAGAAATATCTCAAATCCCCCGCTGTTCCCAGAATGAAGAACAAATACGTACCTATCTCAAAAAGTTTGCAGAACAACGAAACTTAGGCACTACTCAGGATGCCGTGGGAAACCTCGTAATAAAAAAGCAGGCAACCCCGGGAAACGAAAAAGCAAAAGGAGTAATACTTCAGGGCCACATGGACATGGTCTGTGAAAAGAACTCCGCAACCCAGCATGATTTTTCCAAAGACCCAATCAAACTCTACAAAGATGGAGACTGGCTTAAAGCCGACGGGACCACCCTGGGCGCAGACAACGGAATCGCAGTAGCAATGGCCCTAGCCGTCCTTGATTCAGACACAATAGAACACGGCCCCCTGGAAGCCCTCTTCACAACCGACGAGGAGAGCGGCCTCACCGGCGCCCTCGGATTGGACCCAGCCATCTTAGATGGACGCATACTTGTGAATATGGACTCTGAAGAGGAGGGAGTATTCTATATCGGATGTGCCGGAGGGGTCACTACCTCCGGATGGTGCCCCATAGAATGGAGCCCCACCCCTGAGGGCTACGTGTACTACAAACTATCAGTAACCGGGCTTCGAGGAGGACATTCAGGAGGAGACATCCATGAGAATCGGGGAAATGCAATAAAATTCGGAGTAAGGATCCTATGGAATTTGTTGGAAAAAGTTGACGTTCGAATTGCAACACTCGAAGGAGGCGGAAAACACAATGCAATTCCTCGGGAAAGTTTTGTTACTTTTGTGGCGCCGGAGAATCAACAGGAAAACACACTTCAAATCGTCGACGATATCCGACACAACATCAGCAGTGAATATCAAGACATAGAACCGGACTTGGAAATAACTATAGAACACATACAAGAGGCTCCAGAAAAAGTTCTTTCACCTAAGGCAACTTTTAAGGCAATAAATTGCCTCTTTATGATGCCCCATGGAGTCGATGAAATGAATCGCACCATACCTGGTCTTGTGGAGACCTCAACAAATCTTGCATCTGTTACTCTCCAAGATTACGAAGTTCAGATAATTACAAGTCAGCGTTCTTCCATGGTGAGTAAGCGAGACAACATGGCCAACCGAATTACCGCCATTCTTCGTTGCCCGGGAGCACGGGTTTCCTATGCCGCTGTGTATCCTGCATGGACCCCCGATCCTGAAAATCCGTTAATTGATGTGTTTAAGTCGGTCTATCAGAAATTGAATAACTCGGATCCTGAGTTCACCGCGATTCATGCCGGGCTTGAGTGTGGAGTTATTGGAGATAAATTCCCGGATATGACTATGATCAGCTTCGGACCGGACATGCAGGAGGTCCATACGCCAAATGAAAGGCTCAGTATCTCCTCCGTAGAGAGAATTTGGAAGATGCTGATTGAGGCACTAAAAAGTCTCACAAAATAATTTTATCTGACAATTTGCACTTTTCTTATCGAATCGCTATGCTTGATGAAGGGAATCTGAGCAAAATTTGAGAGGAAGAGCTAAAAAGGAGATGTCCGAATGCGGTTAAAAGATATTAGTCTTAAATTGAAAATACTCATTATCACACTGCTAGGAATTATCATATTGGCTTTCTTGTTTTCCTTTCTTTTTACCCGTTCTATCGGCAATCAAGCAGAAAAGGCAATCATTGAAAAAAGCCATGCTGTAGTCTTTACCGCTGAGGCAGCTCGAGAAAATATGGCAAAAAAGATCGCAGACGGCGTTCTGAAAGACTTCAACACCCTTGAAGATACAGGAGACAGAGAAAAGATCCTGCAAGCCGTACCGATTATCACTGCCATTCAAGTTGCAGAAAAAAATGCTGAAAAGGCCAATTATAAGTTCAGAGTTCCAAAGGTCTCTCCACGAAACCCGAAAAACGAACCGACGGCAATAGAACTGGAAGTACTTGAGGAGCTGAAGGCCCAAGATCTTGATGAAAAAATAATCTATGAAGAAAATCAGATTCGCTACTTTCGCCCCATCAAACTCACACAGGAATGTATGATCTGTCACGGTGATCCCGCCGGTGAAACTGATCCCGTAGGGGGAACAAAGGAAGGATGGAAAGTTGGAGAAATTCACGGTGCCTTTGAAATCATCAGCTCTCTCTCCAGCGCACAGGCAACTCAAAAAACGGCAGCCCTCAATATCAGTGCAATTTCACTTGCAATGCTCCTTGGCCTTGGAGCCGCCATCTGGCTCAGCATAAAAGCCGTCACTCGGCCACTTTCGGATTACATTCATAACTTTGTGCTGGTCAGCGAAGGCGACCTCACTGTTGAATCGAAGGTTGATTCTAAGGATGAAATCGGAAAACTCTCCGACTATTTTAATTCATTCATCAATAGCCTCAACAGTATGATGGGTGGAATTCAGGGTGTTACTGAAGACACCCGTTCGATTAGTGAAAACTTGGCTTCATCATCTACTCAAACCGCAGCTGCAATTGAAGAGATGCGTGCCAACAGCCAACAAATGCGCAAGAAAATGAAAAACCTCGATGGTGAGGTACAAAGTTCTAAAACCGCCGCCGACAATGTGAAGGATTTTCTTAACAATCTCAGTGAACAGATAAACTCCCAGGCCTCTGCCATCACCGAATCATCGGCGAGCATAGAAGAAATGTCTGCATCTATTCAGAGTATCGCCCGAGTATCAGAAGAGAAAAAGAAAGTGGCCGAGCAACTCGAGCAAACCTCCGAGCAGGGCGAAGAAGAGATGGAACAGACCCGGCAACTTATGAAGAAAGTCGCGCAATCGGCGGATGTAATGATGGAAATGATCGAAGTAATCGACAGCATCGCCAGCCAGACAAACCTCTTGGCGATGAATGCCGCCATCGAAGCAGCCCACGCCGGGGAAGCAGGTAAGGGATTTGCCGTTGTCGCCGACGAAATCCGAAATCTTGCCGAATCAAGCTCCAATTCAGCAAAAGAAATCAGTCGTTCTCTGAAAGAAGTTATCGACAACATTACAATCTCCGAAAATTCTACCGAAAAAACCGGCAAAATGTTTGAAAGTATGCTTGAAATGGTGCGAGAAGTCTCTAAAAGCATGGCTGAAATGCAGGATTCCACCCGTGAGCTTTCGGAGGGAAGCAATCAAATTGTCGAAGCCCTCAACTCGCTTGTGGAAATCACCCAGGAAGTACAGGACTCCTCCGGAGAGGTAGAACAACGGGTAGAGGGTATCACCGGCTCAATGGAAACGCTCCGTGATATTTCCGCAGATTCAAGCGACGGCATGGAAGAGATGGCCCAGGGTATACAGGAAGTAGCCGAGGCTGCTCAAAGTGTCTCAGCTGCGGGAGAACAGAACTCGGAAAGCGTCCAGCACCTTGAACAGATGGTTTCCCGCTTCAAGCTCAAATCTACCGATTTACTGGCCCAGGCTGATGAGCTAAAACCACAGGCTGACAAAACTACCGACAAAACTGATGAGGAAAAGAGTGCACCCAGCGATTATGAGACAGGAGTAGAAGAAGTCAAAGAGAATCCCGAAAAGACAACTTAGTAAAAGAAGTGTTTTCGCATATACTACAGCGAATAATAGGATATTCGCCGGGTATTATATCTTGAACTTAGTTTTGAGCCTTGTTATGAGTTTATTTTGGTGTACTTTTTCCGAGGCTTGTGTGAACCGGCACACTTTTTTTACAAAATCAGCTTGTTTTTCGGGTTCCGGGCGCAAGTATTTTTATTGTGATATCTCCGCGGGCATAGCTCTGACAGGCCAAGCGAGTGTGGGGAGGCGGATCCTGCTTGCCGGTTCCGCTAGTCAGCCGCACCCGTTCTGCTTCCTGCATCGGGCTTAGATTTTCTTCTCCCTCCAAGATTTTAATTCTACAGGTTCCGCAGACTGCTTTCCCTCCGCATAGATGAGAGATTGGCACTCCATTTCTGAGCAGGGTGTTGAGTATTGAGATAGCGGGGGAGAGTGGAAATTTTTCTGTAAACCCAACCACTATTAATCCAGCTTTACGAACCTTGGTGCTTTTTTTCACATATCCTCTTATCTTTAATAAAATAAATAATTGGCTTCCATTATAGTTATGAAAGTCCTTTCTGTTCAAGTTTTTAGGTTCAAATTAACACCAATCTTCGAAAAACTAGAAAAAATATTCAAAAATAGATATACATTTTGTAAATTTGCCGATATTATAAAAGGGAATTGGAGCCCCTTAGTTATGAGTGATTTTAGAGATTTGCTCCAGGAAGCAGATATTTGTGAGCTAAACTGTACTGACAAGTATGAAGCTCTTCATGAACTCATCACCCTTGCCGATAGACTTATCTCGCTACCCAATCCAAATGAATTTGAATATCAAATCAAAATTAGAGAGCAAAAACAAAGTACAGGTATTGGCAAAGGAATAGCTATTGCTCACGCAACTACAAAACAGGTGCAAAAAATCAGGGTTGCCCTTGGTATATCTAAAACAGGCATTGATTTTGAATCAATCGATGGGAAACCAGTTCATTTGCTATTTTTAGTTGCAAATCCACCGGATACGCAGGTTGAATATCTGAGTGTTCTATCAGCCCTTGTACGTCTACTAAGAAGAGCGCAATTTCGTCAATCAATTATTTGCTGTTCTACTCCTAATGAAATTAAAACATTACTCGATAGCTCACTGGCCTTTGAAATGTCGGCTTAAGCAGATTAGGCATCACATAAGTTTTTTCCTCCAGTTTTTCGAAGAATGGTGCTATTTGTGTTTTAAATTGATCTTTGATAGACATTTAAAAGCAGCATTTCAGGTTTTTTATATAAAATATTACACTGTAATTAAATAGTAAAAAAACAACACCAATCTTCGAAAAACTGTTTTGGAAGAGGAGAAAATTTATTATACTAGCAGCCATGAGCCCAACACTTAACACAAAACTAACTCGAAACTCATTAAAAACAGACCCTTCTCATAAACCTTATAAATATGCGTAAAACACCCTACCAAATAGTCATGCAGCAACTCTGCGAAAAAACAGAAGAATTAGAACTCACCGACAAAGACCGTATCATCATCTTCTCCGACCTCCATGTTGGAGACCGGAAATCCCTCGACGACTTCAAAGGCAACAGTGAACTACTAAAAACCACACTCCTGGACTATTACTTCAAGCAAGACTATACCCTTATTCTCAACGGCGATGTAGAAGAACTCCACCGATACGCCCTGCACGAAATCCGCGAGCAGTGGACCGATCTCTACGCCGTCTTTGACAAGTATTATGAACAAGGACGACTCTACAAACTATTCGGAAACCACGACTCCAAGCTCTTTTCGCTCTTTGAAGCACAGCTGCGCTATCCCCTGCATGAATCGCTCAAACTAAAATACAAGGAACACTCTCTCTTCCTGTTTCACGGACATCAGCTCTCGTATTTCTATCAGAAATTCAACGACCTCATGGGAATGATACTCCGTTTCATTGCAAAACCCCTGCGCATCAAGCATTACTCAGTCGCCCACGACAAACGAAAAAAATTCACCATCGAACGCCGGGCCTACGATTTTGCAAAAAACAACAGAATGGTCGCCATATTAGGACACACCCACCGCCCCCTCTTTGAATCAATGTCGAAAATCGACACCCTCAACTACCAAATTGAAACACTACTACGCCGTTACCACAAAGTCGACCAAGACGAACAACCCGAAATAGAAGAAAAAGTCCGAACCCTGAAAAAGGAAATCGACCGCGAACAAGCCAAGGAAGGCAAAGAAATCTCTGTCAGCCGCATCTACAGCGACACCACCGTCGTACCCTGCGTATTCAACTCCGGCTGCGTCATCGGCAAACGTGGAATGACCGCCATCGAAATCACCGGCGGACAAATCAAACTCGTACATTGGTTCAACTCAAACATCGATAAAAAATACATCCGTGAAGACATCGACAACACCACACAGCTTAACAACACCGGCTATTTCCGAACCGTCCTCAAAAGCGACGACCTTGACTACATCTTCACCCGCATCCGTTTACTCACCTAGGCCGAAGAAAACCTGGTTCCACTTTTAAAATTTTTTGCAGATGCACTGAGAATCCCCTCTGGCCCCGTCCGAAAGAAACTCCAGGGCCCTAGCTACACTCGGCCATCCCAACCAACCCCGCCATCCCAGCACCCCCGCCTTTTTTATACTTTCTCCAACCCCGGGGCAGCCAGGCACTGAGCACAAACAATCATCAAATTGAAGCGTTACCCCAGGGAGAAAAAGAACGGCACCAGCAAGGGCACCAGCATCGACAGTAAGGCACCATTCACAATGGAAAGCGGTACATAGCGGGTTCCGCAGCTGCGCTCGATCAGGGGCAGCGTCACATCCATGCTTGTCGCTCCGCCGACGCCTATTGCAATGAGGGGCATGTTGAGTCGGGCCAGAAAGGGAATAGCCAAAAGGGCGATCATCTCACGGACCACGTTTATTAAAAAACCGGCAGCCCCCAACACCGGATCACCCAACTCGGTAATAAGCACTCCCGACAATGAGTACCAGCCAAAGCCGGCTGCCAGGGATAGGGCCTTGCCCGGCTCCAGTTCAAACACACCGGCAAGAACAAGCCCGCCGGCCAGAGAACCGATCATCGTCAACAGCGGCACTAAAAAAGTAGCCGGATGCAGCATCGCTCGCTTTAAGTTTACCTCGTTTCGGACCATCTGCACTCCAATCAAAAACAGAAGCGCGTAGAGAAGATAGGTGGTGTACTGATCCTTAAACCAGTCAAACAGAGGCAGAAAATATCCGCACAAAAATCCGGCCACCACAAACAAAAACAGCCGCAGCGGTTCTGCAAGATCAACCCCGTTCTCCTGTACCTTTGCCTTTTCAGCTTCCTTTTCAGCTTCCTTTCCTGATTCCCTTTCGGTTTCCGCTTTCATTTCCTCTGCCCCCTGACCCTGCGGGCCGGGTTTGTCGGCGGGACCCTTCTCACCAACATCACCGGCTTCGCGGAGGCCCCTCCCTCCCAAGCCGGCCCCGGCCAGCTTTCCGGCAACCGCCATCAAAGCAAGAAGGAGCACCAAGGTTCCTAGAACTGTGCCTACCGCAAAACTTACAGATAAAAGACCGATTCGCATTAGTTGCTGAGTAATCGTCTCAAGCATTCCTATTCGTAGCCCCATAGAGAAGAGCAAAAGGGCCAAGGCAACGCTCATAATTCGGTCCAAATAGCCTGTGACCGGAATTAATTTCAATCCGGCCCCGGCCATACCGGCGAATAAGAACAAAAAAATGATCAACAGTGAGCTGAGAGTTTCCATAGGCCCACTCTACACAATTGCGGGCCCGTGCCGCAACAACTTGAACCCCAAAAAACCACCAAGCTTCGGACAACTGGGTAGACCAAAAAACGGGGGTGGTGTGGCTCACAGTGAAATTTCCGCCCCCCAGGCCCTTTTCCCCGGCTCCCTTGACCGGCGCGGCGGGCTTTGCCCCGGGGCGCCGGCCTTCGGCCTTCGGCCGCACATTTTTCGGCGCCCGTTGCCCTGCCGGGGAGAAACATGTATACTTTTTATATGACAATAATTCCCGCAATCGACCTGTTGGACGGAAAATGCGTGCGGCTTTACCGCGGCAATTATGATCGATCTACAGAGTATAAACATGATCCGGTTGAACTGGCTGAACGCTTTGTAAGTGCAGGGGCCCGAAGAATCCATTTAGTTGATCTGGATGCCGCCCGCAGCGGTTCTACCGACAGGAGCACCGGCAATCGGCGGATCATTGCCGCTATTCGGGCGACTGCACCGCAGGTTACTATTGAAGTCGGTGGTGGTATCCGCTGCGCCCAGGATGTGGATGAATTGAAGGAAATTGGTGTTGATAGGTTGATTGTGGGCACGATTTTGGTGAAACAGCCGGAGATGGTGGAGCAATGGGCTGCCCGGTATCCCGATACTTTTATTGCCGGCATCGATGCGAAGGACGGCGAGGTGCAAATATCCGGCTGGGAAGAGGGGTCTGCCCTTACCGACACAGAGGCCGCCCGCCTGGCCCGCGAGAGCGGAGCCGTCAGTATTATTTACACCAACATCCAGCGGGACGGTACTTTAGAGGGGCCGGATATCGAAAACACTCTGATGGTGGCCGAGGCTGCGGGATTACCGGTTATTGTGTCCGGCGGAATTCGGGGCCCTGAAGACTTTGAAGAAATTGCACAGATCTCCTCCGAGCGGATTGCGGGGGTAATCACGGGCAAGGCGATTTATGAAGAACGGGTGGATCTCGCCGAGGTGATTGCCGCCTTTCAAAGCCCCGAGATGTACCACGGGCGAAGCGTAGCTAAAGCCTGGTAAGTTCACTGATGCAGAGCATTTTTTTAGAATAAATTTTTAGTGTGAAGAGACAGAGGTATACATGGACCCGCAGACAGTTCAGGAAATCAAACCCCTGGTAATACGAACAGCCGGAGGGGATATTATAGATGTGAGTTTAATGAACCCGAAATGCCGTTCGAAGAGCATCGAGCGCAATCAGCTGTGGCACCTGCACCGGGAGACGGGGCGAACCCTGCCCTACGATGAGCGGTACGAACTGCAGGAGCTGAAGTCACGGGGAAATTGGTACGAGGCGGTGATCAGCCTTTTTGATAAGGGAAACTCCGGGCACGCTTCGGGAGCGGCGGAATCCGCCGGGCAAACCCCCACCGCCAAACCCCACCCGGGACAGCTCTCCGCCGGCCAGCCCGATACCACCCACAACATGCAGAGTGAAGCCTGGGAGACCCCGCAGGAGCCGGAAGCCGAGGGGGGTATGCCCCAGCAGAACTGCGGGGGGGTGCTGGAAAGCCTTGAGGCGATTGTGCGAGAGCGGAGGGTAACGATGCCCGAAGGGTCGTATACCACCCATCTTTTTTCCTCCGGGGCGGAGAAAATCCGAAAAAAGGCTGGTGAAGAGGCGGTTGAACTGATTCTGGCGGATTCCCGCGGGCAGATTGTATATGAGGCGGCGGACCTGCTGTATCACCTGTGCGTGCTTCTGGTTTCCGAGGATATTTCTTATACCGAAGTCTGCACCGAGCTTCACCGGCGACACGCCCAAGAATAAACTGGAGATGATGAGATGCGAAAACCCTATTTAGAACGCCTGAAGGAGGGCGTACTCCTTTTTGACGGTGCCATGGGCACCATGCTGTACGACAAGGGTATATTCGTAAATCAGTGTTTTGAATATACAAGTGTAACTGCCCCGGAGACGGTCCTCGAAATCCATTCAGAGATGGCCGCCGCCGGGGCGCATGCCCTCACTACCAACAGCTTCGGGGCCAATCCTATCCGTCTGGCCAACTACTCTCTGCAGCACAAGACTGCCGAGATTAACCGGAAAGCGGTGGAACTGGCCCGTTCTGTGGCGGGGGAAGAGTTGTATGTGGCCGGCTCCGTCGGCCCTTTAGGTATGACCCTGGCGCCGGTGGGTTCTCTCACAAGAGACGCCGCCCGGGAAGCCTTTGCCCTCCAAATGCAAGCACTGACTGAAGCCGGCGCCGATCTGCTGATTCTGGAAACCTTCAAAAATCTGGAGGAGTTGCTGCTGGCCATTAGTACCGCCCGGGAGATTGCTCCGGATCTGCCGATTCAAGCGCAGTTCAGCTTTCGACCCCATCGCAAAGATACCAACGAAGAAGATATCAAATGGGTGTTCTCAAGCCTGGAAAACTCCGAGGCTGATGTGGTCGGGCTTAATTGTTCTACCGGCCCCTCATATATGCTCGATATCCTACAGAGTAGTGCCGAAACCGTTTCAAAACCCCTTTCGGTTATGCCGAACGCCGGTTTTCCCCGGGAGTTTGAGGGGCGTCAGCTCTACATGGCCTCGCCGGAGTATTTTTCCGAATATGCAATTAAGTTTCTGGAGGCAGGCGCTTCGATTATCGGCGGCTGCTGCGGAACAACCCCGGAGCATATCCGCAAGATGGGCCAGAGCATTCTCTCTTTAGGCAGGGCAAAGCGCACAATCACGCTCCACAAAACCGCCGCCGAAAAAGAGAAACACCCCGATGCCGGTAGAACTGGGGCTGGGGAGCTTGGAGCCGAGACTGGAAAGCTTAGAGGCGAGACCGCGGAAGCTGAGAGAGCCTTGGGGGCCGGGGGAGCCGGGGGACCCGAGGAAGCCGGCGGGGCCGATCAGACCAGCTCCGGAGGTGCTGAGAGCACTGAGGGAGCCTCGGGAGCCTCGGGGGCCTCGGGGGCCGCCGGGGGTGTCACTTCCGAGGGCCCTGCAGCGATCGAACCGGTGCCCCAGGCTGAAAGGTCCAACCTGGGACGGGCGCTAAGCGAGGGAAGCTGGGTCAATTCAGTTGAACTGGTCCCACCCCATGGTGTCAGTCTCAACAAAGTAATCGAGAAGGCCCGCACCTTAGCTGAAAAAAAGATTCCCTGCATCAATATTCCCGACGGGCCCCGAGCTTCCAGCCGCATTTCCGCGTTGGTTACGGCGATTGAAATCCACCGAGCCACGGGGATTGAGCCTATGCCCCACCTGACCTGCCGCGACAAAAACATCATCGGCATCCAATCCGAACTTCTCGGAGCACACGCCGCGGGTATACGAAATCTACTTCTTCTTACAGGAGATCCGCCTAAGGTAGGAAACTATCCGGATGCAAGCGGGGTGTTTGATATCGATTCGATTGGCCTTCTGAGTCTGGCCCACAATTTAAACCGGGGAATAGACCTCGCCGGAAAACAGCTGACAGGTCCAACCAGTTTTGTAATCGGGGCCGGGGCAAATCCAACTGCTCCTGTACTTTCAAAGGAAATTGAGCATACCTTCCGTAAGGCCGAAGCGGGAGCAGAGTTTTTCATCACCCAGCCTGTCTTTGATGTCGCCCTTCTGGAGTTCTTTTTAGAAAAGATAAAACCCACAGGGGTGCCGGTGATAGCGGGTATCTGGCCGCTGTCGAGCTACCGTAACGCCCTTTTTCTCGATAACGAGGTACCTGGCGTATCAATTCCTATGGAAATTCAGGAACGGATGCACACACATACGGA
>Ga0102934_1002416_pt1 | contig 12896 bp, 11 predicted proteins | sample SalPonR2_A_D1_MG_FD_78175 | JGI IMG/M metagenome (GOLD analysis project Ga0102934, IMG submission 78175) | Salt pond soil microbial communities from South San Francisco under conditions of wetland restoration - Salt Pond MetaG R2_A_D1_MG | ecosystem: Environmental > Aquatic > Marine > Intertidal...
CAGATATGAGGTAAATCCCAGTTATATCAAACAACTGGAAAAAGGCGGGCTCGTATTTTCCGGCAAAGCTCCGGGAGAGCCTATCATGCAAATTATGGAATTACCTGACCACAGGTTTTTTATGGCTTCCCAGTTTCATCCTGAACTTACCTCCCGGCTGGAAAAACCTTCCGAGTTATTTTTCCAGCTGATAAAAGCAACTTTTTAAAAAAAACAGATTTTTTAGTTGACTTTTTTTTATTATTCAGTTAACTTTCATTCTTAATACAGGAAAGGCAATGAATTTACAAGAAAATGTCTATAACAATGTTTACGGCAGCGCTGCCAAGCTGGCACGTGATTATCCTGCTGTTTTCCGGCTGCTGAATGAAGCTCTGCATGAAAGAGATGAATATAAAAAAAATGAAAAAGCTTACCGCTATTTTTGTGAAAGAAATATTGTTAAATCTATGACAGATAAAATTCCCTCCAATATTGACCTGGATCTGTCAGTTATTTTTAAAGCTAAAAGTTTTGTTTCCGGTGATTTTTGTGATGCGGCCCGATATGTTGAACAAAAATATATGATATGGATCGGGGACAGTATCTCGCATGGTACAGGCAGCAAGATCGTAAAAGATGTTATGCTGGATATTGTTCATAAAGTCTTCCGTAAGTTTAAAACAAAAAGAGACTACAACATTTCGGCTTTTGTAAAGAATGTGCAGGATTTTTTTTCCTCGCCCAAGGTGGTTAGAAGGATTATTGATCAGGATCTTTCCGATATTCTGCGGGACAATACTTATACCAGCAAAATGGCTATAACTATTCCGGTAGCTTTTTTACAAATAGAAAAACTTTTAAATTCACCGGATTATCAGCTGCGTTTGGTCAACCGCGGCATGCCTTTGGTACTTGTTTTCCGGTTTGATGAAAAACAGCAGTATGTAAAAAAGTGTTTTTTTATTTCCCGGGCTACAGTTTTTGACTATAAAGGCAAAAATATTGATAAAGTAACATGTTATGATCACAGCGGCTTTCCACTGGCTCTGGACCGGGAGTTGTTTAATATATATCTGGAAAAAGATTTAAAAAATTTTGGTAAGGCCAATACACCCGAAAATATACGGGATTATATTTTTGATTCGTTTGCATTGACCGGAAAAAAGGGTGATGTGATAGTAATACCTTCCGACGGTGTGCTTGATCTGTACAATAAACAGCATGAGGCATACAGCATCAGCCGTTTTATTGATGACCTGATTGAGAGTCTTTCGGATCCGGATATGCGATCTCTGCCTTTTACCTCATTTACAGAAGAGCATTATAAACGTAAAATAAGACAGTATACTGTCTGGGATACCAATTTTCCCATGACCGGCAACGGTATAGAGGATGATATGACCGCTCTGTTTATAAAACTTAAGTAGATAATACTGCTGTGATATAATATTGTCTTATTTCAGGCTGATAAGCAGTGATTTTACAGCAGCTTTTCCAGCCGGGAAAAAAAATTCAGGAAGGGCTAAAAAAGCTGATTTTTTTTCCTAAAAAGACTGAATTTTAGAAAAAATCAGCTAAATTCAGGTAAATTTTCTATTTTTTTTGCACTCAGACAAAAATTGTCTGTTTTATGTATTATAATATATGTATATAACTTATCTTAAAGGATAGGTTACCCTCCCAAATATACAATTTCCGTCGGATTAAGGTCGGACGGAAATTGTATATCCCCCATCTACAGATATATAACCTGAGACTGGTTTTCAGTGGTTCTACTTCAGATACCGCTGTTTCTTTTCCTGTTTTATGATATATTTTAGTAATGAAATCTTCTTTCCTCAACAAAATTATTAAAGTAACCAGGCAATACAAAAAGGAAAGCGGTATAGATTCGATTGTCATTGATAAAGAGGGCCGTATTCTTTACGGCAATCATAAAAAATGGTATTGCCGGCATTTTTACTGTGCTCATAAAAAAAAATGCCGGCAGGAACATCTGCTGACCCTGCGGGAATTGCAGAAGTGGGCCGGCCGGTATTTTCATCTTTGTCACCAGGAGCTGGTGCTTTGGGGCATGCCGCTATTGGTTAATGAGCAGTTATGCGGCGGCGTCATATCCGGATTTGTATACTTCAATACTTTCCGCAGGGAAAATTTAAACCCGGCTGTAAATTTTCCCGGCGCTAAACAGCCGTGTTATCTGTCCAACAGTAATATAAACTATTACGCGCGCCTTTTGTTGTCTATGTTTAAAAATAATCCGGCCTTTAATACCGGTTTTCTGCAAAAAATGCAGCAAAAAGTAGACCTGCAGCAGGAAATTGCGGAAAAAATTATAAGCGGGAAAAACTATGAAGATCACAGCGGTAAACAGGAGCAGGTTTATCAGGAACAGCAAAAGCTTATCTACTCTATAAAATACCTGGAGGTTGCTGATATAAGAGAGAACCTCAATAACCTGCTCAGCAGTATCTATCTGGAGGGTATGAATGACCTGGCTCTGTTAAAGTTCAGGATGCTGGAGCTTTTTGTTATTATTGCCCGTACTATGATCGAGGCCGGCAGCAGAACTACTGATTATTATAATTTGATGACTGAATACATCCGCAATACGGAAAATATGAATGATCTTTTTTCTTTTTCAGCCTGGCTTAAAGAAAAGCTTAACCATTTCATAGCCCGGGTTATTAAAAACCGGCAAAAGCAGAGCTTTATGAAAAAAGTCCGGGAATATATAGAACAGCATCTTAACCGCAATGTTCCGCTTAAGGAGGCAGCTGCGGTTGCTAATTTTTCCGTTTCCCGGTTTTCTTATCTGTTTAAGCAGGATACCGGCCATTCTTTCCGTGATTATGTTCTGCGCCGTAAAATAGCCAAGGCCAGGGAATTACTCAACAGCGGTCTGTATGATATAAGTGACGTTGCCCTGGCGCTTAATTTTTACGATCAGAGTTATTTTACCAAGGTATTTAAACGCTTTACCGGTTATACGCCGCGGGCCTATTACCGCCGCCATAGCAACAGGAAAGAGTTATGAAAAATCTTTACAGTGTACTGATAAAACAATTACAACTGGGCCAGGCAGATAAAATAACCATCCATATAGAACAGGCGCTGCAGGAGGGAGTTCATTATACTGATATCCTTAATCATGGCCTTATTAAAGGTATGAAGCTGATAGGTGATAAGTTCAGCAAAAACGAAATATTTGTGCCGGAAGTGCTGCTTTCAGCCCGGGCTATGAATAGAGCGCTCGCTGTACTGGAGCCGGTTATGCGTCAAGCTGAGCAGAAAAAGAAAAAAACAGTGGTGCTGGGTACTGTTAAAGGGGACCTGCATGATATAGGTAAAAATCTGGTGGCTGTAATTTTACGCGGTTACGGTTATAAAGTAGTCGATGTTGGTGTTGATGTAACAGCACGGCGTTTTACAGAGACTGCGGTACAGTATAATGCTGATGTGGTTGGTATTTCAGCTTTGTTAACCACTACTATGCCTTATATAAATAAAATTATTACGGCCTTGGAGCAAAGCGGCTGCCGGGCAGTAACTATTGCCGGGGGCGCTCCTTTGACAAGGCAACGGGCTCTCGAACTCGGAGCCGATACTTTTGCGGTAAATGCGGGTGATGCTCCCCTGGCTGTTAGTAAAGTGTTACAGGCCCGGAAAAACAAGAGTAAATAAGCGCAGTTGGTTATTTAACATAACGGGCGTAAACACCGTCAATATCCGGACCATTATAAAAATTATCCTTGTCATAGACAAAATTACTGCCGGTATCCGGATTCACTACTGCAGCAGCAGCAGTAATTTTAATATATTTAAAGCCGTTACTTTTTATCTGCCGTCCATGGACTGTGTCCGGCAGATCATCCAGGTCAAAATGATCACCGCCGGCTTTACCGGAGGCAAAGATATCCACGCGGTTGGTGGTTTCATGGTAGTGAACCGGTTTTACTCCGGCAAAACCGGACCATAGTGCGGGATTGGGTACATAGCTGTTTTCATTGGTATTAAGGTAGTCATGCGGAAATTCCACCCAGTTACTCATATCAGAGGAGACAGCTATAACAGCCTGTTCCATGAAAACTGCAGCTGCGTTTCCGCCAATTATAAAAGGATTTTCCATTACTGCGAGATCACTGCCGGCACCGTTTATAACAGTATGCTCCTGCCAGCCTAAAATAATAAAATTATTAGAGTCAAGACCTGTAATTGTAAAAACATCATTCTCTCCTGCGAATACTCCGTTGGTAAGCAGGGCAGGATCTTTATAGGGCCCGCTGCCTTGCCCCGGCGCAGCAACAATCAGGTCAGCCCGGTAATATGTTTTTACTTTATTAGCGGGTTCAACCGGAGACCTGAGACAGCTGTTAATGATAATAAGAAGAGTTATGGTAATTAATATTAAATATTTCATTTTTTTAAGGGTCTGTCTCCTCAGGGACAGACCCGGCTGATTATAGATTGGTAAGGCTGCTCCAGTAGCTTATGTTACTGATGCTTTGGTATTTGACCGCATTGCTGAGAGTGTTGGTATTCGGGTAATACTGAGTCATCTCCAGCCGTCTGCTGGTTCCTTTCTGTTCCATATTGCGCCAGAATATTTTAGTATAGGTATTGGTAGCAGTTGCTTCATTGGTCGAACTGGTATTTGTTACTTTAATAATAAAGTAATTGGAAACACTGCATATTTTTTCCACTGTACCGGACATTGTTAACCAACCGGACTGGCTGAAACTGTTGGAGTTTACTGTCCAGGTGTCTCCATATTCACTGTGCCAGCTGCCGGTAAGAGCTGTAAAGTCAGCATTTACCGGTTCCCAGGTATTATCATCACCGGGAGATGTTTTATCATCACATGCTGTTGTTAATAAAAGCAGCATTATAATTAATGTAAGTATTTTTTTCATATTTTTCTCCTGTTGTTTTTTTGTATTGTAGTTATTGTTTAAATACAGCAGGAATAGTTGTTAGGATGTGGGGTACGCCGCCGGCTGCAGGATGGCAGACCATCGATACACAAGGTAATAAGTCTGCTCTTGCAGCGGGCCGGTCTTCTGACTTGTGCTCTGCCTACTAACGCACCTTCCCCCGTATGGAGTGGTATACCGCGCTTTCGTCACACTTACAGCTTCTTGTGAAAGTGACGGATTTGCACCGTCTTCCCCGTACCTGACAATAAGCCACGCTGTGATTGTGTATAGTATAACATGCCAAAAATTTTTATGCAAAAAGAGCCCTGTTCCCGTCAGTTTCGGAATAAAGGCCAGGCTTGTATGTTTTTTGCTGTTTTTGAATTTATAAATTTATACCTTCATAAATATTACGAATTTCAGTATTGCCAAGATAAAATGAGCCGAGTTAGCGGATTTCAGGACTATATTTTTTTTAATTCCGCTTGTTTTTGACTTAATACCTGTATTTTATTTAGGTTTTTCAATTTTGATAATGAAACGCGTAAATTCATTAAAATTTGAGAAAATAACCAAAACATATTAAAATACTGCTCTTATAATGGCTAGAAAAAAAGCGGTTTTAAATATTAATATTGACAAAGAAAAACTGGAGGCTGACCTGGATTATATGTCAGCAGGACTGGAAACCATAATACAGGAAGATAATACCGGCACTCTAAACAGTTTTTCCAATAATAATAAAAACGATAAAGGATTTTTAATAGATAAAAAATCCTTTAAAAAACTGTTAAATAAACACAATATCCTCTATGACAATTTAAAACTACCGGAGTTTTTTTACATCTATATAAAATTCAGTCCTATTGTTTTATTTAAACGCTGGATATTTATTATTTCTAATAAAGATCTTCTGAAAGTAAGTCAGAGAGCTCACATTTATGAAAAAGAATTTTATCTTTTAAAAATAAAAGACAGTTTTAAATTTATTGATATAGTAAGCAATATAGCGCATGAAAAATTTTTGGTTACTCTTTTTCAAAGAAAAAACATACCGGAAACCACCTACAAATTCCGCACTTCTTTCAATAAAAAAAAGGAACTTGCTATTTATAAAGATTATTTTAAAAGCAAAACCTCTTCAATTGTGCTAAAACAGCGTCTTGAACCGGAAAAATCCCATGACATAGCTGTAAGTGTAATTAAAGACGCCAACCTTATCAAATACCGCATAAGTGTTAACCGCGGCAAAAAGATAAACTGCAGTATCCGTGTATCCAAAAGTAAAAGTAAAACCACAATTAAAAAATCCGTTATAAGTGATTTTAAAAGTATTGCTGATTATCGTAATGAAGCTGAAAGTATAATCAAACAGGCGGCCGGTAAAAAACTTAAAACCAATAAATTTGCCAATATTTCTCTGGGCAGAGTAAACCGTATTCCCATCCTTATTAATCTGTCTTCCAAATATAAAAATATACCGATCAGTTTTAAAATCAGCGCTAATGATCAGCTTGATATTTTTAATGAAAAAAAAGTACCTATCAAGTCTTTTAGAGTAGCCAGCAATCCCAAAAGTAACTGGCTGGAACGGATTAGTTAAAATTGAAGACAAATTACACTTCTGATAATATACAGGTTTTAGAAGGCCTTACTGCAGTAAGAAAGCGTCCCGGGATGTACATCGGCACTACTGATCTGACCGGATTGCATCATTGTGTTTTTGAAGTTGTTGATAATTCTATAGACGAAGCCATGGCCGGGTATTGTGATTTCATTAAAGTTCTTATTAAAAAAAATAATATTATATCTATAGAAGATAACGGCCGCGGTATTCCTATTGACAAGCATGAAAAATTCAAGGTCCCGGCAGCAGAGATAGTTTTAACCAAACTGCATGCTGGCGGAAAGTTTGAAAAAAACAGTTATAAAATTTCCGGGGGTCTGCATGGGGTAGGCGTTTCCTGTGTTAATGCTTTGGCTGAGTGGATGGATGTTACCATTAAACGTGACGGACATATCCACCGTATGTTTCTGGAACGGGGAAAGGTTGTTAAACCTCTGAAAACCACAGGAAGTACATCTGAGACCGGTACCTTGATTGAATATAAAGCTGATGCGGAAATATTTGATACTTTAAATTACAGTTTTGACGCTTTATCAACCAGATTACGGGAATTGGCGTTTTTAAACAAGGGTATTACTATTGAAATCAGAGATCAGCGGGATAAGGAAGAAAAATTTCATATTTTTAAATTTGACGGCGGTATTATCTCTTTTATCGAACATTTAAATAAAAAAAAGAAAGCTTTACATGACAAACCTATCTATATCAATAAAGTACGGGATGAGATTACGGTTGAGATAGCGATGGAGTATAACGAGACTTACAGTGATATTTTATACTCTTATGTCAATAATATTAATACGATAGAAGGCGGTTCGCATGTCAGCGGTTTCAAGTCAGCCCTGGCCCGGGTTTTTAACAAATATATCAAACTTTTTGAATTGAATAAAAAAAGTAAAGTTGCTCTTGCTGCCGACGATACGCGGGAGGGCCTTACTGCTGTGGTATCAGTCAAGATGCCTGATCCGCAGTTTGACGGACAAACCAAAACCAAGCTGGGCAGCTCCTTTATTGCCGGTATTATACGCAGTATTGTAGAAGAAGAACTGGGACGATATTTCGAGACCCATATCAATACCGGTAAAGTTATAATCCAGAAAGCTATGCAGGCTGCTGAAGCGCGCGCTGCTGCCAGAAAAGCACGTGAACTGACCCGCCGTAAAACAGCTTTAAATAACGACGCTCTTCCCGGTAAACTGGCTGATTGTTCCAGACAGGATCCTGAAGGAACCGAGATATATATCGTAGAGGGTGATTCTGCCGGCGGCAGCGCCAAACAGGGGCGGGACCGCAGCTTTCAGGCTATACTCTCTTTATGGGGTAAAATGCTGAATGTTGAAAAAACCCGTTTAAACAAAGTAATTGAAAACGAAAAACTGCGTCCGGTTATTGCCGCTCTTGGTGCCGGTGTGCATAAAGATTTTAAAGTTGAAAAACTGCGTTATAACAAAATTATTATAATGGCTGATGCTGATGTTGACGGCTCCCATATCCGCACCCTGCTTTTAACTTTTTTTTTCCGGCATATGCGGGAGATGATCGAAAGGGGACATGTTTATTTAGCCATGCCTCCTCTATATAAAATATGGCACAATAAAAAAACTCACTACGCTTTTACTGATGGTGAAAGAGATAAAATTTTAAGCGAACATTTTCAGGATGTTGAACCGGCGATACAGCGTTATAAAGGTTTGGGTGAAATGAGTCCGCACCAGTTATGGGAAACAACCATGAATCCTGAAACACGTAATATTATCCGCGTAACCGCTGACGACTTTGTGGAAGCTGATGAAATGTTTTCTATTTTAATGGGTGATGATGTAAAACCGCGCAAGGAATTTATTTACAAATATGCCAAAGATGTAACCAATCTTGACATATAAATGAAAATATTAAGCGGGCACTTAAAAAACCGGAGCATAAAATACCATTTTCAAAATAAGCCCCGGCCTACTACTGCCAAAACCAGGGAAGCCGTGTTTGATATTATCAGCGACAGGATAAAACACGCCGCCTTTCTTGATATTTTTTCCGGCAGCGGTGCGGTGGGTATGGAAGCTTTTTCCCGGGGCGCTGCCAAAATATTTTTCATTGAAAATGATTATCTGCTCGTTAAGAGCCTTAAAGAAAATATTGTAAAGTTAAAGATCAATGGAGTGGTATTAAATGGTGATTATAAAATTAATCTGATAAATTTACGCCGTATGAAACAACAATTTGATATTATTTATATTGACCCACCGTATTTTTCCCAAAACATTATCAGTACTTTAAAAAATTGTTTTAAAAACAAACTGTTCCGTCACAATACGCTTTTTATAACTGAGTACCATAAAAAAGAGAGCTGTCTGGTGCAGCAAATTCCGGATATGTTTGCGCTTGTATCATTGGCCCGCCGGAGTTACGGCATAAGCACAGTAGAATTTTTTAAACAGAGATATTAGTATATACAGGGATGGAAGGCAAGTTAAAGGGAATAGTACTGCTGCGGGAGGACAGGAAAGAGTATGATGAACTGGTTACTTTTTTTTCACGTGAAATGGGTATAATAAACCTGTATGCTTTTGGTTCACGTTCGCCCCGTTCTTTCAGAGGCCGTAACCTCTCTTCATTTAACTGGCTGGAACTAAGTTACAGTGTGCAAAAGGGTATCTATTTGCTTGAATCTTTGCAGGTTTTAAAAAAAAATGATTTTTTACAAAAAAATAATATGTTTTATTGTTTAAGCGAATTTCTGAAATTGATCCGGAAATATTTACCTTTTAAGGTACAGGAAAAAGATCTTTTTGATGCTCTTTTTTTGCTTGCTGATAAAGATACTATGCTTAGCATAAAAGAAAACAGTTTACTTTTATTTCGTCTGGTACTTTTAAAGTCCCTGGGAATATTTCCCTGTTTTTACAGGTGTGCCTGCTGCGGTAAAACCTGTTCACTGCAATATCAATATGATTTTTCCCGACAGGCGTATATAGGCCTGAACTGTTTAACCCATGATCAAAGCGGGCAGCAACTGCCGGTGGATTCACTATTATTTTTAAACTATTTTTATCAGGAAATTACTATGAATCGTAATTTTTTTATATATTGCAGCTCAGTCCTGAACAGCGCTGAGCAGGAGGGACTTAAACCGGATAAAAAAAAGCTTGCTAATTTCAGCCGAAAACTGCTTGCCGCTTTTTAGTTTAGAAAATTAATTATCAGAAGGGAGATGACGAAAATATAATAAAAATGTTCAATTTTATTTTAGCAAATTTAAACCTGCTTTTTTTTTCACTGTTGTTTTTTTCAGCTTTTTTTTCAGGAGTTGAATCAGCATTTGTTACCTTAAACCGGATAGCGATTAACCGTTACGAAAACTCCGGTTTTTTTATTCATCGCCTTATTTTATATTTTGTTAACCGTTTTGAGTTGTTTTTTATAGCGATACTTTTTTTAAATTTAATAAATAATTCCTTTTTTACCTTTGTTGCCCATCATTTTTTCCGCCGGTTACTGGAAACAAAAGGCTATGAGCTGGCGCCCGGATGGGACGCTGTAGCTTTTATTCTGGTTATTACTTTTTTAATTTTAATTTTCGGAGAAGTAGTGCCTAAACGGCTTGCTATCCGTTTTCCCAATTTTATTGCGGCTATGGGTGTATTGCCGATGACATTTATATTTATTATTTTTTATCCGGTTACTTACTTACTCCATATTTTTTTTAAAAAGATAATGGGTTCTCTCTTTGAGAATGTATTTCAGAAAACCGCTATTTTTGATTTTAAGGAATTTTTAAGTTATATAAAACTGGGTGCTAACAGCGGTGCGCTTAAAGATGTGGAAAGTTCCATACTGGAAAATCTTAGTAATAACAAAAATGCTCCTGTTAAGTCTGTTTTGATCCCGCGCCAGGAGATGGCTGGTTTTAATATTTCCGCTCTGCCTGTTAATATGGAAAAGGCGGTTAAAGAGTTCAGGTTCAATACTATTCCGGTCTATGATAAATTAAAAGACAATATTATTGGCGTATTATCCAAGTTCCGTTTATGGGATGTGGCCGACTGGAAAGACCTTGACCGGGAAAATATTAAAAAATATTTATATGTTCCTGATATTGTTCCGGAAAACAAGAAACTGATTGATGTTCTGACTGATATGTATAAAAAAAATACTGAACTGGTGCTGGTAACTGATGAATACGGCGGCGTGGAGGGAGTAGCTCTGTATACGGATATAGTAAAAAAAATTCTGGGGAAATACGAACAGGACGAACCGCAGGTTGAGGGTATAAAAAAAATAAGCGGTTCATATTACATTGTTAACCCGCAGATTTCTATAAGCGAGATCAATGATTTTTTTAATCTGCATATAGATTGTTCCCAGGCGGAAACTATCGGCGGCTATATCATAGAAAAACTGCATGACCTGCCTCAGGCCGGTACTGTAATCAGAGACCCTTATTTTGAATATATTATCCGGGCCGCAAATAAGAGAAAAATATTACGGCTTGGTATGAGGAAACTGTTTTGATTTATCTGATCATAAGTATATTATATATTCTGATTTTATTATTTTCTTTTTTATTTTCAGGAGTGGAAACCGGTTTCCTTTCACTTAACAGGGAAAAGTATTACAGTGAACTGCGTCTGAAAAATAAAAATGCTTTCCGTTTGAAAAAATTTGTAGATAATCCGGATCAGATGCTGGGAATGACGCTGTGCGGTAATAATCTTGCTAATGTTGCCATAATTGAGATGGGTAGTATTATAGCTTTCTACGGGTTTATGAATAAAAAATATCTGCTGGCCTATATTTTATCTACTACTGTATTGCTTTTTCTTTTTGGAGAGGTATTGCCGAAAATAGTATTTCGTTCTTATTCCAACGCAATTTTATTTTTTATAAGCAGCATTTTACGTTTTTTTAAAATTTTGTTTGCTCCCTTGATTTTTCTGGTGATTAAATTTTCCAATATACTGCTGTTGCCGGTATTAAATAATAAAAAAAGAGAAGTCTTTTCACGTAAGGATTTTATTAATATCTTAGCTGATACTTATGAGGAGGGTTTACTTGATGAAGAGGAGATACATTTTTTTGAAACTGTTTCATCTCTTTCGCGGATGAAGGTTGTGGAAGTCATGAATCCGCTGGTAGATCTGTTTTTAGTTAATAAAAACCAGAATCTAACTCCAGTCATGAAACAAATTAAAAAATATAATTATAATATAATACCGGTATATGACGGCCGCATTGATAATCTGGTGGGCTATGTTGATCTGATTGATGTTTTTAATTCACAGAAAAAAAAGAAAATGGTTTCCGATTTTTTAATTGAGACAAGATATGTCCCGGAAACCAATACCCTGGATAAGGTATATAATATTTTTTCCAGTTTACATAAAAAAATGCTCATAATTGTTGATGAATACGGGGGCTGCTGCGGTGTTATAAAACGGGATGATATTGTAAAACGCATTTTTGGCTTTGAATACAGTCTTCACAAAGAACATAAATATAAAAAAATAACAAAACTGCGTGATAATATTTTTGAGGTTGATACCTCTTATGATATTGATGATCTTAACAAGCGGCTTGGTCTTTCCATTCCCAAAGACGGATATGAAACATTGGGGGGTTTTATAAATAGTATCTGCAGCAGTATACCCTCCCGGGGTGAACTTATTCACTGGAAAAACCTGAAAATACGTATTTTAGTCGCTTCCCGGACAGCGGTAGATAAAGTAAAGATAGAGGTCAAACGGACAGGTTCCGGGAAACGTATTTAAATATTCAGGAACCGTTTGGGGTTGACATATCTGCCGTTATGTTTGATTTCAAAATGAAGATGCGGTCCGGTGGACAAGCCGGTATTGCCGACCCGGCCGATAGATTGTCCCTTTTTAACATAGCCGCCTTTTTTCACCTTGATAGCTTTTAAGTGACCATAGCAGGTATGATAACCGTATCTGTGTTTTATTATTACATAATTGCCATAGCCGCCTTTTTTACCGGCGAATATAATTTTCCCGCGGCGGGCAGCTTTTACTTTCCTGTTATAATTACCTGCTATATCCACACCCGTATGCATAAGCAGTCTGTTTTTTATAGGATGCATCCGCATCCCATAGGGAGAAGAGAGATAGCCGCTGACCGGCTTGATAAAAAAACTTCCGAAAATCAGTTCTCTCTGGGCAGGCGGGATAGTGGCCTGGTATAGAAACAGCTTTTGCCCGATCTGTAAATAGGGATCTGTTTTATTATATTTTTTTATGCTGGCAATTGATATATTAAATTTTGCCGCAATAGCTGCCGGTGTGTCATATTTTTTTACTTTATAATAAATTCCTGAAAGACAGGGTATTTTCAGTTTGTCACCGGGATGGATATTATAA
>Ga0102934_1002418_pt1 | contig 12892 bp, 18 predicted proteins | sample SalPonR2_A_D1_MG_FD_78175 | JGI IMG/M metagenome (GOLD analysis project Ga0102934, IMG submission 78175) | Salt pond soil microbial communities from South San Francisco under conditions of wetland restoration - Salt Pond MetaG R2_A_D1_MG | ecosystem: Environmental > Aquatic > Marine > Intertidal...
CAGGAGGGAGGGAGGGAGGGAGAGAGGGAGGGAGGGAGGGAGGGAGAGGTGAATCTCCAGAAGAGGACGGTGGCTTGGCGAGGGTCCAACGGTTTCCTCCCTCCTTTCTCCCCCTCCCCCCCCTCTCCCTCACCTCCGCCTCCATCGCCGCCATTTGAGAAGGCCACTGCCACAGGCACCAGCCGGCAGTTAGCTTAAGCAGGAAGGACCAGAGCGGAAGCAAAGGGGAGGAGGGAAGGGAGGGAGGAGAGGAGGGCGGAGAAGGCAGCGAAGGGGCTACAGACAGGACCAGGAGGAGCAAAGGAACGACGCTGAAGGCGTAATGAAAGAGGAGAAGGAAGGGGCCGTGGCGTCTGTGCCGCCGAGTGAGATGTAGAGAGAGTGGTCGTGAAATGGGGGGAATGGGGGGGGAAGGTAGAGGTGCGGGGGCCGATGCGCAAGCACAGCCGACCTTTAGGCAGACATACAAGATCCTAAATGTACCGCCAAACAGGTGTGAAGAAGCACGGCCCATATGCGATATTCAGGGTGTCTCTTACCTTCGCCGCCGCCCCTGCATCCATCCCCACGCATGCTCCAGGCCGGACCAGAGCGCGAGGCACAGAGGGATCCCCGCGAGGAGAAAAGGGGAGAAAAAAAGACGAGAAGGCCAGGAGGCGGCCTCGGTCAGGATGTAGAGTATCTGATGATGCAGATCGGTGCCGATGCGGAGGCAGGTGTGGGTGAAGGCCCGTTGCCCGAGGGGATGTGCCGTGGGGAGGAGGTGTGGGAGGGTAGCAGGGAGGGATGAAGGAGCTGCCAAAAGAAGGGACTGACGCGAACGAGCCACGTGCATGACTCGGAAAGGAAGAAGATAAGTACGTGGCAAGGGACAAAAGGCCATGCGTGACGTCGAAACCAAGGGACTTGGATGACACGCGCGGAGGGCGGAAAATTCCACTTGGCGGACCATGAATGCTAGCTTTTACGGGTCTTGTATGCGAAGTGCTAGGCGCTCGTCTGCTCAATTGGCCTGCCGCTCGTCGTCGCACATCTTTGTTGAAAACTCCTCAAAATGCTTATCAGCTTTTCCAATCCTTCAAAATATGATCCCTATCTCATGAACAGAAAGGAAGGAAAAGCGAAGCCCCATCCTCCCGCTGCGGCCAGGCAGAAGCGAAGGAATCGAGCGTGATGATGCGAGCCCCTCTGCCGGAAAACACGCCGCCAAAACGCCTGTATTACCCCTGGCGCGTGGAATGAAAAAAGAAAAACATTTGCTGCATGAATTCATGCGAGGCATCGACCATAAGAAATGCTCTCAGTGGCTCGACGTATGGTATGCTCCTGGGAACAAGCGAAAAGCGAGTCGTCGCTGCAGGCGGTATCTTGCCTTAAAAAATAGGTCATTTTTCGAATGAACAACGCGCACCCACACTCGCATTACAAGCAGGGATACATTGGATCGCGTTCATCCTTGTCATATAAAAATAGAAGCAGAATGATTTCTTCCATTACATGGGTAAGTCTTGACTGCACTTTTCACCTCTTGCAAGTCAAGGCAATTCTCACCACCCCTCTTGTCTACCATCCTTTTGTCCTCTTTCAAAAGGTGCCTCGGGGCGCCGCGAACCCCAATCCCCCTCGTTTCCAAGCGTGCAAAGAAGAAGTCGAGTGAGTGAATGGTTGGAACAATATACGCTACGCAAAAAGAGAAGGGGAAAACACGGCAAGCAGGAATGGTGGTGAAGGGGGGAGGTTAGAGGTCGGTGTTTTTATGATCTCCTCTATACACAGGGCCCTACTTCGTGAGCATGGAGGTGGTAATAACGAGCTCGAAAGACAAGATTTCGAAGAGGAGGATGAAGAAGAAGGGCAAAATGGCGAGTTGGACCGGCATGGTTTGCCTGTTGAGCTTCATATGGACGATTACGATGACGAGGATGAAGCCGCGGGAGGGGCGCAGAAGGCCGCTTTCATCCACGCAGACGCCAGTGAGGAGGAAGAAGGCGTTGAGAATGGGGAGGATGAGGAGGATGAGGATGAGGAGGAAGTGGGTATAATGGAGGAGGAAGAGGAGGAGGAGGAGGGAGAGGAGGAAGACGAAGGGGAGGAAGGGGAGGAAGTAGAGGAAGAGGAAGAGGAAAGTGGAAGAGGAAAGGAGGATCAGCAGAGAAATGAGCTCGCAGGAGCCTTGCCAGCAAGTGCGTTTCTGCGAGGTATGGATGATAATGACGAGGAAGACGACGACAGCGAGGACATGGAGGACCACATGATTAAGTCGACAGACGCGGTCGTTCTGGTGGCGAATACCGAGGGTAGGGCAGCAAAGAGGGGGCAAAGGGGGGGATGAAGGAGAAGATGATATCTTAGATATGTTCTTGTGCTGAACCGAAGGATGTACGGCGCGAGCCATGGAATAGGCGAGGCGCGATCTCGTCGAGGACGATGCCGGATAAGGCAGCGCACGCTTTGCCTCACTTGCCTTCCCTCCCCCTCTCTCCCCGCCCCATCCTCCTTGCCTTCCCCTCTTTCCTGGACGACAAGACGAGGAGCACTCGGCCCTGGAGGTCCATGTCTATGAGGAGGACACGGGCTCGCTCTACATCCACCACGATATCTCCCTCCCCGCCTTCCCCCTCTGTGTAGCCTGGGGCCACTGCCCGCCCGTGCCGGGACGGGAGGTAAGGAAGTGCGAGGGATGAGGTGCAAAGAGGCGAAATAAAGGATGTCAGCCATGACAGGATTCGTGGGCTCTCTTATTAATCTTTCCTCCCCACACCGCATGACGACTTTTGGTGCCCCACAGAGCGAGCGCGGCTCCTTTGCGGCCGTGGGGACGTTCAAACCGGGGATTGAGATATGGGACGTGGACATCATTGATCCGCTTGAGCCAGTCCGCATACTGGGCGGTGAAAAGGCGCTGCAGGGGTAGGGGTGGAGGGGTCGAGAGGGAGGGGAGGAGAAAGGCAGGGAGTGAGAGGGTTGTGCTACCTTGCCCCTACCCCTCACATTGGTCTGTGATCTCCCTTCCCATTTCTCTTCCTGCCTATCCTCTCCAGCACCGCCTCTTCGTGGAGCAAAGCCGGCAAGAAGGGCGGGAAGAAAAAGAAGAAACGGCGCCAAAATGAAGACGAACTCGTGGAGGGCAGTCATGAGGGCCCTGTTATGACGCTCGCTTGGAACCAATTCCACAGACAGGTCGGTGTCCCTCCATCCCTCCCTCCCTCCCTCCCATCCTCGTGCCTCGATTCCTGATGTCGTCGTCGGGCGAACTCTCCTTGCGCACCCTCCCCTACCCCCCTTCTTCTGTCGCACGACATCGCCTAAGGAAAATTGAGTACCAGCGGGACACCCCACGCTTTTCCCCTGCCCTCCATCTCTTCCTCTCCCCCTTCCTTGCCCTTCAGGTCCTGGCCTCCGGCTCGGCCGACAGCACTATTAAGCTCTGGGACGTGACGACGGGCGAGTGCTCCGCCACGCTAGCGCACCACACCGACAAGGTTTCCTCTCTGAGCTGGCACCCTGTGGAAGGTAGGGTCCCTTCCCACCCCTCTGTCCTGCCTGTCGCACGCGCCGCGCCCATACCTATTCGCTGCCACCCTCCCACTGTCGTGTCCTTCCCTCCTTTCCCCCTGCTTCCGCCAGGCACTGTCCTCGCATCCGCCGGCTTTGATCGGGGCATCTACGTCCTGGACGCGCGGGGCGGGAGCGCGAGCAGCCACGTTCAAATGCAGGGGGCGGGAGGGAAGGTAGGGAACGAGGGCGGAGGAGGCTTCCCCCAAATAAACATGCCTCCAGGCATATTCCTCGCTTCAAAGTCTCATTCCTCCTCTCCTGGGCTGCAGGCTGACCCCGAGTGCGTGGGCTGGTGTCCTTATGCTCCCTCCACCCTCCTGTGTACCACCGAAGACGGCAGCCTGGTCGCCTGGGACGTCAGGTAGGATGCCAGCCTGTGTACACAAGAAGCCAGCTTCTCTGCGAGGCTTCCTTCCTCTCGGGCTGTTCTGTCTCTGTTGTGGTTTGGGAACGAGGACGGCAAAGTGGGGGGGAGGCAAGCTGCCTCCAGTATCTGATCCTTTCCTCGATCGAATTTCTCGCAGGGCTCCCTCGGGCCCCCTGTGGAAAGCCAAGGTGCACACGAAGACTTGCTCCTCCTTCTCTTTCTCCGCCCTCGCCCCGGGCCTGATGGCCACGTGCGGCATGGACAAGACGGTCAAGCTCTGGGTGAGTAGGTGCCCGGTCTCTTCTTCCTTGCCCCGGCGTTCTGGGGCCAGCCCACCTCTTGCCGTCCCTCTCCTCTCCTTCCCGTCTCTTCCAATGCCTCTCTCTCTGACGGTCGAACCACCCCATTTCCGTAGGATTATTCGGGCGATCCCGGCGTCCCCCCGCGACAGCTGGGAGAGAAAGCGATGTCCGTCGGAAAACTCTTCTCCATCTCCTTCTATCCCAGGTGGGTACACTGCGGCCGGCGCTTACATCTCTTCAAAGTCTTTTGTCCTTTTTCTTGTCTGATACATGTAGTCTTTTCGGGTACTGGATGGGTCTTGTGGGCTTTCCAACCGGCCTTCCATCTTGTATCTCGGCACCACCTCCAGCTCGCCCTTCCTGTTGGCCACGGGGGGAGACAAGGGGCTGCTGGCTTTGTGGAATCTGCACGAATGCGAGGGCGTGATGCGACGTTTCGGGGAAGGAGGAGGGAAAGGCGAGAAGGAGGGTGTGCAGGCGGCGAGCATGATGGAGGGGATGAGCCTGGAGGGGACTGGGGACGGAGAGAAGGAGAGGGGGGAGCAGAAGGACAAAAAGAAGGACAAGGGCGGTAAGGGGAAAGCACCGAGTGGAAAAGCAAGATCACAGACAGGAACGAGTGGAAGAGGAAGCCGAAAGAAGTAGAGAAGATGCAGAGACACTTGTCTGTTGTGACGCATGAGGGCGGGGCGAAGGCCTAGGAGGGGGAAGTAACCTCACGTGCTTGGGGAGAGGACTGGGTGGTGCCCACAAAGAATAACGACACAGATGAAATGCGTCTTTCGTTTGAGGCATTGTGAGTTGGTCTGGGCGCAAACAGGTATTCAATGTGTGCGAGACGAGAGCAACAGGTGATGATGGTCAGCCCGACACTGGTGATGATATCATCTTTCATTTCAACCGAGACTAGGAGCGGCCATTCATATGCGTAACTGAACTGATAATGATAAAATTCTCCACAGGATACTATGCTTGTAGCATATGCTGGCCTGCACTGTCGGACTCGAGTTTGCTTTTTATTAATAAAGATGACATTGAAATGAAGGGGGAGGAGGTTAACGAAAGTTGCTTTTACCGATCGAGGTGGTGGATAGGAAACATCACACATTCCAATCCCTCACACGGACATTGACGAAGTGTTTACTTCAGTCCAGTCGCTCTCTGGTTTTCAAAAGATGATGGGCCGGCTACGTCGTGCATAATAATGACTGTGTTTTCCGCGATATCTCTGAAGGAGCTTCGGCTGCATGTTCCTGCCAGCAACAGAAACGGCGCCAGGAGCGCTGTGCAAACGATAAAATTTCTATTCGCTCATTCTTATACCTCTCTAAACATAGTGACGCAAGCACCTGCATTACATCTGCTATGCAATCCGACCCACAGCAAATTCAGGGTACGCCTTCGTTGGCTGCCTCTACAGCAGTGCCTCCCCCCTCGCTGCAACCCCTTACGCAACAAATGCGAAACTACCTTGCTCAGCAAGACTACATAAATGCCCTTCGCGTCGCAAATGACGTTGAAATATTGCTTCTGGTAAAAGAATGAGGAAGGAAAAGCTACACCAATCGAACGACACTCAACCCTGATTTCGCTTGTAGACTCAGCTGACTTTGCCCGGCCACCACCTTCACATCTCACAGACAAACAAACTATGCCCTGGTGACGGAAATCCTCAACTCCTGCTTGCTGTTCAGCTGCTTTTACACCTTATCCTGGACGATCTGTACGTTATTTTCCTCTTTGTCTCCACCTCGAGCCCATCCCTAAAGCCACAGCTCTCCCTCCTTCCTCCTCCCACTGCTTCTTAGGGCCAACGCCCGGCTTTTATGGCGGCGCATCCCCAACGAGCTGAAGGACGTGTCAACCCTTGAGGGGAGACAACTGTCAAAGGCGTGGGACGTGGGAAAGTCGTTGTGGGCGCGGTAAGCGACACCGGGCCTGAGAGTGACAGGCAGACATCGAAGTTTCCGTAGACACGTTACGACGCCTAGCTGAAACCTTATCGCCACGCTTCTCACATTTCCATTTCCTTGTTCTCCAGAGAGATCCCTGCTGCTCATGTCGCCATACGGGACGTACAATGGACGCCGGAGCTCGTGCCTTTGGTGGATGCGTTACGTGGTGCGTCGAGAGGAATGCTGCCTTCGAGGGCGGGGGGGACGATCCTGATGACCATGAGAATGATGGGTGATAACGGCGACGTTAACGATAAAATTGAGGGAGGGAGGAAATACGGAAGGACGGTGGGAAAGAGCGTTTGGGCTGAGTCCCAAAGATGAGCTTGTTGACAACGGTGGACGGAATGGCGGGACTTTCGACACGATACTGGCATGGTAGCCTTCCTGTGGACCGTCGCATCTCATTATCCCTTTTTACTGCTACTTATCCCTTCCGGGCTGCCTTCTTCCCTTGCTGTGCGGGTTCCCCGATTCTTTTTCCGGCAGAGCGCATCCTTCGGGACGAGTTTGCCCTCTTGAGTCGTGCTTTTCGACGCTTGAGGATCTCGTCCATGGCAAAGAAGCTGGGCGTGACTGAATCGGAAGCTGTCGCAGGTAACCTTCCCCCACACTACCCTTTTCTCGTTTCCTTTCTTGTTTGGCACACTAGACCTATCATCAAACCCGCGCTCCCCTCCCTTCCCGTGACCTCTCTCCCTTCCTCGTATCCTTTGCGTCAAGCGGCGAGGCAGGCAGGATGGAAAGTGGAGGAGGGCAAGGGGGAAGTGGAACCCTCACCTTCGCTACCCTCGTCAGGCGAATCCATCGGTAAAGACAGGAAGGGGCTCCCTTTCCTTGGGGGGGGGATGGCCCCGCTTAGAGAGGATAACGATGCCCGTTATGTCATTTTCAGGAAGCCTTATCTCACGTTTCCTCCCATTATCTCACTTTTTCTTACTCCCCACAGGTTTGCCCGAGCTGGAGCAACTTACGAAGTATATCTCCTTCTTAGAGGCAGAGAGTGTCACCTCCTCTGTGGCCTGAGGGTAGGATTAGAGGCATGAGAAGAGGGGACCAGAGAGGGGCGGAGGCAGGGCATGCAAATGTACAAAAAGAAAGGGAAAGAAACGCTTCTGACCCAGACAGGCGCTCTAGCTACATCCTCAATCGTTACTCTTGATTCTCATTTTATAGTCAATCTCTTTCCTTCCGTGCGCTGGAAGTCTTCTTTCACAACTTGACTAATTGCAAGAAGCCCTGCATAGGCCTGTCCCAAGTCACCTCCCGCCCTGCTTCCTCGCAAAACTCTTCCTCTTCCACATCCACCTTGACGCTCAGCACCCCCCCAGGGGGTAAAGACACATATTGACACAGCGATAGGGATGGGACGACGTCTCCGTACGGGGTTAAAGAGACTTCGATGGGAAGGGGGGGGGTGGCTGACTGTGACGGGGCGCTTATCGTGAAGAGGAGACTTTCATTCAAGTAGACCTGAAAGAGGGGTACCTGTGCCAAAGTATACCGTGCAATCGAAGTCAGTGACAAAGGTACACGGGGTTCACGACGAGAAGCATCTTCGGCAAGCTTAGAGCTCGTCCTTCCTCGCCCATGCTTCTGGTATTCCTTACCGTTCGCGATGTGAAGAGGCCGACGACCAGATGGTAGAGCCCGCCCAGTGGCACACCCACCCCGCTCTCTCTTGGCTTCCACAGGAAGGGCTGCGCCTCGAAGGAGCCCACTTTCGCCTTCAGGGAGAGAGGGAAGCTAGGATTCGTCGCTTGCTTCTATGGAGATGGTGGAGATATAGAAGGGGGGAGACAGAGGCCAGTTGGGTGACATTTTCAAACACAAATTTGCACCGACATGCGCTGCACTTCCATGGATGATGAGTCCGTCCCATCCCTTTATTAAGTTATCACCTCACACTAATTTTCCCAAAGTTCCGATTCTCCTTTCCTCCTTCCCTCCGAATCTCACCTCCCACAGGACCCAGCCTCCACGTCGCGTAACCATCCTCCGTGCCCCGCTTTTCCAAAGCCAGCGTCCCGCCAATCGTGACGGGGCATCCAACGGAAGCTTTACGTACTCTTCGTCGTTCTGAGAACTCCTCTTATCCGCCGCCATCTCCGTATTCATCTTTCTTCCCTCCATTTTTTCCACGGTCAGTGTATGAAGGTCATGCGTCAGCCGTGCGACTTCTCTCTTCAAAAGGAGAAGTTCCTCTCGTTCTTTTCCCCTTTCCATGTCCCGAGCATGCTGAAATTATCGAAGATTGCGGAGAAAGTAAAGAGATCATGTCATGGTGGTGAGATAAAAGTACGCTATTGGAAAAGAAGGTGCTTCTTTTACCTGCATTGTCTCCATCAAATTCAAGCCACAGACATTCATGCACATTTGTCGCCTTGTCCTTCCTCTCTCTGAAACTCCCACCTTGATGGATGCCACAGCAGAGGCCGAGGCTAGATCCCGAGCGAAGGCAACTTCTTCCAGCCGCCTTCGCAGCCTGTTGGACAAGGAGCGCGTTGGGATGGAGAATCTGTGAGCACTTGGATAGCGGAGCGTTAAAGCGCCTATCTTCCCTGCACCTGCCACTCTCTTTCGATCTTACTCGTCCACTTCTTCTCTTCCTGCCTTGTGAGACAGGGCATCCAATAGCTGGGCCTCCCTGTCCATTCGCCTGTGAGCCTCCTGAGGGATGCGATGAGCGGAGCGATGGTTCGCTTGTCATTGAGTATGCCTGAAAGCCTCTGGCTTCCCTGAGCCTGTATACCCCCATTGGTTTCATCCCTTTTCTTGAAAACTTCGAACTTTTCGTCCTTACATGAGCCTTACCTGTGAAGCGGGTGGAGTCATGTGTCCTGCCCCCTCAACACGCGTCATCGGGGCAGTCCCGCCTTCGTTTGGGGAGGCCTAGAGACGATGGGGAAGGGGAGTCAAGGACGTGGAGGAAGGAAAGGAGGGGATTGGGGTGAAGATTGACGCCTTTGTCGACGAGACCCTCGCTGCTACCCGAGGGTGAGAGTCCAGCCTCACTCGGCCACGGCCCAAAAAGGATCAAGCAATATTAATGAAAGTCATTCCAACGGGCCTACCTCCGGCTCTCGCATCCCTTCAGGTAATGCGGCAGCCGTCTCTTTCTCAACCCCATTTCTTTCGAAAGAAGCTCCTGCTTGTGCCTCTTCGTCCGCCCGGTCCACAACACGTGCGGGCTCTTGCTGCAAGACCGACAGGGCATGCTCCATGTCCGCTTGATGGGCCTCCAGGCTTTGTGTCTGGTAGAGGGAAAAATAAGAACGAACAGATTTCTATGAGTGAAGGGACGCTGGACCCGTGTGCTCGCAGACACAAGGGTGATTGGAGAGGCCGGTCGTGTCGAGTACCTTGACATGTACAGCGTGCCATACGCCCGCCTCCTCGCCCACTTGCCTTCGAAGCTGTCCATCGAAGAGGTGCAAGTGAGTATCGTGCCTTTTCTTTCCCTAGAATACCCGAATCCCTCTCACCTCCCGAAGTCCCCTCTCCGCAGCCGTCTCATTCTCTTTCATCCGGGTACGCAGGGCCGCCATACCCACGAGTGCGTCGCCATTCTGCAGGTATTAGAAAATACACGATACGCGTGGAGCGTTCGCAAACTACTGGCTAAGATTAATTTAAAAGACGCGTGGCCTAATCTTTCCCTCCTGCCCTCTGTTCGCGCTCGTAACCTGGTTTTGAGCCTCTTGCACCGCCTGCGTCATTGCGGCCACCTTCCTCTCTAATTCCGGCACAATATTCGATACTTCCTTTCTCTGTGCATTGAAGGAACGGGTCATTAAACAATGATTTTTATACTAGTATTTAAAGCAACAGTCATATTATCATCGCTCCATGAGAACGCACGGGGCTCTGGAGTCTGGCACCGGATGTTGTGATGTTGTCCTCGATCCCTCACCTTATCCACCTCACCTGAATATCTATTAGCTGCCTCTGAAGAGCAATTATCTCGTCATGCTGCTCTTGCAAAGCACGGGCGCAAAAAAAAAGCGCGTCTTTCACTGTGTCCTAGAGAAGTATGAAGATAAAAGCTTAGACGTAGAACAAACGTACCGGTCGCAGCGCCCGAAAAGTCTCACGAATTGACAGGATTGTCAGTTGACTTGTCTTTCTGACCTGCACATTCGCCCAGTCCTTATGTTGGAGGAAAACATCGAGGTGACGTGTGTACGGAAATGGCATCAATGAGGCCGCAGGTACGGGGGGGGAATGTGGTAGGTAGTCGAATGCAGGCTTCATTTGACGAGGCGAAGGATAATATTGGTACGTAGAGGAATACAAAGAAGGGGCTGATGCCGTCGAAAAATCCATTTATCCACACCTGTCAGGATGAGGCCGTGTGTCAGTTGAGGAGAGCCGAGCATGTGGGGCTATCATTGTTGACGTTGTAGTGCATCTCTTGCTTCATCGGCTGAGTTTCACTTATCGGTTTAAGCGATAGACAGGCGATATACGACGATCGCGAGAGTGAGCTGACTCCTACTCCCCCCAAAGCGTGTATAAGCGGGCACGACGAACGACTGTCGTCATGTGGCAGATCTCATGGACATGCACTTGCCCTATTTTCTCCCGCACATGCATAGGTTGTACGACTCATCATTTTTGCAAAGTCTTTGGAGCGGTCTTGTCCCACGGCGCTAGCCTCGCCGCGGCTTCGACATGCTACCTCTTATACAGCGGATGGGGCCCTTCCTTCCCACAATTACCAAGGACATGTGTAAGGTCTCACTGAGAAGCACGAGGGAGATCCATGCCATCGCTATTACCGGGGCTATGGTCACCCGGAGAAGGACAAGACCACAACCTTCGCTACCTCCTCTACCCTTTGCAGTGAGTGGGGCTAGCTGCAGAGGTGCTATGGCGACATTACCCGCAGGGCGGGCTGCTTCCACGAACGCCAGCGGCAGTGAAGACAACACTTCGACTATAATTCCGCCCAAGAAGGGGTAAGAACGTTGTAGGGGGAAAAAAAGGGCGGCAGTAAGACTCATCTGTATCAGGCAGACAGTGTGGTCCCTTCCCCTATTCAGCAACTCCATTTCACCTTTTCAACGACTATTCAGAGACCTAGTTGTTAATAAAGCCATTCAAGCGGGTACCGTACGTTTGGTTGTAAAGAATGATGCGGGCGGACCCGCCTCCTCGAGCATCCTCTCACGTGACGAGGCGTTGGCCAAGGCTCAGGCGGCGGGCTTGGACTTGGTGTTGGGTAAGGGGCGAAGAGGGGTGGAAAAGAGAAAAATCGCCCACATATCAAATCATGGGTGGAGAATAGTGCAGACGTCATGTGGAAAGCACGCTGAGGATCTGTCTTTTTTTTCCTCTTTCCCTTTCTTCTTTCAATCGTCTAGTAACAGCCGCCTCCGACCCCTGGGTGTGCAAACTTGCCGACGCAAAGCGAGAAAAGTATCAACGAGTGAAAAAAGAGAAGAAAACGAAAAACGTTGGCAGCGTCCTGAAGGAAATCAGCATTCGGGTAAAACGAGATAAATTGGAGGGAAATGGAAGAGGGGGGGGAAGTAATTAAGAGGAAGGGAGGGAGCTGAAGCAGGGACACGGCGCAGAGAAGAAAGAGGTGGCAAATAACAAGGGTCCACATTGGCCCCCCTCTTCTTTATTTCGTTCACAGGGCAATATATCCGACCACGACCTTTTGATCAAGCTGCGTCGGGTGATGGGATTCTTCGAGCACGGCTACTCTGTCCGCATCATAATCGTACCAACAGGCCACCAGGTACCTATCTCTCTTGTCCTTCATCCATGTACCTCTAGGGTATTTATGTCTGCAAGAGGGTTTGCGTCCTCATTTGATGTGCGATGCAGAGTCATCTCCACGTTTGGCATGCCCTGCACTTGACAGTTGTCTCTCCGTCCGGGCCGGCTACAAGAGATTTACGATTTCATCCTGAAAGACTACTTAGTGGATAAGTATAAGGTAAGTAATTGAGTCAGTAGGCATGTAAGGGTAAGGGGATCCAAGTGTTGTGTGAGGAAGAAAGACTGGAAAGCAGGACTTCAAAACCGGAAATGTTTCTGTCTTCACAGATATCGAGGTGCATATTGCGCTCTCATCATGTTGCCTCACACATGTTCCCTTCATGCAGAGTTTCGTGGAGATTAAGCCTTCTCCTGGGTCGCTAAGGAGGGAGATGATTGTCCACCCGAAGCGTAATGCCAGCGGAGGAGGCGGAGGGGGTGGAGGTGCGAGCAAAGGGGCACAAAAAAGGACGGGAAATCAAAAAAGAGACCGCAAGGTTGAAATAAACAAGGAAAGTAGGCGTGAAAATGAAAATGGCGCGAAAGATTAAAATTCTATGCGAAAGTGAGGAGGAAAAGAAGCATGATCTTTTGCTGCAATAACAACAACCGTCTCGGAATCTGGATGGAACTCGTAAACCACGCTATACTACCTGTCACCTACGTTGCTTCCGCAAAACTGAATGAACTGCTTCACGTTTTCGTTCCAAGCTACAAGGAGGCCCTGACCCCTCCCTAAACCCTGAAAACCCACTTTGTCGTCAATAGAATACTGTTCTCTGCAGCTCGCAGTGCCCTATAGAAAAGCTAAAGCTTGTCGTCCTTAGGCTCCTGTCCTCGGGTCCGTTTTTCCTCCCAGGCCGCACGCGCCATTTCTTTCAGCGAAGCCGCAGAGTCCGGACCCGTCTCCATCACCATCGACAGGAAGCCACCCTTGG
>Ga0102934_1002423_pt1 | contig 12885 bp, 13 predicted proteins | sample SalPonR2_A_D1_MG_FD_78175 | JGI IMG/M metagenome (GOLD analysis project Ga0102934, IMG submission 78175) | Salt pond soil microbial communities from South San Francisco under conditions of wetland restoration - Salt Pond MetaG R2_A_D1_MG | ecosystem: Environmental > Aquatic > Marine > Intertidal...
GTGTATCTCTGGGTAAAAACAAGAAAAAAAAGAAAAACTGTACTTTAGTACAATACGCTATTTCTTCATCAGTGATACAGTTAGGGTATAGATTATGTAGTCCTCGAGCAGCTGCATCCCGCCGCGTGTATACTCCGGCCTCACGGAGGTTTTGTATGAAAAATAGGATTAAAAATCGAGACACGAACACACTCGTGTTAATTGCGTGTGCTTTTGTAGAGCTGTGCAGTGCAACTCCCACTGCTTTTGCCCAATCTGAGCCAAGCATAGGAATATTCGCTACCCCGGAGGCGCAGATGCCCGTGGGCCTCAAGGCCGATAACTACAAAACCGGTGTTGTGAGGGGCATTGAAACTCCTCACTTTTCTTAGTATTGAAGGAGTCATATTATGTCTACTCAACAAACCTATTACCATTATTTTTTCATTTTGCTAATACTTCTCGTAATAAATTCGGTTCATGCAGAAGATGATTTTATCATTTCCGCACATCCAAAAATTGTTATTCCAACGGGTCCGGAATTGTATGATGGTACAGCGTATTACTCCACAGGTGGTGGTGTACAAATAGAAGGAACCTATTATCCATCAACGTTGGATTACTTATTCGGTGGTATTGAATTGGATATGTCTGTTTTACCAATAAACGGTGCATCCAATTCGGCGAATTTCATCGGATTAGGTGCGACTCTTGGAGTGAAAGTTTCGCCATATGCTCGTCTTTCTCTCAATTTGAAGGGGCGGGGCGGCCTGTATATGGGAATAATTGATGCGGGAGCGATTCGTGATCCGTATTACGGAGCCGGAGCTTCAATTACTTTTCGTAGTAGCCCCGGTTTCAGTTTTGGAATAGAGTCGTCATACAGTAATTATCTTACTAGCCAGGAACCTGTACTTAAAGCCTTCAGCTTTGGTTTAACCGGGAGATATACTTTTGGTGGTGCGTCAAAAGCTGCGGCTCTCGATTTCACTTCACAACTCAATCCGATTTACCCACTCTTTTTTTCGTATTACGAAAAAAATCCTGCGGGAAAAGTGCACATTCGTAATGAAGAATCTACAAAAGTGAAAGACCTAAAAGTAAGTTTCTATGTCAAACAGTATATGGACCAGCCAAAGATTTGCTTGCAACAATCAGAATTAGCGAGGGATGAGAGAATATCGATACCTGTGTATGCACTGTTCACAGAGGATATACTTAGAGTTACCGAAGGAACTAAGGTCGCCGGTGAGTTCAAGATAGAGTATACCTACATCGGCAGACGAAAGAAAGAATCGGTACCAGTTTCGGTCGAGATTAAAAACCGAAATGCAATGACATGGAGCGATGATCGAAAAGCTGCAGCATTTGTTACCGCAAAAGATCCAGTGATCATGAGTTTTGCAAAGAATGTTTCTTCTACAGTGGGAAGTTACCATTCAACCGCCGTCAATGAACGTTTTCGCACGGCTTTCGGCATTTTCGAAGCTTTGTCATTGTATGGAATGGGCTACGTAAAAGACCCCAATACTCCGTACGAAGAACTATCGATTACAGAAGATGCAGTCGATTATCTCCAGTTTCCGAATCAAACGATAGCCTACAAGGCAGGAGATTGCGATGACTTAACTGTGCTCTATGCAGCACTGCTTGAATCTGTAGGCGTCAGAACCGCCTTAATTACCATACCGGGTCACATCTATATGGCCTTTGCACTTGATATGGAGAAACATCAAGCTGAAAAGATTTTCCTTGATACAAAAGACCTCATTATTCGTAGGGATGAGGTGTGGGTTCCGGTAGAGATTACATTGGTTAGAGAGGGATTTCTCAAATCTTGGCAGATTGGAGCTAAAGAGTGGCGTAAATCGAGTGAAGAAGGTACTGCAGCACTGTACCCGGTACATGATGCGTGGAATGTGTTCGAGCCCGTAGGTTTTATCAGTGGAGGAGCTGGAGTTGTGATGCCTGACAGAAATATGTTGTTAGACAGGTATCAGAAAGAATTGCGTTCTTTTGTTAACCGACAAATTGGACCGAGAGAAAATATACTCAAAAAAAAGATAGCTGAAACGAATAGCATTAGAGCACATAACAGCCTCGGACTTCTGTATGCGCGATTCGGACTTCTTGATAAGGCAGCCGAACAATTTAGAAGAGTTCTTACATATTCCGAGTATGTTCCTGCAATGATCAATTTAGCTAATATTCATTACATTAAAACTGATATGCAAAAAGCCCTTGAATATTATTCAGATGCGAACAGGAAGTCTCCGCGGAACAGAAATGTTCTTTTAGGACTCGCAAGAACAAATTATGAGCTCGAGCGTTATGAGAAAGCAGACGAAGCTTTAACCCTCCTAGAGACTGAGGCGCCAAAACTGGCGGAGCAGTTTGCGTATCTTGCTTCGAGTAGTACAGAGGTAACAAACCGCGCCTCCAGGGCTATAATACATGAAGTGACTACCTGGGAAGAGGGGGAATGAGATGAAGAACCGGATAATTACATGGACAAGCATTTTCTTTGCGAGTCTTTTCTTGTGTACATGCCATGAACCAATAGATTTTCATGAAGAGGTGGCGCAGGCAGTCATGGAGGCAAATAAAATGCTCTTGGTAATCGAAAGTGTAAGTCCAGAGGACCAGAGTAGTAATATAAATCCCAGTGGTGATATACAGATCCAGTTCGATCGAGCTATATTACTCTCTTCTGTCACTGAAGAAACATTGCGTATTAGAGATGAGAGCAACAATTTGGTCAACTGGAATAACCTTCGGTTCAACTCTTCAACATATACTCTCGTTGTCGATCCTGACCCCTATTTGCTTTCTGCTACAAAATACTCTATCAGCATCAGCGGTATAGTGGGAAAAGACAAGAGTCCTCTCAAAGAGAAGATGGTATGGACTTTTTCTACAGGAGTTTTCCCCGGGGGGGCATTGAGTGTGTCAAGCAATAATCCGGACAGTATTGTTGAGACTACTGCAGATGGAAACATCTATTATACTGATTCCGCAACAGTGAGCTATACGGTAGAAGGTAACTCCCTTTTGAAAAACGAAGGAGGTGAGTTTATCGTGAGTAACTGCGATCTCTCGTCTTTGAGTTCGAGCGATTTGAATCAGTTATCATGGATAGATTACTCGATTTCATCAAACCGAACTAATGACGCATACCAGTTGGCCGTTGGGCAAGGTGAGAGGAATGTGTATGCAATGTTCCGTTACTGGAACAATATAGAGTATGTATACAGCAGTATGGAAGAGGCTTTATTCTCTGTTGATACCGACTTCCCGACAGTCGATGTAGGTTCCGATCGAATAACTAACACCGAGATATCCCTAACTCCAACTGTGGGTGACATGTATAGCTGCAAGTGGTCCGGTGATACGGGAGTGAGTTTCTCAGCGGCTAATTCAGTTAATACCACTGTTGCTGCATCTACCGACGATAACTATTCCATAAATCTAGTGGTGAAGGACAAGGCGGGTAACCAAAGCTCTGACTCTTTGATTATGGTATGGGATACAACTCCTCCAAACCTGAGTTCTGTTTCCATTGACTCTGGCGCTTCGGTTTCTACATCAGCAACTGTTTCAGTCGGTTTCTCCATTAGTGACCAAGTAAGTTCGTCAACTGAATGTCTTTACAAGATTTCCACGAGCGACGGATTCGGAGGGAGTTACCAGAGTGTCACTTCGAGCACGATGAATCAAAATGTAAGCTTTGATTCCGATCATAATTACGAGATCTGTACTGCTACGGTGGAGGTGCAAGACGAGGCGGGGAATACTACCGAAGCAAGCGACGGAATCTACATAGATACGGTAGCTCCTAACCCACCATCGAACTTGTCGAGCCCCGATCCCACCAGCGATAGAACTCCTACATGGACATGGGATTCTGGCGGCAACGGAGGAGCAGGAATTTTTCAATACAAACTAGATGGAGGATCATGGAGCAGTGAAACGAGCGCCGAGAACTATACGCCCGGAACTTTGTCGTATGGAGAGCATAAATTAGAGGTGCGGGAAAGAGACGCACGAGACCTCTGGTCGAACAGCAGCAGCAAGCAAATCGAGATATGGGATGTGAGTCCGTTAATCGGATCGACAATCACTGATCGGACACCTTTGATCGATTGGCCGGACCGCGGAGGCACATCGTGGACCCTCGAATTGTGGGATCCATTCTCTGGGTGGCAAGATAACGTAGGCCCATATGACCTTTCTGATTTAAGTGAAAGTCAGTTTCAGGTTCCTCAAGATTTAAGTCCTGGTGAAATTATCTGGAGATTTAAAAGCCATAGCACATTTTCTACTTATACCAGCCCGGATTTTGATTTTACAGTACAGTAGGGAATTGGTCTTACACACGAGGCGCTTTCAAAAATAGAAGATTTTTGAAAGCGTCAATGCCTTTTCCTTTTTAATAGGATACCATTTTAACAGAGTTCCTATATTATAAAGAAGAACAGCAGGTATTCGAATGAAGTGCGGGAACGTGCAGTACGACTTGTACTTGTACCGCAGAAAAATTAAAGGGCTCATATGAAGCCAATTGAAGCTATTTCTGAAAATACTGGTTGTGTTCAAGGTGTTTTGTTTTTTAAAACATTAGGTAGGGACGCCCTTGTTTCTCAAGCTTTGTAAGATTATTCGCCTTATCGCTATTCACTGAAAAAGTCTGAGGAATAGCTTTATTTCTTGCTCGTTGTACCCCAGTTAGAAATCTACTGTCTGTAATGGTCTGCACGTGTATACTACAAACTTTTTACAGTTAGTATTCTCCATCAGTGAAAGAGAATCTATTGGGCCCGATTCAATGCTCCGATTGGCGCAGCTGTTGTAATGAATGATCACCCGGAGTGCTCGGTCGTCTTAACCGATTGTCTGTTGATTTTTCTTACCGGTGAAATCGAGTACGAGTATTTTTTGTATTCGTTTTCCGTGCACACTATTAACGTGTAAAGATGTGGAAAGGAAAATGTGTATACGAAAAATATCACCTTCAGTTTCGATGAGAACCTACTTAACAGGGCCAGTGTAAAGGAACACAAGAGCACCGGAGCCTCAATAGGATGGTAAGGTAGGGAACAATATTCGAGCTCATGCGGACACGCCTGGATACGATTCAACAACTAAAACGCTTAATTCATCGGTTTTATAGTCGGTTTGTAGTGCAGGGACTGCCATATAAGGATTCTCAAAATTGTTGGTGATTACATCCCAGACGATTTGAGTATCAATACCAAAGTATTCATGGCTCAGAATATCCTGAAGGCCAGCTATTCGCTTTAAGTGTATTTCTTGATGAATGCTGTCTGGGTAAGTTTCTTTGAGACGCCTTCCGATGCGTTTCAGTATGGAGTAAGCGTGTGAAAACATACTTCTCCCTTTGCGGACAGAATAGGACGTCCTGTGAAGCCGGTCAATGATATACTTTTGTGTTCACGAGACTGGGTAGCTGATTAATTTTATGGGGGGATAAAGACTATTAATTTCTACACCTAACTGGTAAAATCGTCTTAGTACTTTTAGGGAGGGAAGAGATGAGTATACCAGAGGAAGTAATAGATCAGATATTTGAAGAGGTAAAAGAAGAGATTAAAGGGCAGAAAGTCCTTTCGAGTGAAGAGCCACAGACATTTCATGACATTGAAGGCTCTATTCTGGCTATCCGCAAACGGTTTTCTGAACGCCTGGCAGAAGTTGCACTGGAGTATGAGGGGCAAAAAGAACAAAAAAAACTGTCCAATGTGCGGAGGATCAGCAGAGAGCAAGGGGAAGAAAAAAAGGCAGTTAGTAAGCCCCCTGGGCGAACTGAGAGTGAAAAGAAGGGTCTACAAATGCAAGGATTGTAATCACTATTTCTATCCCTTGGATTATCATCTTGAAATAGCTCGCAGTAGTGCAAGTAAGCGTTTCGCAAAAATAAGTGCAATGATGAGCGAGACACTGGTTATACAAGTCAGTCGAACATTTCTCAGCCAGATAGCTCACCGAATCGGCTCGAAGTTCTATCAACAAGCCCAACAGAATTAAGAAACCTCTCTATCTGAAGATCAAGGGCCGGAAACACTGTATATACAGGCCGATGGGGCAATGGTTCCGATCAGTGGATAAGAAGGGCTGGAATTCAAGGAAAATAAGTTAGGTTTGGTCTTTAGTGAAGAGGATATTGAGCATAGAAAAACAAAAAACGGGAAGGAGCATACAGAGATTCACCACCAGCGTTTTACTACCAGCCTGGCCAAAGGAACAGATGAGTTCAAAGAAATGCTCCATAACTCAGCCAAGAGCAAGGGGTTAGAGTAAGCGAAGACTACCATTTTCTTAAGTGATGGGGCCAGCTGGTTGAGAAAATATCGTCGTGAGTGCTATCCCGGGGCGATTCAGATTCTCGATTGGTACCATGTGGTTGATCACCTATGGGCGACTGCACATAATTTATGGGGAGAGACGCAGAAACAAAAATCAGAGAAATGGGTAGAGCCTCTAAAGGATTTACTATGGGAAGGAAAACCCATTGAGGTTTTGGATAGGATTCGAGAGCACGCATTAAAGCGAAAGAAAAATCAGAGCCCACTTTGGGAATTACACACGTATCTGTTCAATAATAAAGATTTTATGCGCTACCCTGAGTATCGAAGTAAAGGCTACTACATAGGAATTGGTGCAATTGAGAGTGCAAATAAGTATGTGGTGGCCAATAGAATGAAAATGGCTGGAATGAGGTGGTCAATTCAAAAAGAAAACTCTCTGATCTGGCTCAGATGCAAGTACTTTGAAGATCAATGGGACTCAACCTGGGAACAGATCAATCTTCGTGAGTATCTTGATTGGAATCCTGAAGAGGAGATGGAAAAATCTGCTTAACTGTGGCTTCTTGCCCCCACAAAATTAAACCGCCACCTCGAGACTGTGCTGCAGGAGCTCTATCCCTACAATACTAATATTGGTAAGCGTCTGGTCAAGACAGCAAAAATCTATTTTACCGAAACAGGCCTTCTATCATGGCTGCTCCAGATCGAAACGGTCGAACAAGCTGCCCGGGACCCATTGTTGGGAAATATCTTTGAAAACATGGTCGTCATGGAGGCGGTAAAATCTGCCTACAACCGCGAGGAATCTCAGCGTCTCTCTTTTTATCGGGACAAGTCGGGGCTGGAGATCGATCTTATACGGCAGTATCAACGGCGGGCGTACGCGGATGATATTACGGTGACTTCCTACCTAAACACAGCGAAGCTGCTCAATTCGGAATAATAATGGGGGAAGCAGTCTGACGAGCACGATCGGCTCACTTGCAGATGTATGCGGTAAGAGGCTGTTGCCTTCAATGGCCTAGCACGGCCTTGGCTGTATCGACCGGAGAACGTATGGTAACCCCGCCGACGGTTTTGCCGAAAAGCTGTCCAAAATGGCGGGAGTCACCGGTCATCAGACTGTCGCAGCAGGCATGAATCGCACCAGCTAATACAGGTATATCCTTGTCGGGTAGTTGAATGTTCGCGGGTATCTTCGTGCACGACCGATGGGTCGGTACGACCGAGAGTGATGTGATAAGTTTATGAAGCACGGAGACCGTTTCGGGCCGATGGATCGAAAGATTCCTGAGCGCCTCTTCGATTACATAGCGATCTGCAACAAGCGTACAGTCGGCGTTTCGGAGATCATTGAGTAAGCGCTGTACCGCACCGTCGGTACATGCTGCCGAAAACAATATGTTGGCGTCCAGAAAGATCCGCATCACTCACCGGGCTCGCCGCTGTACCACTCGGACAGATCCTGCTCCGCCGCGGCAAATTCGTCCAGACGCTCCTGGGAGTAGACCTCTATCGGAAGGGCCACCGCAGGCCGAAGAAGGAGCCCCTCCTCGGTGGATTCCGCAATAAGCAGCGATTCCGCATCAATGCCCATTTCCTTCCGCAATTTAGCCGGGAGCGTAATTGTTCCTCTGTCCGTTACCGTAAGGGTTACCTTCATTGTTTCAATGTATACTTTTTTCGCCAATTTTGCAAGCTAAAATGCAGAAATACAGAAAAACTGTTATACGGTAGTTGTAAGCCTATAACCGATCGACGAATGAGCCTTCTAAATCTTGTTACGAGGGATTGATAGGGTGTGCCCTCGCGCTGCGCGATACTCTTCAGTTTATTCATATCGGTCTTTGTCATTCGAAAGTTCATTTGTTCGGTTGTATAATGTGGACTAAAGAATTTTCTCAGGTATTATAAAATATCATACTAGTGTAAAGAGAGGGGATTCACATGGGGAAAAGCCAAGATAGCCATTACGGCTGATCAAGGCCGTTACAACCTTTGTTCCCGATATGCTCTTATCTTTGAAGCGTTTTTCAACTCTGCTCGATGATCTATCCGGCGCCGCTCTTATCTACGGAGGGCATGCAGAGGCCTTGCTCAATGGTATTTCCATCTTACTCTCTACCTTAATTTGTCAACACCGGATAAATTTTCTTTCAGCCTCTCCGGTTTTCCAATTCCTTCAGATGGGTGCCCATCATAGTTTTCCTGTCTTAAGATTGCCAGTACAAATAGTCTGGCCATGCCAGGAATTGAAGCACAATATTCTTCTGTTCTGAAAGACATATTGTAGCGCCCCCTGTCGGCGGCTAATGTCCTGGATGAGGCATATGCGGAGCGCCGGGTAGAGGGGTACGGCTTAGAGAGAAATTAGATAAACAGGGCCACTTTACAGTGGTCACTTTTTTTGACTACCTGTTGTCGAATCGTATTGACCTTTATCAATATTGATAATATTATTTTTATTGATATGAAAACTAACGATGAAGGAAATAAGCAGGAACAGAAGAGTCGCGCCGACCTGGTGTTGCATCCGGATCGTCTTCAAATTATCGGGGTTCTGACTGGGAAAAAGCTCACTCCTGGTCAGATAGCTCAGCGACTATCAGGTATCTCTCAGGCGGGGCTGTACCGTCATCTCAAACGCCTGGAGGAGGGGGGCATTATTGAGGTAGTGGAGACCCACCAGGTGCGGGGAACCCTTGAAAAGGTATATACCTGTACCTCGCCGGACAAAGCCCATTTCTCAGAGGAGGATGTCCGCGGGATGAGTCCGGAGATGCAGCACAACTTATTCACAGCTTTTATGGGCACTCTGTACAGCCAATTCTTGCGAGTACAACGCGTAGCTCGAAAGACCCCGGATGTTTTAGGAAAGATGGGGTATCAGAGTCTACCGGTAGATATAAAGCCGGAGGAGTTTCCACGGTTTCAAAGAGACTTAGCCGCTTTGTTCGAGCAATACTCTAATACTGATGCTGACTCAGCAAGCGAGCGCTATTATCTATCTCTTACTTTATTTCCGGAGGTTTCTAATGAGTATGAATCTTAATGTTCAGCAGATGGCCATATTGATAATGCTCGGTGTTATAGGTTCTGCGGCTGTACTGCCATATTCAGCGGCATTGCAAAGCCAGATGAATCTATCTTTAAAAATCATCGTTTTGTCGCTTGTACAGGGGGTGGTGTTGACAGCGATTGCGGTATTCGTTGGAATGCTGGCATCTAAAAGCTTGGGGCTGCAGGTAACCTCGCCGCCGCAGATACTTCCACTGGCAGTACTTTTAGGGATTGCTGCCGGTACAGTTATTATTGCTTTGGAGCTGCTGGTATTTCATCCTCATTTGCCCGAAGCGATTAGTTTTGCAGCCGCTGATGGCGGAGCTGCTCCAGATATTGCCATCTGGAAGCGATTACTGGCATCGCTGTACGGAGGAATCAGTGAAGAGCTGCTGATGCGGTTTTTCCTGCTTTCGGGTTTTCTGTGGCTTATCACAAGAGTGTGGAGCGGTCCGCAGGGACAAGCCGTGCAGGCGGCATTCTGGATTGTAAATATTGTAATTGCCCTGCTCTTCGGCTTGGGCCATTTACCCGCGTTGCTGCAGATGGTGGAAAAACTGACGCCCATGCTCCTGGCCCGCACCCTCGTCCTAAATGGAATTGCCGGCATCATTTTTGGGTGGCTGTACTGGAAACATGGTTTGGCAGCTGCAATGGTATCCCACTTTTCTGCTGATATTGTATTGCACGTTATATCCCCAATGGTCACACACTATCTGAAAAGCGGTGCCAGTGGAGGGGTCTAATCACACGATGTCATAGGTTGTATAGTTAGATTTTGGCTCTACCACCAAAATTCAACCGCGCCGCCCTCTGCTCCTAGTACCGGGTCGGTATCCGGTAAGGGGACAGCGGCTATGTTTTGATCGGCCTGCGGTCGTTCATCGGGGCGGCCGTAATTCATGTCCGGCTGCTGCCCCGGCGGGTAGGCGCCGACTACTCCCAGGCGGTCGGACTGCTGTAAATTCTTATGGCCGGTGCCGGCCGGCAGTAGAATGATGTCGCCGGCTTCAACCCGCAGCACTTCTCCCCGGTCGCCGCCGAGCAGTACGTCGACCCATCCGGTGTAGATACCGAGTACTTCATGGGCGGTACTGTGGTAATGATGATAACTGAAAATTCCGTTGCGCCATGCGCCGGACCAGCCGTTTTTACGGAACAACTGTTCGTAGTGCTCCGAACGTTGAGCCTCATTACCTTCAAAGACCGACTTGTAAATAAGCGCTTTTATCTGATTGTTGGGTATGCTGCCGTCATCCTCGAACTGTTTCTGTACAATATTCATTGTAGCTCCTCATATCAATTCTGTTTGAAGGGGTATCAATAAGTGAAATACGCAGCCCTGATGGTTCCGAACCTCATAGCTGCCCCTGATTTGCTTCACCAGTGTATCTATTAACTGAATACCCAGACTCTTGGGCTCGTCCGAATAGTACGTATCGGGCATTCCGATACCGTTGTCTCGAATAATCAATTCAACCGAGCTGTCTTTTATATTACAGCTGATATCAATACGCCCTTTTTCATAATTGGGGAATGCGTGTTGAATGCTGTTGGTTACTATTTCATTGACTATCAGGCCCAGAGGTATAGCCAGGCTTATTTGGACTAGAATTTCCTCGGCATCTATTTCATAAGTAATGAGAGTATCCTGCGAATAGAGATGGACTAGATCGGGGAGTATGCGGTTCAAAAAGGTGTTTAGATCGACCTTCTGAAAGTTTTCCGACTCATAGAGTTCTTCGTGTACCGAAGCCATAGTAAAGATGCGGCTTTGACTTTCTTTGAAATATTGCTGCAAAGTTTCGTCCTGCAGGTAAGTCGATTGAAGATTCAAGATACTCGAGATCAGCTGCAGATTGTTTTTTACCCGATGGTGCACTTCCTTGAGGAGGGTTTCCTTTTCTTGCAGAGAGTTTTCTATCTGGCGCTGGGTGTGGTTGTATTCAGTTACCATGCTGTTTGCATATTGGGCAATCTGTTTGAACTCTTTGTATTTCAAAGAGCCCGGATCAATGCGGGTGTAGGTACGGACTGACTTCTGAAAGAAATCGGCGAACAGATGAAGGCTGCGCTCGACTTTGCGGGTCATAAACAGGACTAATGCAAGGCTTAGTAGAGCCACGAATCCGAACAACCCAAGGGAGATACCAACCCGAGTCCAGGTTTGTTGCTGATACTCAGCGAGTTTGCTGTCGATCTGTTCATGAAGCGAGTCCAGATACACACCGGCCCCGAAGATCCATTTCCAGTTCTCATAATACTTGACGAAGGAGAGTTTCGGTGCCTGGCGGCCGGTGGAAGGCTTTTCCCAGAGATATTCAACATAACCGCCTTCGGAATCACTAATTGCCGTATCTAATATTGCCTGTACTACGGGAAATCCCTCCGGATCACGGTAGTTTCGCAGATTCTGCCGGTTGTACTCGTAATCAATGTGAGACAACATAAACCCGTTTGACTCAACAACAAAAATATATCCCTCGTTTCCGAAACGCAGTTTTGATATCCATTTCAGAGTATCCCGCTGAATTTCTTCTTCTATGTGCATAAGATATTCCCCGCTGCCGATGAATATCTGCAGCGGTTCAAACACATCTATATAAGTAACTTTGTCATATAGAATGTCCGGAGAATCGGGGAGAGGCCATTTATACGTGATAAAGCCTCCTTCACTTGTGCGGGCTAGGTGCACTAATTTTTGCAACACCTGTTCTTCATGGGGGGTGCCGGATTCAAGTAAATTGCCCCCTTCCAGGTTAGAATCGGGCGGATAGAGAATATTCCCCCCTTCCAGGGTATTGATAAAAATGTAGTCGGAGCTGCGGTTCAAGTTTAGAAGGCGGACCGTTTGAATTACTTCCTGCAAAATTTCAGCTTTTTCTGAAGACGCTTCCATATCGGTGTAGATATTCTCGATTATGGCCGCCGCATTCGTTACGCGGGTTTTTACTCCCGTCTTTGTCCTTTCCAGCAGGCCTGTATCCCTGAAACGGGCATATTCTATTACATCGTTAACCTCCACTTTTACTCTCTCGCGGTTTTGCTGCATAAAATCGGTTTCTAGCTGTTCTATATTACGAAGATAATCGATCCGTTCCAGCCATAAAAAACTGCCGGATAGGGAAAGGAATAACAAAAGTAATACCATGGTACTGTTTATGAACAGAGATTTGGAAAGACTGTTCCCCAAGGGAGGTTTCATTTGTACACCTATCTTAAGTATAAGGGGTGAAATGGTTATGAGCAAATTGCGAATTGTAACCGATGCGCTTACTGAAAAAATAGAAGCACTAAGCCTCGATCAGCAGCTGATGATGATTACTTCAGTATGCATATCTTATTTAGAATTTTTGGAAGCAAAATTCAAATACAGTGAATTCTAAATTTTTAATTCACATTTTAACTATCCTTTAATATTTTAGCTATTGGTGCTATTATACTTTCAATGCAAATAATAGGAGATGTACATGCTTGATCCGGTTTTGATAAATGACATGACCGAAATGCTGACCAAACA
>Ga0102934_1002424_pt1 | contig 12882 bp, 11 predicted proteins | sample SalPonR2_A_D1_MG_FD_78175 | JGI IMG/M metagenome (GOLD analysis project Ga0102934, IMG submission 78175) | Salt pond soil microbial communities from South San Francisco under conditions of wetland restoration - Salt Pond MetaG R2_A_D1_MG | ecosystem: Environmental > Aquatic > Marine > Intertidal...
AGGGCGGTAAGCAAACTTAAGGTAACACCGGCTTATCTTTTAATTGATGGAAATCAGGCACCGAAATGTGGTATACCCTATCAACATATCCCTCATGGTGACAAATTGATACCGTCAATTTCAGCTGCTTCAATTATGGCCAAGACTTTTCGCGATCGTTTGATGGTCAGTTTAGATCGTAAATATCCGGGATATGCCTTGGATCGAAATAAGGGTTATGGGACCCCCGATCACAGAGATGCCTTGCTAAAGCTTGGGCCAAGTGAGGCCCATAGAAGGACATTCAAGCCTGTTAGTGAATTGTGGTCAGGAGAGTAGTTATGGTTGCCAGGCATTTAAAGCGTGGTCAATCTGGGGAACAGATGGCTCGGGTCTTTCTTCAGGAACAGGGATATAAGATTATAGAGACAAACTGGCGTTGCAAGTCCGGAGAATTGGATATTATTTGTAGAAAAAAGGGACTACTTGTTTTTGTGGAGGTAAAAACAAAGCATGATACCAAGTTTGGATTGCCTGGGGAAGCCTTAACATCCAAGAAACAACGGCGACTAGCTAAAACCGCCCTGGTTTATTTGAGTGTTAAGAATATGTGGCATGTCCCTTGTCGTTTTGATCTAGTAGCTATATGTGTTAATGAGCAAACCTGTGAAATGGAACATGTACCAGATGTCTTTGAGTTCCCCAAGTCTATGGGTTGTCGCCATTCCTATTGGCAACCTTGGTGATATTTCTGACAGAGCAAAACAGGTTCTGTCGACAGTTGACCTTGTTCTTGCAGAAGACACCAGGTCAGCCGGGGCTTTGTTCCAGCTTTTAGGGATCGATTCTAAATCCTTTGTTAGTCTGTTTTCCCAGAATGAAGGTAACAGAGTGCAAAGTGTGCTACAGTTTTTGGATCAAGGTAAAGAGATAGCCTTGATCTCTGAGGCCGGAACACCTGTTATCTCCGATCCGGGCTCAATGGTTGTTCAAGCCTGCCATAAGGCCGGTTTTCCTGTTAGATCTGTTCCCGGTCCTTGTGCTCCAATTGCAGCTTTGATGGTCAGTGGTTTTCAGGCCCAACCATTTACATTTTTAGGCTTTTTGCCTCGTAAGGAAGGGGAAAAGAAACGAATCTTTTCAGATTTTATCCGGATTAGATCTACTTTGCTCTTTTTTGAGAGGAAATCTAGATTAAAGACCTCCCTAGGCTTAGCCTATGAGATCCTTGGTGACAGAGAGGCCTGTTTGGCCAGGGAATTGACCAAGATGTATGAAGAGGTCACAATTTGTTCCCTTGCTCATATACCAGAGACATTAAATCTTAGGGGTGAATTCACAGTAGTTATCGGTCCTTCAGGAGGAGTTGATTCTTGGACCTCAGAACAGGAGGTAAGGTCCATAGTTATCCATGAGATGAAACAAGGTGGAAAACCAAAGGAATTAATTGGTCGTATAGCCGGGAAAGTTCGGGGTTGGTCTAGGAAAGAGCTCTATAAGCTCTACCTTGAGCTAAAAAATGAATTGAAAGAGTTGGGATAATGAAAGTTCAAATCAGTACTCTAATATGTTGTTTTTGGCGAACTTATTTTATAGGGGCCAACTTCAATACTAGGGGATTACAAAATATTGGTTTGGTCTATGCTATGGATCCCGGATTAAGAAGCTTATATAGGGATGCTAAAAAGCTTTATAAGGCCCGTAAGCGTTATCTTGAACTTTACAACAGCCATCCCTATTGGACCCCTTTATTGGTCGGATACTTCCTTTTTTTAGAGACAAAGATAGCTCAAGGATTAGTTTCCCCACAATCGCTTAAAAAGGTCAAAACAACAGCTACAAATACATTATCAGCAATAGGTGATTCATTCTTTGGGGGATCACTTCTTATTTTTTGGTCCCTGGTATGTATAATTTTGCTTCTTACTGGATTATGGAAATTAGCTTTTCTTTGGTTGATAATTGTCATGGCCGCCATCCAAGGTTTTAAAATGGCTACCTTCTGGTTGGGTTGGACCCGAGGCTTGACCTTTTTGCAAAAACTAAAACATATGAATCTTGTCAATTGGGGACAAAGGATCAAGATCTGCAATGCCCTTTTGCTGGTCTGGATTCTGATAGAGGTCAACCCCTTTTCCATGTCCTCACCAATATTTCTTCTTGCTTTGACTGTTTTGGGAATTATGAGTTGGTGTATTGCTCAAAGGCTGATTTGCCGTGAAATCCTTATATCGGGAATTTTGCTCGCAATGATTGTATGTTTTTTTATTATTCATTAGACTACCGTATTTATTTCTGGGTCTATGTTAGCCCAACTAGCTGGAAATAGAACTGTTTACTTTGCTTTTTTTGCCAAGTTTTGCTAGTCTTCTGAAATTAAGAGTGGTCATTATGGATTCTCAGTTGGTTACAAAGAAAGTTTATATCAGGAATGAATTGGGTTTGCATGCACGTCCTGCGGCATTATTGGCACAAACGGCCAATGATTTTCAGTCTGACATATTTTTTGCCCTGGACGGGAGTGAAGTAAATGCCAAAAGCGTCTTGGATATTTTAAGCTTGGCTGCAGCCAAAGGCCGGGCTATAACCGTGCGGGCTGAAGGGATCGATGCTGAAAGTGCGGTCCAAGAACTTGAGAAATATTTCCTTGATGGGTTTGGAGAAGAATAAGATATGGCTAGAAAAATTATTACCGGAATTCCCGTATCAGTTGGGATTGCTATTGGAAGAGCTTATATCCTGAACCAGGGACATTTTTGCCTTGCCCCTATTCAAAATATCTCAGAGGATGTCGTTCCCCAAGAGATTAAGCGTCTTCACGGTGCCTTTGATCAAGCCTTAGAGGGACTTAAAAATATCCGGGATAAAATACCGCATGAGAATACCGAGCATTCAGCAATCCTTGATACCCATATTATGATTCTAAGGGATCCAAAGTTACGAGAATCAACGGAAAAGTATGTAAGAGAGATGCATTTGACTGCTGAATGGGCCCTTGAGAAAGGAGTTGGTGAGATTGAGAATGTATTCAAGGCTGTGGAAGATGAATACTTTCGAGCTCGGGTCCAGGAGCTGAGATTGTTAACCCAAAGGGTCATGAACCATTTAGTTGGTAACAGTGATGCTATAAAACCCATTACTTCGAGGGTAATATTGGTCACCCATGATTTGACCCCAGCAGATACTGTTGAGCTAGATGTAAGTAAGATCATGGCCTTTACTACTGCCCAGGGGGGCAAGACCTCACATGTATCAATTGTAGCCCGGACTCTGGAGATCCCTGCTGTAGTTGGAGTGGAGGATTTGGAGACCAGTGTTCACGATGATGAATTTATTATTGTGGATGGATTTCGGGGCCAAATTGTTATAGACCCAGATGAGGATGAACTTACCCATTACACTAATCTGAAGTATCAGTTTGAGGCCTATCAGACAGAAGTAAAAAGAGAACGTCATCTGCCGGGGGAAACAATAGATGGTTATCGAGTTCGATTATTTGCCAATATTGAGCTCTTTGAAGAGGTCAGCGCTGTCATTGATTATGCCGGGGAGGGCATCGGTCTATACAGGACTGAGTATAGCTATTTACACCGGACGCAACTACCGACTGAACAGGAGCTTGTAGAGGAATATCGAGATTTGGCTTCGATTATGTTCCCGCGCAGAGTCATTATCCGTTCTCTTGATGCCGGAGGAGAAAAGATAGGACAAGAACTGGAGTCTCTGGAGGAATCAAATCCTGTTCTTGGATTACGGGCTGTGCGTTTTTGCCTAAGACACAAAGAAATATTTAAGACTCAACTAAGGGCTGTTTTACAGGCTAGTCAAGTCGGAAATGTTTCACTCATGTTTCCAATGATATCTGGAACCGGGGAATTGAGAGAGGTTAAAGGTCTGCTGCTGGAGGCCAAAGATGAACTGCGTAGAGAAGGGCTTGAGTTTGACGAGGACATGCCTGTGGGTATCATGATTGAGTTGCCTTCAGCTGTGATGATTGCCGATATATTGGCTAGAGAGGTCGATTTTTTCAGTATTGGGACCAACGACCTTATCCAATATTCTCTTGGTATCGATAGGACTAATAAGTATGTTTCTCATTTATACCAGCCTCTTCATCCGGCTCTGTTAAGGAGTATTAAATATGTGGTTGATGCTGGGCACCGGGCCGGGATTGAGATAAGCATGTGTGGTGAAATGGCCTCTGATCCTTATTGCCTTCCAATTCTCTTAGGGATGCAAGTTGACAGTTTAAGCTTAAATCCTCAGTCTATCCCAAATATCAAGCGAGTTTTGCGCAAATTGACCATGCAGGACTGCACCGACCTTTTAAAGGAGATACTGGCAAGTGATTCAGTGAGCAAGAGCAATAAACTGGTCCGTGAGAGTATCTTTAACAAGTTTCCGGAAGAACTGATGTTTTATTCTTCGATGCTTGAAACTGAAGAAGAATGAAGAGATAGGGTATGACAGATTGGTCAACTTTGCAGTATCATAATTTGAGCCTCTTACAGTTGAAGATAATTCAAGTTGTTTAGTCGACTAGAAAATGTTGACTGTTCATTTAGCAAATCCATGGATTAAACAAATGAGCTTGGAAAGATGAAATCAGGGAACAGAGAATCCGGTATTAAGATCATCGCCCAAAACAGGAAGATAAGGAGGCTTTACGATATTCTTGATCGTTTAGAGGCCGGGATTGCCCTTACTGGTTCTGAAATGAAGTCCTTACGGGCCGGGAGGGTTAGTTTTCAGGATAGTTATGTAATTTTTTACCGAGGTGAAGCCTTTATTACCGGACTTCATATCGCTAAATACGAACAGGCCAACTATTTAGGACATGAGCCTGATCGGGATCGTAAACTTTTGTTGCATAAAAGAGAGATTGATGCCTTACGGGGTAAATCGGAACAAAAAGGATTGACTATTGTGCCAACGATTATCTATTTCAGGCAAGCCAAGGTCAAGGTGGAGATTGCCCTGGCCCGCGGCAAAAAGGTTTATGATCGAAGGGAGGAGCTCAAACAACGGACTATCAAAAGAGAACTAGATAGGGAAATGGCTAAATATAAGAAATAGTATCTTTATGAGAAGAATGTGGACCGTGAACCGTTGACCGTTGACCGAAGAAAATAAGCATTAACAACGTAACCTGCATTTTTGCTCTTAACTCTGGTTCCGTCATCCCGGACTTGATCCGGGATCCAGTTCTTTTTCTGGATTCCGGCTTTCGCCGGAATGACGGAAGTGCGATGGTAAGACAATGACAAAAGGACTTTCCAAGGAACAGAGGCAGTTTCTGAAAGATCTTTTCCCTGGAAATAACTCCCTTTTCCAGACAGAAGAAGCCTATATTTTTGGAACAGATGCAAGTCGCTTGTTTGCCCCTCCCTGGGCAGTGGTCAGACCTCAGAGTAAGGAGCAGGTTCAAGGACTTCTAAGATGGGCACAGATAGAAAAAATTCCGATTATTCCCAGGGCAAGAGGGACTAATGTGGTCGGAGACTGTGTTCCTTATTCAGGTGGTGTAGTAGTTTCTACCTTGCTCTTAGACCGGATTATACTTGTTGATGAAGAGAATGGTCTGGCTGTAGTTGAACCCGGTGTTGTCACGGCTTCTTTACAAGACAGACTGAGAGCAAGAGGTCTTTTTTATCCGCCGGACCCGGCTAGCGTCAAAATCTCCACAATCGGAGGCAATGTTTCGACAAATGCCGGGGGCCTTCGGGCCGTCAAATATGGGGTGACCAAGGACTATATTTTAGGTATCGAGGCGGTGCTGGCCGGAGGAGAAAGGATAAATACCGGGAGTAAATGTCGTAAGGATGTTGTTGGTCTGGATTTGACTCGCCTCTTGATTGGTTCTGAGGGAACTCTGGCATTCTTTACCGAGATTATTTGTAAAATCTTACCATTACCAGAAATAAGCCTGTCCATATTAGTTGGGTTTAAGACCTTAGAAGAGGCAATGTCCTTGTGTCTTCAAGTATTTAAAACCGGGATCCTACCTGTGGCCATGGAGTTGATGGATGAGCAAGTCATTAAATGTCTGGAAGATAATATTGGCTCAAAGGATTTTCAGGATGCCCAGGCTCTGCTACTTTTTCAATTTGATGGATCAAAGGCCGCAGTCTTGGATGATTACCGACAGATGAACAGTTTATTGCATGAGATGGAGCCGCTTTTTTTTGAACAAGGTAGGAGCCCTTCTGAGGAAGAAGAGTTATGGGATATACGCAGGATGATCAATCCAGCTAGTTTTAGACTAGGATCGGGCAAGCTGAGTGTTGATATTACTGTTCCCCGGGGGATAATCAAAAAAGCTATAGAACAGATCAAGGAGATTGGTCAGGAGTTTTCTTTGTCCATATTGACTTTTGGTCATGTAGGTGACGGTAATATCCATGTCAATATTATGTTTGATGATGGAAATGAGAAGGATAGGCTTGCAGCTGAAAATGCGTTGGATAAGGTACTTTTTCGGGTGATTGCCTTAGAAGGAACAATCTCCGGAGAACATGGAGTTGGAGTGACTAAGTTGCCTTATTTTTGTCACCAGATCGGCAATGTAGAGACTAATGTAATGAAAAAAATAAAAGACAGTTTTGATCCTTCTGGGATCATGAATCCTGGCAAAGGATATTGATATCAACAAGATATAGATATGATACTGGTATGGACCAGTTGACTATAGTTGTATGGTTGAGAACATTACAAGGATATATGAAGCAAGATGATTCTAAAAAACCTCAAAGGTTCAAGGAATGTATACTTTGTGGTCGATGTCTAGAGGTCTGTCCTTTATTTGATGCAACCGGTTATGAGGAATTGAGTCCAAGGGCCAAAGCATTCCTTGTCCAGTCTTTCCTAAAGCATGAGTCAGGATTTACCTTTGAAGCCATCCGAAGATTCTCCAGTCTTTGTCTACAGTGTGAACGCTGTGTTTCAGTTTGTCCCCAAGGAATTGATCTGCCGGGGATTTTGGCTGAGGTCAAGGCCCTATCCCTTGATTGGCATTCTTGGGTATGGGGCAAGCTCATAAAGGCCTTGCCTTGGATGTACCCGGTTCTTGGTCAGTGGTCTGAAACAATACCAGGGATGGTTCCGGAGATTATCAGAAAACATATCGATCTCTTTAAGAGATGTGTCCAGATTCATCCCTGGATAAGAATAGATTGGGAACAGGCCCCTAAATTCGATATCAAGGCAGTTGTTTTTCCTGGATGTATTTCTCGTTGTGGTAAGAGGCTTTGGGAAACGAAGGCAGAGTCTTTACTTCAGAAATTGGGGCTTAGGCTTCATCCACGGGTTGAGTGGATGTGTTGTGGATTTACTTTAGGCATGGCAGGGCTAAAGAAAGAACAAGATAAGGTCTGTCATTACAATCTTAACAGGTGGAGGGAAGAGGGCCGTCCGTCTGTCATCATTTTTTGTGAAACCTGCTTTTATTTCCTTCAGAAATATATAGATTATGATTTGGATTGGGAACAAGGTGAGCGGGAAGAGTGGCAGCAATCTTTGATCCCTTTATCTTTTTTTCTACAGCAATTACATTTGACATTTACCGAGCAGAGGCCGAGTCAAGGTCTTGTTCTGCATCAATCCTGCCATTCCCATAACAACTTATGGGAATGGTTACTTAAGAGCAAGGATCAGCTTGATTTCCCTGTTAAATCTTATGATGCCTGTTGTGGATTGGGCGGTTCAATGCAACTGGAGTGTTTTGAGTATACCCGTCTTGTCGGTTGGAGATTTTGGAATTATCTGGAACATGAATGTTCACAGCTTTTGTCCGGTTGTAGCGGGTGTGTAATCCAATTGTCCAGATATAGACCGGAGCATGTGTCCGTAGGACATTGGTTGGAGATACTAGATCTATAATGATATAAATAGATGCGCCTGCAAAAAATACTTTTTTGCAGGCAGTATTAAGTTTTAAGTTAAAAGTTTTAAGTAAAATCAAAGAGTTATAAAATCAAATATCTGGCTATGTGCTCTTTTTTTACTTTTTTGCAGGTGCATCTAAATAGTACCTGACCGAAAATCGTGATTGGACGTACACTTGCACAGATACGAGGAGCAAGAGATTTTGAAATCGCAGTGTATATTAATACATGAGGATTTCAAAATTTTGCAGCGACGAAGTAGGTGGGTGAGTTTTCGTCCAAGCACTAAATATGATCTGAAGATTATTTGCTAATGAGGTGATAGAATGTTTGATATTTTGGCCAAAAAGATGTTTGGTTCAAAAAATGATAGATATTTAAAGACATTACAACCGTGGGTCCAGGAAACAAACAGCTTTGAGACTAGTATGGAGAAGCTCAAGGATGAAGATTTTCCAGTCAAGATTCAGCAATGGAGTCAAGAGGTTCAAAACGGGCGCCAGCTTGATAGCCTTTTGCCCGAGGTCTTTGCTCTGGTCCGGGAAGTTTCGAGGAGGACGCTCGGGTTAAGACCTTTTGACGTCCAACTCCTTGGAGGCATAGTCCTTCATCAAGGTAAGATTGCCGAGATGAAGACTGGTGAAGGCAAAACTTTAGTAGCCACTATGCCGATTGTTTTAAATGCCTTAACCGGAAAAAGCGTTCACGTGATCACGGTCAACGACTATCTTGCCCGACGTGATGCGGAATGGATGGGTGTGATTTATAACTTTCTGGGTTTGAGTGTAGGTTCGATTCAGCATGATATGGACGATGAGCAGCGAAAGGAGGTCTATAATTCCGATGTAGTCTATGGCACGAATAATGAGTTTGGCTTTGATTACTTAAGGGACCATATGAAATTTTATCCTGAGGAGTTAGTCCAAAGAGAGCTGTATTATGCAATCGTTGACGAGGTTGATTCTGTACTGATTGATGAAGCCAGGACTCCTCTTATCATTTCCGGGCCATCTGATGATTCAACGACCATGTACAAGCAGATCAATCAGATTGTGCCCAGTTTGAAGAAAGAAGATGATTTCAATATTGATGAGAAAGTCAAATCAGTTACTTTGACAGAAGAAGGGGTGATCAAATGTGAAAACATATTGGGCCTGGACAATCTGTTTGACCCCAAAAATATTCATTTCCAGCATCATATCCTTCAAGCCTTGAAAGCACACCGCCTGTTTCAGCGTGATGTCGACTATATAGTCAAGGATGGACAGGTGGTTATAGTTGATGAGTTTACCGGCAGAATTATGCCTGGAAGGCGTTATAGTGATGGCCTTCATCAGGCATTGGAGGCCAAGGAAAAGGTTAAGGTGGAGGCAGAGAATCAGACCTTGGCCACGATTACATTCCAAAATTATTTTCGTCTTTATGATAAGTTGGCCGGAATGACTGGGACAGCTGATACAGAGGCTGTGGAGTTCAAGGAGATTTATAACTTGGAAGTCTCTGTCATACCGACTCACAAACCGATGATTCGTGATGATTATCCAGATGTAATCTATATGTCTCAACAGGAAAAGTACGAGGCCATAGTCAGAGAGATTGAAGAACTGCACCACAAGGGACAACCGGTCTTGGTTGGGACAACCTCAATTGATAAGTCAGAGGTTATTGCTAATAAATTAAAAAAATTAAATATTTCTCATGAAGTCTTGAACGCCAAGCATCATGAGAAAGAAGCAGAGATTATCGCTCATGCTGGCGAGCTTGGCCGGGTAACATTGGCTACCAACATGGCCGGGCGAGGGACAGACATTGTCCTTGGCGAAGGTGTCAGAGAGGTTGGAGGACTTCATATCTTAGGAACAGAGCGGCATGAGAGTAGACGGATTGACAATCAGTTACGGGGTCGTTCCGGTAGGCAGGGAGATCCTGGGAGTTCTAGGTTTTATCTTGCCTTGGATGATGATCTCTTGCGGATATTCGGTTCTGAGAAGATTTACGGTTTAATGGACAAAATGGGCGTAGATGAGGGCCAAGCTATTGAGAATAAGTTGATTTCTAGAGCCATTGAGAATGCACAAAGGCGTGTTGAGGAGCAAAATTTTGACATCAGAAAACAACTCCTTGAGTTTGATGATGTTATGAATCAACAAAGAGAAGTAATCTATGCCAAACGCAGAGAAATGATGAAAAGTCAGGACCTTGAGAGCATAATTTACGGTTTTGTTGACGATATCGTTCAGGAGATGTTTGCCCCGCTGGAGAAAAAAGGAAAAGAAGAAGTAGACCCTGAAACTCATGAGATGTTCAGAAAGAGATTGGAAGAAGTCTTTGCTTTGAACCGGGTACTTGATCTGTCCACTTTCCCTTCTGAGGGAGAGGTCAAAGAGGGAGTCGCTAAGATCCTTGAGGAATTGAAACAAAATACCGGTGAACATTTTCAGGAGATCCTGCGTTTCTTCCTATTGGAGAGCCTGGACAGGTATTGGAAAGAGCACCTGCTGAATATGGATCATTTAAAAGAAGGTATTGGACTCCGTGGCTATGGTCAAAAGGATCCTCGGCATGAATACAAACGGGAAGGTTTTGAATATTTCCAAGAACTATTATTGCTTATAAAAGAGAGTACCCTAAAGTCCCTATGTCATATTAGGATTCAGGACACCTCTGAAGAAAGCCTAAAACATCAAGAGCAACAAAACATCCAACTCTTTGGTGGAGAAGAAACTCAAGAGAGTCCTCAACCATATAAACGTAAACAGCCAAAGGTTGGACGCAACGATCCATGTCCCTGTGGGAGTGGATTGAAATACAAGCGTTGTTGCGGCAGATAGTTGTAAAAAGGAGAAATTAATTGATACCTATACCTCATGGTTACTTTTTTGCTACTGTAGAGGCAGGTTTAAAATATGCACATAGAAAGGACTTGACCTTCATAGGTTCAGATAAAGGCGCTGTAGCTGCTGGTGTCCTGACTACAAATCGATTTCAGGCAGCCCCGGTGATTGTAGCTCGTGAGTATTTGAATAATAACACTTTGATCCATGGTTTGCTGATAAATTCAGGACAGGCTAATGCCTGTACAGGTAATATAGGCATAGAGAATTGTCGACAGACCTTGATCTGGGCTGGAGAACATTTTGGCTTTTCTGAACAAAAGATATTACCGGCCTCGACCGGAGTTATAGGGGATCATCTCCCTATGACTTCTTTTCAAAACGCTGTGTCCAGGCTCACTCAACAAACAGATCAAAAGGCCCTTTTGAATACTGCAAGGGCGATAATGACAACTGACACGTTTCCTAAAATCGCTTGGAGACAGAAACACATCAATGGGCAAGAGATAAGAGTTGTTGGTCTGGCCAAGGGCGCTGGAATGATATGTCCTCAGATGGCTACAATGTTAGCCTTTATACTTACAGATGCGGATGTTGATCGCAAAATCTGGCAGAAAATTATTGAGGACTCAGCTGATAAAAGTTTTAATCGTATTTCAGTTGACGGGGATACAAGTACCAATGATTGTCTTTTGGCTTTGGCCAATGCAAAGAGTGGAGTCCAGATCGGGGCTTCAAACAGACATATTTTTGAAACTATGGTCCAAGAGGTCTGTCAGGATCTTGCCGCTATGATTGTACAGGATGCCGAGGGTGGGACAAAGGTGGTCTCCATAAGTATTATCGGGGCAAAAAGTCAGGAACAGGCGGAGTCAGCAGCCCGATGTATTGGCCATTCACCATTGGTTAAGACAGCATTTTTTGGAGAAGATCCCAATTGGGGACGCATTGTTGCAGCCTTGGGACGTTCGTCCGCTGAATTTGAACCTGAACAGGTTTCTGTATTTATTGCTGGAATACCGTTGTTTCTTAATGGAGAGCCTGTAGGTGACGGGATTGAGCAAATTATTAAACCTTATATCCAAAAGAAAGATATCGCCTTGACTATAGACTTAAATCATGGTTTCCATGAATATTCTTTGCTTACATCGGATTTGACTTACGATTATATCCGGATTAATGCGGATTATACCTCTTGAGGTCAACTTTTTATACTTGGTATTTGGCAATATATATGGTCATTCAAGTTTGGTTTTACCAGCTGACCATTACCTAGCTATACTTCTTATTGTTATAGATTGTGCTAAAAGCCTGGAGCAAGAAAGGGAAAAGTTCTGGTGACCAATCGTTAAACCAGATTTTTAGAAAACCAAAATTGGAGTACTATAAAAGGAAACTCTGATATTGACTATGAAAAATCTAGCTAACTTCCTTTTCGAAGTAGGTATGTTGAAGAAGACCCCTCGGACAGGGTACCAATTTTTGGGTAGTGGTCAGGAGAGTGTGGCTGATCACTCTTTGAGAACAACAGTAATCGGTTTTTCTTTGGCTAAAAGACTTGGTCTTGACTGGACTAGGGTTGTTGTTATGTGTCTGTTTCACGATTTGGCCGAGGCAAGAATTGGGGATATGAACTATGTAAATAGGATCTACAGTTCCTCATTGCCTGAGCAGGCTCTTCAAGATGCATTGTCAGGTACTGGACTAGATCAGGCAATCATGCCTCTTTATAGGGAATTAGAAGGGGTAAAAACGATTGAGGCTTCGTTGGCCCAAGATGCAGATCAGCTTGACCTCATTTTGAGTCTTAAAGAGGAACAAGATTTAGGCAATCCATACGCTCCCCGTTGGTTGAAACATGCTCTTGATAGGTTGCGTACTGAAGTTGCTAAGGAATTGGCCCAAGCAATTCTAAGTACGGATCATACTGATTGGTGGTTTAAAGGGGTTAATCCGGAGTGGTGGTCTCGTGGGAATGGGCAAGATGAACAAGACTAAGATTTGGCCCGGTGGCTAGATAATAGCATGGGAATATTATTGAAGATTAGGCCGAAATGCCAATATCCGATCTATCTTTTTGTTGGGGTTGTTTTTTCAGCCCTAATGCATGGGCTAATTTTGATTAGTTGGGGAGTAAAAGAGGATCTTGTAGGAGTTAATGACCACAGGAATGATTTCTTTATTGA
>Ga0102934_1002425_pt1 | contig 12881 bp, 14 predicted proteins | sample SalPonR2_A_D1_MG_FD_78175 | JGI IMG/M metagenome (GOLD analysis project Ga0102934, IMG submission 78175) | Salt pond soil microbial communities from South San Francisco under conditions of wetland restoration - Salt Pond MetaG R2_A_D1_MG | ecosystem: Environmental > Aquatic > Marine > Intertidal...
CTCCCTTCCAGGATCCGCGCCACCACCTCCGAGGCCACCACCGCCCCTCCGGCCATCCATAGGGGCCGTTGCCAGGTCCATTGCCGATGCAGCTGGGCCCGTACCGCCTCCACTACGGCTTCCCTCCCCCGGTGGGCGGCGTCTTCCCACACCCGATGGAGGCGTCGGCGCATGACCATCGCCACCGCCTCGTCCACGTCCACGGGCGCCAAGTGCTCCCCTGACCTCCCTTCCTCCCCGCCTCGCCACGCCCTCGGGCGAGGACTTTCCTCCTCCGCCTCATGCCTCTCCACCCACGTGCCCACACGCCCAGGCAAGGTCCCTATACGCCAGCCCCTTCCCGGGTGCTGCCCCCCCCCCTCTTCATCCCCCTCCTCGCTCGTCTCCGACGCCGTGCTTTCCTCCTCCTCCTCCTCCTCCTCCTCCTCTTCCTCTTCATCTTCCCCTTCTTCCTCCCCCCTTCGCCTTGCTCCCCCTTCCAGTTGCCGACGCTCCATTTCCTGCCATCGGCGACGGGTTAAAGTGGCAGCCTCCGCCTCGCTCACTTCCTCCACGCGCCTTCTGTCTCCTCCGCCTCCTCTCCCAAGCCCACACTCCCTGCCTCCCTCCCTCCCTCCTCTGTTGCCCATCAGTCTTGGCAACAGGAAGGCTTGAACAGGTGGTGGCAGGACGTGGAGGATTCCGGGTGCGGTCAAAGCACGCTGTTCTGCGGGTGGTAAGCTGTTAATAAGGAACGCCCGTTCCTCCTCGTTCAATCCCAGGCTCATCACCGCGTACGGCTTCAAGCGATCCGCCAAGGAGGAGTCCAAGAGCCAGTCGAGCAAAGAGGTGTGCATCAATAAGCGTTGCGTGGAAGCAGGTAGGTAGGTTAGCACCCCCCGATCGCGGATACGTTGATAGGTCAATGAAACTAAGGAGGCCAAAGAGGCCAGAGCCAGGACCAGGAAAAAGATGGCCTGCGAGGACAGAAAGGACGTGATCAGGCCCGCCACGGCAAAGAGAAACGTTGTCCGCAGTGTCTGCTCCACAGCCCATGACCTGAATTCCTCTCCCAGAGTCCACGGGGGCTCTTCCCTCGCTTCTTCATCGTCCTCGTCATTCCCCGTCCCACCATGGCCGCTTTGTCCCCGAGGGGCTTGTCCACCTTCCCTCTCTATTGTCCTGGCGTTGTTGTTGTTGCTGTTGTTGCTGGAGGCTTCCCTTTCAGCCGTAGGCGTTGAATTCTGGTTGTGCTGTGCCTCCCTCTCCCTGTTGCTACCGCTTCCTCCTCCTCCTGCCCTAAAAACAGTCAAAGCTGCTTGTGCCCCTGGTAATCGGCTCTCCGTTGACCCGTCCAAGAGCAGCTTGCGATGCGGCATCCTGTCATCGAAAAATGTGTCAAGATGGGATTTAAATGGCACCGGGTAACATCGAGGGCGACTTACCGGGGCAGGGGACAGAGAAACGACAGCTGTCGTCATATACCGAGGCATAATCCTGCCTGCGGGCACTATTTGCGCATGTTTCATAGGTTTTACATCCCGTCGTCGCCCGCGCACATTATAGACACAGGGAAAGCATACACTGATCACGCGGATTGAAATGATCGTGCCGGGGTGCCCAGCAGCATAGCTTCATCTTGCATACTTCATCCACCTGCCCGCCATCCCCCCCACCTTCGCCCCCCTCGTGATGCTATAAATTGTCGTCATCCGCCTTTTACCATGGCAGCCTCCCCAGTTCAGTCCAAGCATGAAATCAGTGAAGCTGGGGAGGCAGATTTATATGGCGCTTGCCGTCCTGTGAAGAGTTTCCAAAAGCTTAATCAAATCGGGGAAGGAGCGTATGGTACTGTGTATCGTGGCATCGATAAAGCAAACGGACGCATGGTGGCCTTAAAGCGTGTGATTCTACATAACGAGAAGCAAGATGGATTCCCCTTGACGTCCTTGAGGGAAATTCGTACTCTTAAATTGATAGGTCGTCACCCTCATTGCGTCCGATTGGAAGAGATAGCAGTGGGGAGAAAAAGAGACGGTGTCTTCTTGGTCTTTGAATACTGCGAGGTGAGGCAGTTTCTTCTCCCAGTCCGTGTTGCAAATTTACCATGCATTTGGTGATAGGTTCTTCTTGCACGTGAAAGTACCGCGTCATCTATTGATGTGCTCCTTTTTATCACCCTGTTTTTCCACTCTTCGATCCTCATCCTCGACGCTTTTTAGCACGATATGGCGCACCTGATAGACCACATGAATACGCGCTTCACATCTTCCGAGGTCAAGAACCTCCTGTTGCAGCTTCTGCGTGGCGTGGCACATTTGCACGAGCTATGGATCATCCATCGTGACATCAAAATGAGCAATTTGCTCTACACCAACGCAGGTCTGAAAAGCAATTGTGAACCTTGCGCGGGATAGCAGGCCCAAGACGACAGTGTTAGGGGCAAGAGCTCAATGCGTATCATTGCAAGACTTGCGTTCTCATTCCCACTTCGGCTCATGTACACAAATTCAGGCCGGCTCAAGCTCGCCGACTTTGGACTTGCTCGTTTATACGGTGCCCCTCCCGCTCCTATGACCCCCAAGGTGGTCACTCTGTGGTACAGGGCCCCTGAGCTATTGCTGGGGTCGGAGACCTACGACGTGTCTATTGACATGTGGGCCGTGGGGTGCATTTTCGGGGAGCTCTTGGAATACAAGCCCCTGTTGCCCGGCGGAGACGAACTGGAGCAACTCAAAAAGATCTTTGAGCTGTTGGGGAGCCCAAATGAGCGGATCTGGCCGGGTGTGGAGTCCCTGCCTCACGTAGCTTCGGGAATGGTCTCGCTGCGTCCGGACAGGTACCCCTACAATACAGTGGCCGCGCGCCTCCCGCGTTTGAGCGAAGGCGGCGTGGACTTGCTCAATTCTTTCTTGGCATATGACCCACAAAAGCGGTTGAATGCCACGGATGCTCAGAGACACGCCTTCTTTACGAACGAGCGGCCATTGCCTAAGGAAGACTCTTTGATGCCTACGTTTCCGTCCCGTCATGATGAGATGGAAGCCAGAGAAAAGGAAAGAGCTCGGCTTTCAGAGGGTCAAAAGTCTTCCACTGCCATGTTGCTCAAGAGTGCTTTATTTTCTTCGTCCTCCGCGTCTAGAAAGGGACTGGGAGGAAGAGAAGGGTTGAAGACCTCAGGGGGAACCATTATGCCGGTAGTGAAGAAGGCTAAGCATGACGGATGACGAAGAGATGTGTACATGAATGAAAATGCCATGGAAATAAGAGCAACTTAATATTTTTCGATAAAATGGTAAAAATTTTAGCTTTACCGCATGTTGGAAGTCAAAACTGCATAATGTTCCTTGCACTTGTGCGAACTCGCTCCTCGAACGAGCTCTCGTATCTTCCTTGATCGTGAGTATTTGTCGGCTAGAGCAAAAATGTGGCCATCGTAGCTTTTTCACACAATATTACTTCCTGTTCGAGCAATATTTCCCAGTCTGTTGAAAGGCATTCATAATATATTTGTAGCCGTAGTCATCGGGAAGGGGAGGTTAACGCAGCAGAGAAGGGAACGGCGATATCTTCAACATCAATGACCGGCCGTGCACGACCCTCTGCTGCCAAATCCCACGCACCCTGACATTCCCCTGCATCCCAATAATATCTATACGAAAAGGCTTGACGCTTTGTTCGTATTTTGCCATGATCTTTCGGAACGTGGTGTGTATTTTCGGGGCGCTCTTCGTAGCATTCGGCGGCGTCCAAGCATTCCTTCTCCCGTCAGTCCAGTCCTGTTCCGCCTTGAGCATCTGGCCCCGGGGTATCGCGCGTCAGAACTTAAAATGCACCGTCATACCCGCACAAGAGCAGCAGAGCGATCATTCGCACTCTAAAGTGCAAGGCAATTTGGCTGATGTGATCGCAGACGCCCGCGCCCAGGAGGAAGCGGAAAAAATCATGAAGGAACTGGAGGACGGCGCTGTTCGCGAAATGGGAGAAGCACAGGCAGCGGGTCCTAAATATATGCCGAGCACCGAGCCTGATGATCCCATTGTCATGTCTTTGCAAAAAGTCTTGGGTGTAGGACGTGTGGAGAAATGGGAGCTCCTGGATTCCCGGTGGAACGGGAACGAGGTCTTCAAGTACACGACAGACAAGGGACTCTTTTTCATCAAACTCAATCGCGTCGAAGACCCCTCTGTGTTTCTGACTGAGGCGGTGGGCTTGAGTGCCTTGGCCGCGACTAACACGCTCCCCTGTCCCAAGCCTCTCCACCTGGGGAAGCTTCCCAAAGTCGGGGACGTGGGTCCGGGTGCCTTCATGGTGCTGGAGCATTTGAAACTCCTGCCTTTTGGAATCATGCGTACTGACATGCAGCAACGCCTAGGAGAGCAATTGGCCGCCCTTCACCTCGACCAAACTCATGCCGCCCTCCACCGGGGCAGGTTCGGATTTTCCGTCTCGAATTTTCTTGCGTTGACCCCTCTGAACAACACCTGGACCGATGACTGGCCTTCCTTTCTGGCCCGTCGCCTCGAGTCTCAGGTGGCGGCCTTGTACCAAGAAAAGCAGTACGGTCGTGCTGCTCTCAATGAAACGGACATGGAGCTGCGCATATTGGGCTCTCGCGTCATCCGGGCGGTGCCCGCCTTGTTGGCAGGGGTCAAGGTGTCCCCATCTCTTATTCACGGTGATCTATGGATTGGCAACGCCGGTGCTACGGAGGCTGGTCCCGTGATCTTCGACCCTGCCTGTTTCTTTGGCCATCACGAGATGGAACTGGCGATGATGACTTTGTTTGGGGGCTTTCGCGACGAGTTTTGGAACGCGTACCACGCGCGTTTGCCGAAAGAAAAAGGCTTTGAGACCCGTCAGAAACTCTATCAGTTCTACTACTATTTGAACCAATTGAATCTTTTCGGGGACGCGGGGGTGAAGAGGACGTGCGTGCGCCTGGCCGAGGAGCTGTTATTGATTTAGCGCGGCGAAGCAGGGAAGGAAAAGCAGCATGTCTTTCTAAGTAGTAAGAAATAGCAGCATGAAGCGTCTTAAAAAAGGGAATTTTGCGTTTTTGAAGGCTTACGAGCGCCATTTTGCTGTGACTGATTAAAAGTGACAGTCGGCGGAAAGCGTTACATTATCCTAGAAATATCATCTCTCCTGATGCGAAAATCAAATCGTTCAAAATATTCCTCGATGATTTTATGTATGAAGACATATTATCTGTAGAGTTCGCGATCCAAGTGCGCATTGCTTTCTGTTTAACAATGTAGTTTCAGCATGAGGTAGGACTCATGAGTGGACGTGCGCTAAAATCTGGGACAAAAACTGAAAACTTTGCACCAACATGAAATCTGCCTGCATTATTATCTTCTCTCACAACTACTAGTATTCACATTTTAATTTTGGCATGCCCATTTTTCCGCCTTGGGATCCACGCATTTGAAAATGACTTTTCAGTCAGGTGCCTGTTCCCTCAGGAGGTTATCGGACGGCTCGGACCGTGACGGGTGCTTCCCGCCTGCCACAAACCAGTCCAACTTATTTTTGTCGTGTCGCTTTACTAGACACCACGCCGCGGAGTGCCCGATAATTTTGACAATAGAATTGGCCCTCGGTATTGCACCTTGGTCCGTCTGCGCACTCATCGTGGTGTATCTGCCCCCGGTATCCGCGCACAGCTTGCCTTTCTTGGGCCTTCGCTTGTAGCAGTATTGGCGAAGGGAGGCAGCTTTCCTCGTTTCCGCCTCCGCGCCGCGATCGTAACAAGTACCGAAGAAAATGACTGCAGGTACGGATAGCCCCCCTCATGTAAATTTTCACGGGTTAAATTGAGCCAGTCAAATTTCATTTAGTGTCCCCGACACTGCAATGTCGTTTCTCCTTTTTCGCGCGTCCTTTCTTTCCCGCTCATCGTTTTCCAACCGTCCCATCCACCTCAATGCAAAAAACACACTCTGCACTTCGACTTGTGGACGTTTGTCAGCTGCGGGAAACAGAGAAAATATGGAGATCGCGCCTTCCAACACGAATAAAGTATCAGTAGCAGCGGCCGCCATCAATGATCAAGAATTCAGCCCTGAACTTTTGCGATTCTTCTACAACCGCCTCTTCCCTTATCAACCCATGTTTAAATGGCTTTCCTACGGAAATGATCCTGACAATGATGCTGCCCATATCGTCCGGGATTACTTCGCCTGTCGTGAATTTTCCTTTACGATAAATGATGACATCTACATACGATATCAATCATTTCGGGATGCCTCCGAAATGGAGTCAGCGATACAGAAGAAACAACCTCACAAAATAGACATAGGGGCCGTGTTTACGCTGCCTCCCAAAGATCATCACACTGTTAAAGCAGAGGTCCGTGAAAAATTGGGATTGGCAGGGAAAGCCGGCCGACATTCTGACCACATATTTCCCTTCGTATTCCTCCTTCGTCAGGCCTTCAAACCCGTGGAACGCGAGCTCATTTTCGACATCGACATGACAGACTACGACGACATCCGAAGCTGTTGCACAGGGGCCAAAATTTGTCCCAAGTGCTGGGTCTTCATGACCATGGCCGTGAAAGTCGTGGACACCGCCTTACGGGAGGATTTCGGGTTTCGATATATTTTGTGGGTGTACTCCGGTCGGCGCGGCGTGCATTGTTGGGTGTGCGATCCCAACGCCCGTGCCTTGTCGAACGATGGGCGTAGCGCCGTGGTGGAATACTTGTCGTTGCCGCGGGGAAACGAGAAGAGCAAGGGGAAGAACGGGGGGTTGTCCTGGCCCCTCCATCCGTCCTTTACGCGGGCTTTTGACATCTTGGAGCCCATGTTCGAGTCAGGGGTCCTTGGGGAGGCAGGACAGGGGGTGTTGGACTCGGAGAATTCGTGGGACACCCTTTTGGACACGCTCCCCGACGAAGACCTGGCCAACCGGCTTCGAAGGGAAATGCGACGCTTGACCAACGCGCAGGACCGATGGCTCGAGATCAAATCCCAGGTGCGCGCGGCAAGTTCTGCCCATGCCAGTGGAAACGCCCGCCGGCAGAGTCGTGGTGGCCGGGCAGGGAACGGTCTCTTCGCCCTCGACCTGTGGAAGTACGAGGTGGTTTTCCAGTATTGCTACCCTCGGTTGGACGTGAACGTGTCGAAGGGCACCAACCACTTGCTCAAATCGCCCTTCGCGGTCCACCCGAAGACGGGACGTGTGTGCGTGCCCATTGATCCCGAGGATGTGGACAATTTCGACCCATTTCGGGTCCCCACGCTGAAGGCATTGGCCGCGCAGATTGACGCCTACGATGCCCAGAATGCTCAAAATGCATCGGCCAAAGCACTGCCCGATTACAAAAAAACGGAGCTGAAAAGCGCCGTGGAGCTGCTGGAGCGATGTGTGGTGGATCCTGTGGCCCTGGCTACGAAGAGGCGATTGAAACTGGAGAGGGAGAAGGAGGCTGCCATGATCGGAGACTTCTAGTCTGGCCCGCCCATGAGAACGAAAGGACCGAGGGAAGAGGAAAGGGAGGGGGGAGATGAGCATGCATGTGGGGATCAAATGATCATAACAATGGGTGCAAGCCCGAAAATTGAGTAAAGTGGGAAAGGCCGGGCTTCACGTCGCCCACATTTGTACGAACGCTTCATAGAAAGTACTGAGAAACAAATCTGAAAGAAAGGCAACTGCCGCTGTACTACCAATTTTTTTTGGTCAATTTTCACGAACGTCTATGTACATGATTTGTATATTCATCTCAGTACTGTTCATCGTGCTCACTCCATGAACCAGCCCCTGACGCTCTTGTGCTCTCCGTACGGTGGTTTTAGAGTCACGGGCCTTGACACGGGCATGACATCTTTACCTCTCCAAGGCGCCGCGCTGGCTAGCTTTGTGGCCACGGCTCCCATCTGCAGCTTTTTCATTCACGTATTTTCCATCCTTCTTCCTTTTGCCCCTCTTTTTTCCATACGCCATACTCAATCGGAAAGCCTCAGCCCCTTCCGCGACTTGCACCCCAGCACCTGTGTACGCCACGAACACTTTCGTGTCTCCTTGAACGCGCCATCCACTCTTTTTTTTGCTTTGACATCCCATGGCCCGGCGTTTATTGATCAATGTCACGTCCGTGGCAGTGAGCCTCTCTTTGCTGCGCGCATCCCAAGAAGCCTGCGCGTCGGCCTGGCCTTGCCCGTCATTCAAGCGTCGCACGAGCCAGTCGGGGGACACTTGGGAAGCCCTTGTGGAGGAATTATCGATTGAATTCAAATTATCAGGGACGGTGCTTCCGTCAATGGGAGAAAGAGTGGGTGATACACACTGTACAGGACTCGACGGCCTCGATGTTTTCGAACCATCACGGGGACGCGGAACGAGGAAGGCGTCAATTGCCCCCTTATTGGAAGCCACACCATCCTGCTTTCTTAGCTTAGCTTTGGTCGGACCACTCTTGCCATTAGTGGACAGTGGTCGCTTTCTACTCTGTGCTCCACTTCCTTGATTGACCATCTCAAGCGCACCTGCAGCAGGTTCATGCAGCACACCTCCAATACAACCAAGAAGCAGGACTGCGCAGAGCTGCTATGAATAAATTGGCCTGTATAGGTTAAGTTACGTCAGTGATGTGACGTCTCAAGTCTCGTATAGTTTGTGTGCATCGGGCTCCTCGGTTTCAAAGTGGCTCTTTTACTTCTCAACAGGCATCTTGGGGTCTTCCGGGTATCGTAATTTTGATTTTATTTCGGAGGCGGGAAACGATGTGGACGGCACGATGTGGTTCCATCTCGCGGAACAGGCCCGAAAACTCATTATAAAATGCATTTAATTATTAAATGGAGCATGTTAGCTGTTCAATTGGATTTTAACATGCCATACATGCTGCGACAGGGAACGTGTAAAAACATTATCCAAACGCCTGAGTATCGCAAAAAGGTGTCCGCGCATGAAAATTCCACAATCCCTTCATATGGCGGGCGCCATCGTCAGAATGCTCGTCGTTTCTACATCCAACCTTTTAAAGAACAATGTGTGGTGGATTTTTGACGTAGGGAAAGATGTTGCGGAGGTCGCGCATACACATTCACGAAGAGCATTCAAGCAAATCTCGACAAAGCTCAGCGACGGACCAATGGACAAGACGCAAGAAGCCCGTTTCAGAAATCAATGTCATTTAGACAAAGTCTATGTCCACTGCGGTCTATAAAATTTGTAAACCGGCACAGGCGATCCCAAGCCTGCAAACTCGTCCGCATGGCCCCTATTCAACACTTCCTAATGACGTCTCACACGTACATCTCCACGACCGTGATTTTCTCAACCCCCCATTTTTTCTCTTGACCTATATGTGAGCGAGTCACAAGCACACAAACACCCTTTAAAGAGCTCCTGCTTCCTTGAGTAAGGGGACCAGCTTCCCATTTTTGTGCAACTCCTCCACGCCGTCGGAGAAACCGCCCACGGGCTTGCCTCCAATGAAAATGTTTGGGACCTGCAGGGAGACAAGAAGCATGAAAACGTCGTGGTGAGCACCAAGGATCAATGAATGTATGGCTTGCGTCTTCCAGAAAAGATGGGAGGCAAGTCTTGTCAGGTGTGCACCAGATCTCCATTATGCTCACTCCCACTCTCCTTCCCTCCCGCCTTCCCTCCCTCCCTCTGACCCACCGTGCTTCTCCCCGTGACCTTGTCCAGCTCCACGCGTATGGCGAAGCCGTCCTTCCCCTCCATCGCATCCACCTCCACTACCTCATACTTGGCCCCTACTTCGCTCAGAAGCTCCTTCGCCTTCTTGCAAAACGGACACGTCACCTGCGCAAAGACAACCACCGGGTGACGCTCCACCCACCCGTCCAGCATGCCACGGATTCGCTTCACATCATAGTCCCCCGCCAAGACCTTGGCCACCTCCAGCTTCGGGTTCTCCTTACTCCGGGCAGCTTTCTCCAAGCGCTCCCGGTAGGGCCAGTCCACTGTCGTGCCCTCCGCCGAATCGCGGACATTGATGCAATTGGTATAGCCCCGTGCGTCCACAAAACAGAATTCGTACCCGTCTGGGTCCGCGACGATCACCACTTCCTCCCCGTGCGGTTGCAATTTCAAGGGGCCATGCAGCACGTCCCCCCCTGCCTCCTGGACCCGCGCCCCCACCTTGTCGGGAGCACCGTCCTCGGTTTCGGTGGCAAAGCGTCCCGACGCCAGGGCGTGGTCCACCTGCCCGCCGCCTGGGAGCTGGACGAGTTCCAAGCACACACCGGTACCCGCCTGGTCGAAGCCCACCATCACACTCTGCGCCCCGGTCTCGGCTCCCGGGCCCCCGGGGCGGACCGTGGCCCCCAACACGTCCACGTAGTACTGCTGGCTGCGTGGCACGTCCGCGACGTGGATGGAGACGAAAAGGAAGGGTTCCGACGGTACGCTGGCGCTGCCCGTGTCGACCAGAAGGTAGCTGTAGCCGTCCGGGGACTTTACATAACGCCTCCCGTCCTCCACCTTTACCTGCGACGCAGGACCCCGCCAGGCCTTGGCGTCCACAGCAATGTGACGGAAATCGTTTCCTGCCTTGTACGAGTCGATGCCGTAGTTGCAGGTCAATTCCAGGGCGAATTGCTCGTCCTCCTTACCCCAGCCGACCATGGTTTTGCTCCAACACCCGCCGTAGGGGCCGTTGCAGGTGGCCTCACACCCCGAGGCAAACTCCTCGTGACGGTGCACGTGCATGCCGAAACCTTCCTCGTAAAAAGCCAGGGTCTTGGCCAGGTCGCCTACTTTAAAGACCCAATGCAGGGGGCGCTGTTGGGGAAGGGAGAGGCAGCCGTTAAGAGACCAGTAGAAAAGGAGGGGCCATGCCTGCCATAAAGCGCCTGCACAGCGACCAGGCAGTGATTACTCTGTCTCACTTCCCGTGCAATCGTCGAGCATTGCTTAGATTGTCTTGCACATTCATTCCCTGACAGAAACTGCCAGAAATCGGAGTCTCGAATAAATAATCCGAGCGTCAAGTAATGCTTACCCTGTAATCCTTTGTCGTCCACTTGGTAGGTTCCTTTGCAGGAGCTTTTGTGGCCATTGTAAGGGTCTTGCAAGTTCTAATGAAAAATAGCGAGAATTTTACGGTGTGCTCCACAATGAGGTCTTATGTCTCTGAACCCGATGCTTGCTCATCACTTGCTTTCCGTACCTGAAACCGTTGATGCTGACACGGGGACGCGAAATGACAGGAGCAAAGAGTGCTGGACGAAATGCAAGCGTACTGGTGGTAGTAAGGAGCTGCGTGGCAACAAAAAGGGCACGACAAGAGCTCATTCTGGTGGGTGGGGAGGTGAAGGGGTATATACAGAGCGGACCACGTTTATAACATATCTCTTGCCAAGGACCATGTCCATCAGGGGAATTACACACCCCAACGTACAAAAGAAGATGTATGAAGACGTAGCGCGCCAAGTTACCATATCCTTGGAATTGAAAGGCATTTGGAACCAGCACGTGCGTTCCCGGCTCGGTTCATATGAAAAAGTATCGAGAGTGAGGGATGCTCACGTCACAGGCACCGAGACATGAACCCCCCAAAGAAGAAATCCAAAAAGAGGGCCACGATCCACCTCACGCGGAATCATTCATACCCGACAAGTGTCCCACGATCCGAGAAAGCGCATGCCAGGATCCGTGGCAACATGGGTCCAAACTTCCATATAGTTTTTCAGACATCCGCCCGGAGCGATTTGCCCTCGCCATAAATTGGGTGAAATAAATACCCTACCTTCCCACGTCGGTCCGTGCGACCAATTTCGCACATCTGTGCGCGGTGAAACGGGCGGATGGTTCCAATGCATGTGATGGGAGGCTTTTGTTGTGATTTTGGCAATGTGTACGTCAATTATTTCTCCTTTCAGGGCAGGCTTTTTAGCCTTGGGTTGAGGCATATTTGGGGAAAAAAGCGAAAGGCCATCACTTTTTGACCTCCATGAAATCAAATAACAGAGACAATACATATCATTGTAGGACACAAAGAAAGCTTTGGGAGACATAGGGATCCGCCAAAGTAACGCTCAAGCCGTCGGCAGTCTGGTAGCTTTTCTATATTTTTATCGGGGAGGCCCACTTTCATGAGGGCCTGCCTGTTGACCGGCACTTCCTGGAACAATGGCGACCCGGATGGGCACAAGGATGTGATACCAGCAACGATGGTGGTGGAGGTTAAAATTCAGGACCGTCGATTCGTTCCCAGCTCCTTGGTGGTGGCCCAAGGGCAGAATGTCCGGTGGGTAAACGAGGAATATCGATGGGGGACACCGCATGTCATCCACGTGAAACCCACGTCGGGGACGCGTGCAGGTAGCGACTACAGCCCCATTAGCTCCTCAAATATGCACGCCAGCACCGACGACGACGCTTGGGGCGTGGAAAGGCCCGGTCCAAAGGGAGGGAACGGAGTTCCTTCCTCAACGACGGGCTTGGAGGTACTAGCCTGTTCGTCCTCCTGCGCCCTCCAACCTGGGGACGTTTTCACCCACACCTTTGCACACCCCGGCGTCTACCTGTGCAAAAGCCCCAGCATGCCTTCCATGTGTTGTCGGGTCAAAGTCACGGCGTGGGAGGACAGGGACGACAAGCTGGATGCCAAGGAGGCAGCTGCTGGAAAGGCCGGCGGCACGGCCGCACAGGACGCGCTGCATGGCGTCCTCCGGGTAGCCTCCGAGGGGACACTGGCCAAAGCGAAGGTAGTGGGCGACAAGGAGGAAGACGGGCGAAGGATCGAGGCAGCGGTGGAGGCCAGGGCCGGTATATTATCCCCTCCTCACCGTCTCGGGGATAATAGGGGCCCACCCGCGCACCTTTCCCCCTCGTCCTTGCCGTCCCGCTACTCCCTGCCCACGGACGCGGTCGCTATCGACATGCCCGCCTCCTTCTCTTCCCCCCCGTCCTCGGTC
>Ga0102934_1002427_pt1 | contig 12880 bp, 10 predicted proteins | sample SalPonR2_A_D1_MG_FD_78175 | JGI IMG/M metagenome (GOLD analysis project Ga0102934, IMG submission 78175) | Salt pond soil microbial communities from South San Francisco under conditions of wetland restoration - Salt Pond MetaG R2_A_D1_MG | ecosystem: Environmental > Aquatic > Marine > Intertidal...
ATGATGAATTACTTGGTTTGGGGGGAACTATGCATAAACTCATTAAATCGAATTCTGTTGAAACAAGGGTCGTTATCTTAGGTGAGGGGATTACATCCAGGTCCGACAGGAGAGACGAGGAGGTGTGGAAAAAAGAACTGGAAATACATCACAAGAATATCGAAGATGCACGGTTAGCTATTGGTTATGGTGAGGTAAAAACCCACAATTTGCCGGATAACAGGTTCGATTCAGTACCGCTGCTTGATATCATAAAAATTATCGAAAAGGAGAAAGAGAATTTTAAACCGGATGTGATATTCACTCATCATAGCGGTGATTTGAATATTGATCACCAGAGAACATTTGCCGCTGTACTTACTGCTTCCAGACCAATGGCGGGGGAAACCGTTCAAACCATCATAACTTTTGAAACACCTTCAGCAACCGAGTGGAATTCATATTCGGATTCCAATCAATTTTCTCCCAATCTCTTTTTTGAAGTTTCTGAAGAAGATATGAATGCTAAAATCAGGGGGATGGAAAGTTACCAGTTTGAAAAACGAGAGTATCCGCATCCGCGCTCTCCTGAGGCTTTAAAATATCGTGCAAGATATTGGGGATTAACCGTTGGTACTGCCTATGCTGAAGCTTTTAACGTGGTGAGAAGTATTATTCGCTGACGTACAATAGACAGTGGAAGAAATTAATATTATTGAAATTATAAATCTACAAAACACTAATTTACAGAGTATTTTATGAGCAATTCTGCATATCTTGGAATTTTCGGACCCGGACCCAACTCTTCAGCTGCCATTTGCAGTGATAATGAAATTATTGCCTGGGCAGAAGAAGAGCGTTTTAACAGAATAAAAACCGCTCCAAATGCCTACCCGGCACAGGCTATAGCATACTGTATTAATGAAGCTGAAAAAAGGGGGCTGAAAGTACACTCTGCAGGGTATGGATGGGACTGCGATAATTACGCCGGGCCTGCAACTGAGAACCTGAAGGAAACAAACAAAAAGTACCCAAGCGAAACCGACAGCCTCAACATGAAGGCGCAATCCTTTCTTAACAGTGTATATGATCCGGAAGTTGTTAAGAATGATCTGCGACTAATCCTGCGAAAAAACGGGGTGATTATGGATGAGATTGAGTTTAAGTACTACCCCCATCACCTGTGTCATGCAGCTTCGGCACACTATTGCTCCGGTTTTGAGGATTCAGTCATAATTATTAATGACGGTGTGGGAGAAGTAGCTTCATCAACATTATACCACATTGGCGAGTCGGGAGATTTTGAGGAGTTAGCACGGGTTGAACTTCCGCATACGCTTGGCGGGCTTTACGCTTCAGTTACAGAGTTTCTGGGATTCAGGGCTTATATGGATGAAGGGAAAACAATGGGCCTGGCAGCTTACGGAAAGCCAGATCCGGAAATAGAGGCGGTTTTTGAGGAAATAGCGCAGGATGTACCCGGAGAATTCGGGTATAAAGTGAATCCACGGTATCGCTATAACGGGAAGCGTACGTACGGGAAGAAATTTACCGACCTGATGGTTGAAAAACTGGGCAGCCCGCGCAGCAGAAGTGAGTCGGCAATGAACGACCCATACCCCGATATTGCCTACGCAGCCCAAAAGCAGCTGGAAAAATTCCTGTTTTCGCAGCTTGAGTACAGTGCAGGGCTGAACCTGTCGAAAAACGCTTGTTTTGCCGGAGGTGTGCATATGAATTGTAAAGCAAACGGGCTTCTGGCTGAATCAGATTATTTTGAAAACTACTTCTTTCAGCCGGCATCCAGTGATAATGGGATCCCTCTTGGTGCAGCCATGCTGCTAAGAAAAGAGTATGGAGATGGAAAACCCTCATATCCGGCTCTGAATCATCTCTATTACGGTCCCTCATACAGTGATGATGAGATCGAGGAGGTTTTAAACCGCTGTAAGCTCAGCTATGAAAAAAGTCCCAATATTGCGAAAAATGTGGCTGAGTTAATTGCTGAAAATGCAATTGTTGGCTGGTTTCAGGGGAAAATGGAAGTGGGCGCGCGTGCACTCGGAGGTCGTTCGATCCTGGCAAATCCGCTGAACCCGGATGCAAGGGATCATGTAAATAAGCATGTTAAAAACAGGGAAGCCTGGAGACCTTTTTGTCCCTCACTGCAGTATGAGTCGTTTAAAAAGTATTTCGATACAAATCTGGAGTCATCAAATTATATGATTACTGCCTGTGATATCGACAAGGATTATTTGGATGTTCTCCCATCCTGTATTCACATTGACGGAACCGTAAGGCCGCAAACGGTAACAAAGGAAGCTAACCCCATTTACTGGGAGATGCTAAAGGAGTTCGAGAAAATTACAGGCCATGCAATTGTCGTAAACACCTCATTTAATGTTCAGGGAGAACCCATTGTGATGAAACCGGAAGATGCAATACGTTGTTTTCATGCTTCAGGGATGGATGCGTTAGCTATGGGTTCATTTCTAATTAAAAAGAGATAATGAATATCTATCTGCCAATAGAGGTAAAAGCCCGTGAACTGGAAGGTAAAATGCTGCTGGCTCTTGAAGCAGCCGGGAGGGGACATACCGTGGTTATTGGCAAAAAGCAGGATACACTCAACCTGGCAAAGGCAGGGAATCTTCCCCCGGGTATTGTACACGATAAATCACTTACACCCGGTGAATACAAGATTCGGAATTTTGAGCAGCTAAAACAACACGGGCATGTAATTACGGCTCAGGATGAAGAGAGCGGGCTGCTGGATGAGTCTTTTGATAAATTTGCAAAACAGAGGTTTTCAGAAGACACAATATCACTCACAGACCAGGTTTTCGCCTGGGGAGACCACGATGCTTCATCCTTAAAAAAAATATACCCCGAATATGCGGGCAGAATTATTAAAACCGGCTCGCCCCGTGTTGACTTTTGGAGAACAGAATTTGCTCCCTACTTTTCTATCGAAAAGGAGAGACGTAAACCATTTTTGCTGGTTGCGTCTAATTTTGGTTTTCCCATCGATGAAAACCCTTTCTGGAATAAAGTTGCAAGGCTCAGAGGTGCCGGATACTTCGACCGTGATCCGGAAATGGAGCAGTTTATGTATGAGAATTCGGCGTATCAATACCGATTGCTTTACTATTTTATAGAAGCAGTAAGAAAGCTTTCAGCCGACTTTCCGGAAATGGATATTCTGGTGCGCCCACACCCTGTGGAATCGATAGATGCCTGGAATAAATTAATGGGTGATTATTCCAATGTATTTATTGAGAGAAAAGGTACTATCAGCCGACTCATCAGAAACTCATTCCTGCTCATGCATAATGGCTGTACAAGTGCTTTAGAAGCTTCTGTTAGTAAAACACCCAGGGTGGCGTACAGACCCATTCCGCATGCAATAGAACGTGAAATTCCCAATGAAACGAGTATTCATGCGTTCTCTTATCCCGAATTGAAAGATACCATACAGAGCTATTTTGACGGAAACCTGTCAGAAAAAATGGAGGACGTTGCTCAAAAAACGAACCAAATTATATCGGGTCGCCTGGCAAACACCAGCGGCCGGTTTGCAGCGGAAGAAATTGTTGATCAGTGGGAAAAACTACAAACAACAAATGAGCTGCCTGAGTCCGACCACCAGGAACTTCTCCGCATATATAGAGAAGTATCAAAAAAAAGAAAGCGAAAGCAGATGATACAGGGCTTAAAGGTGAAAGCTGTAAATTTCCGTAACTTATTTACCGGCCAGAAGCGTGATCAGCCAAATCGGGGGAATTTGCTGAAAACGTCTCATAAGTTTCCCTATCTGAATATGGGCGAAGTAACGGAAATTAAAATGAATATTCGTAAAGCAACCGGTAAGTACGGAGAGATAAGTACTGTACAGTTCGGAGAGAATTCATATATATTATTCAAAAATAAAACATAAGATGATTCTATATGAGAAATAGGATTGAAACTCTCTCGAAAGAAAGATCCAGGCAGGGCCTCTACGAATTCCTTGGGGAACAGTTCGGGAAGTTTGGCAAAGATAAATCAGTTATTACTGTTGGGGCTGGTGGTGAGGTAAGCGATTTACTTTTTGAGTATGCCGGTGATAACAAATTTGACATAACTACATTTGATATCAACCCCGAGAGAAACCCGGATATTCTCGGCGATTTTTGTGAATATGATTTTGGACAAAACAGATACGATTATGTAGTTCTTTCAGAAGTGTTACAATTCTTCAGGAACCCCCAAAAAGGAATCGAAAATGCCTACAAAATCTTAAATCCGGGTGGTCAGATAATCCTCACAACACCGTTTGTTTTCCCCATACACGACCGTCCCTATGATCTTTACCGTTTTACAAAATATGGACTGGAATATCTTTTAAGCAACTTTGAAGACATAAAAATCGAGGAAAAAAATAGCGCACTGGAGGCTATCGATGTTTTGTGGATGCGATTTTACAGAATGGGAGGAAAGCATACCTATTTTTTAAAGCGGATTATCATTTATTCCAGATACTACGTGCACCGGCCGATTACCAAATTTCTAATGAAATTCATCAGAACCGACATGATGACCACTGGTTATCACGTCGTTGCTACTAAACCTTTATAAGCAGGTTCTGAAATTAATGCCTAATCTTTTTTTATGTTACAAGCTGTTGAACTAATTGGTCCGTCGGGTGCTGGAAAAACAGCCATTTATCAGGCTTTGAAAAGTAAATGGAGGCCGGAATATAACTGGGTTACATTTGATGACCATAAGTACTCGGGCAAAAGGGTGGATTCTGCTTTTTTCAACGCAATCAAAAATCGTATTTCAAAAATAATATCTCCGCTCGAAAATCGTACAAGGGCAGAAATGAATCCACAGTGGAAATTCATTGATTATGATAATCGCATATATCTCGGAGACGGGTACGATTATCTGAAAACAGATCTGATGGATCTCGTAGAAGAACACTGTTCGAAAGGGTTTGACGGAAGTGACAAACGGTTTAACACTCTGTACATGTTGATGTGGTCGATGGGGCATCTCGATAAGATTAAATCCAGGAAGAACGATCAAAGATTTTGCATACTTAAACAGGGAGAGGGGCTCGTCAGCAGAATTATGCATCTGTGTACTCCCAGCTTCGATGAAAAGGCACTTCATAAGTACATGGATACGATTCCACTTCCCGAAGTAATTTTTAAACTTGATATTTCCGTAGAAGAAGTGATGAAACGAATAGAGCATCGAAACAGGACTTCATCACTGCACAAAGGAATGGATGCAGAGGTTATTCTAAACTACACTCTTAAAACGCATGAGTATCTGAACAGAGCGTGCGAAATTGCAAGTCTGGATGGAACCAGGGTTTTTCATATTGATGCTGAGGTTGAAGTGGAGGATTCTACAGATCAAATTATAGAGTGCCTCACTTCACTTGCGTAATCCCGCTAAATTTGAAATCACAGAATAAATTATACAGAGTATAGCATGACTGGCAATTCAGATTATATTGTTGTAATTCGTTCGTCAAATGAGAGAACTGAAGCGCTCTGTCAAAAAATTGTTCAAAAAGAGGCTGAAGGTCACTCGGTTGTCACAATCCATGAGAAGCCTTTTAAAAAAGCACTTGAAAAAGGATTTAGAATTGCCATTGATGCAGAAACGAAATGGCTTATTACTGTTGATGCCGATATGCTGATACTGCCGGGTGCCTTTAAGGTACTCAGGGAACAGGCAGAAATAATGCCCGATCATTACCTCCAGCTGCAAGGGAGAATACTGGATAAGATCTCCGGTAAAATTCGTAAAGCAGGGCCCCGTATTTATCGTGTTGCGCTGTTGGAAGAGGCACTGGAACTATCCCGTAACTACACTGATTCAATTCGACCCGAGGCACTAATCGTGGGGTCAATGGGGAACAAGGGTCATCATTCCAGATATATCAACTTTGTAACATGCTTGCACGATTACGAACAGTATTATAGGGATTTATACAGGAAAACATTTGTTCATGCGAGAAAGCATGAGGAATTTGTATCAGCAATTATTCAGTGTTCCGTTAAAAATTTGAAAACGGACCCGGATTTCAGAGTTGTTCTGAAAGCACTCTGGGACGGTCTTATGTTTGAAGATGAGATATCCATTGATACGCGTCTGTTTACTGATAAAGCTGATAAAGCATTAGCTGAACTGCAAATGGATGAAAAATCACTGATACCGGCATCTTTCGATTATAGAGCTTTTTTGAGAGATACATTACCGGAGGAAATGTCATCAGTACACGCAAAAGAAATTGATTTTCACGATCAGCCTGTACCTGAGGTCCCGTTTTTTAAAAGGGTGCAGAGAACCGTAAGGAGAAAGGGGCTGATGAATGGTATAATATCCGGTATTGGATCTTTTCTGATTTTTGCCGGTAACCGGTTAAAATGATAAAGTAATATTTCGTTGGCTATGGTTTACCTGCAGGGAATTAAAAATAAAACTCTCAACTTTCTTTCAAGAAAGATGTCGGGCCACATTCTGCTTTATCATGCGTGCTACCCTGAAATTCCGGAGGACCTGTCGAAAAATTTGCATAATGTTAAACCGGATGCCCTGTACAGCCAGTTGAAATGGTACAAAGAGCATTTCGACATGGTACCACTTTCTGAGTGGTTTGAGAGTAGTAATCGTCGTGGCCTGGCAACGGTTACATTTGATGATGCATACTCTTCATTTTATGATTATGGTTTGGATATACTTGAAAGCCTTGAAATACCAGCTACGGTTTTTGTTATAGGTTCTACCCTGAATGGGAAAGTTTTTTGGAGGGATAAAATACGTTTTGTTGAATCGAGAGATTTAACAAAAGATTTCGTGAAATTTCTCAGGGAGGAAAATGCAGATGCCGGAATAACCTCACGCAATTTTTATGAGTACAGTAAAAAAGATAGTTTTACATCAGTAACACCGAATGAAAAGCTGGATAAACTTATTGACCGGTTTCTGGACAGTAGAAGGCTGGCTGACAAACTGCAAAATTTTTGCGCTGATGATACTGACAGATTATCCAAACATCCGCTCTTAACGTATGGAAACCATACCACGAATCACTATATACTTCATACATTAGAAGATGATGACATAATTATGGAAGTGAAAAAGTGCGACGAGCAGCTTCGGGCATGTCCGGGCGTTGACTTATCCAAATATTTTTCGGTTCCTTTTGGGGGAGAAGAAAACCTTACGCCTGCTCTAAGTAAAGTACTCATTGAACTTGGATATAAAGGGATACTTCTTAGTACAAATCGAATAAATAAGTTTGGCAGAATATCAAACTATAACGGCTTAAAGGTTGCAAACAGGTATTTAATGCCGGAATCAAAAGATGAGATGATTCAAAAGATAAATCATATGACCTACAGGGAGATCCGCTGATCATTCTGAATAAACATAAGGGCAAAATTTAATGAAAATAACGGTTGTTAATCGACATCGCAGTGATATAATGGGTGGAAGTGAAGTCCAGTGCGATTTTATTGCTTCTGAATTGGTGAAAAGAGGCCATGATGTCTCATACGTAGCTGTCAAAGGAAAGAAGAAGAATTACGATGTTAGTTATAAAGTACTACCATGTAAGAGTGAGGGGAGTGAAATTTTAGAGTCGATTGTGAAGAGCCGCCCGGACCTTGTCTACTGGAGATATCATAAAAATTTTATTTACGATATTTTTAAAAAACTTGATGAACTGAAGATTAAAATCATATTTTCTGTTTCAAGTGAGTACGACACGCATCGGTTTCTGTACAATAAAAAACAGTCACTGTATATCAATTTCCGCAAATGGCTACGAAACATTAATCAATTCAGGGGAATCCGTTATGTAGACGCTGTTGTGGTGAATAACGAATCTCACCTGAACAGACTGCCTGTAAAACGGCAGCAGTTTATACCTAATGGAATGACCGATGAGTATGTTTCTTTTAAGTGGAAAAGACCCTACTGCATCTGGATTGCCAATATAAAAAGTATTAAACGTCCGGAACTGTACATAGACCTTGCAAACCAGATTAAGGATGTTGACTTTTTAATGGTCGGAGCAATACAGGAGCAGAAGTATAATTGGGTGGAAAATGATGAAAATCTGCCTGATAACCTGCACTATCTCGGTCCAAAGTCACTTACTGAAGTAAATGGCATGATCAGGGAAAGTTTATTTCATATTCATACATGCATGGCAGAGGGTTTCCCTAATGTATTTATTCAGGCCTGGATTTTTGGAAAAGCATCGGTTAGTTACGGATTTGATCCATCCGGTTATATTGAAAAAGAAAATCTGGGAATGTGCTCAAATGAAAACAGCGAGCAGTTTTATAATGACGTAAAAGAAATGATTCAGAACGAAGAGTTGCGTGATAAAAAAGGGGCGAATGCTCAACTATTCGCAAACAAAATGTTTAGAATTGAGACCTCCGTTGGCTACCTTGTGGAGCTAGCTGATGAGCTCCTGAAAACATATTAGGTCTTTTTCGATTATGGTATATGAACTAAACAATTTAGTGAAAAAATATGCGTATTACGCAGAGGTAATAGGAGTAAAAAGAATATTTAGGTATCTGATTTTAAGGATTATGCGTCCATTAATATTGAAAAAGAATCAGATGATGCAGATGTATGATGAAAAATCATACGCAAGAAAAATATTTATTCGAAAACAAAAGAATAATATACCGGTTGGCAGTTTGCCCTACAGAGAGAAGATCGATGACTTTTATAAAAATTTTAATCTGAAAATAAACAGGTATTGGCACTATTGTTACTCATATACGAATGGCATTTACAGTGAAAATTATATTCCGGAACAAAACTTTTATCAGGATATTGAACCCGGTTTAAATCGGGCCGAGATGGTGGATGGCTACGATGATAAAAACCAATACGATAGATTATTTGATGGTGTAAAAATGCCGGTTTGCGCACTGAGATGCATTAATGGTATTTATTATGATCATAATTACAATGCACTTAACTACACGGAAGAGATTCTTTCTACACTGGATGAACATGTTGAGTATATTATAAAACCATCATTGAAGTCTAAAGGCGGAAGAGATATTTTCAAAATAAAAAGAGCAGGCAGTTCGCTATATCTTGATGGTAAGGATGTTGGCATAGGGTCTATTATGGATGTTTACAGAAAGGATTTTGTAGTACAGCCATTTATTGAACAACATGAAAAGATTAAAGCTATATATCCCTGGTCCCTCAATACGGTTAGGGTCATGTCTTTACGTCTGAGTGGCAAAATTATTATTTGCTGCTCATTTATACGCTTTGGTAATTCCGGGTTATTTACAGATAATGTGGCTTCAGGAGGCATAGCCGGTGGTGTTTTGTCGAATGGCACAATTAGTGATTTTGCTGTAGACTCTTCTTTTCGAAAATATGACAAACATCCATATACCGGCCGTTCATTTAAAGGTCTGGAAATACCAAATATCAATGAAATTTATAAGCTTGCTAAAACTCAGCATCAACGTCTTCATTATTTTGATCTTGCTTCCTGGGACGTAGCAATCGGAGTGGATGGTGAGCCCATTTTGATTGAAGTAAATTTGAATGAACAGGATATAAACTATCTTCAGCTGGTTAACGGGCCTCTTTTTGGGGAGCATACTCATAAAGTCCTTGAGAAAGTGTACCTCTCTAAGCATCAGGGATTTTCAAGCACAAATTAATTAACTTACGTTTTGATGAATGTAAATAGTTCGTTTAACAAAGTAGCCAACGACTATCTGCATTATGGGTATTTACCTCCGGATACTCTTCCTGAATTCATAAAAAAAGGTCTCAAAAAAAATGATAAGGCTGTATATTCAGCTGCTTATTTGAGCTCTCTTTTAGATCGAATTTTCAACGATTCCGTAGAGCATTTTTCCGGGAATGGATTTTGTATTGTACCTGTAAGCGGCGGATGGGATAGCCGGATACTGCTTGGGTTGGCACTGGAAAATTTTCCTTCAAACCAGATTAAAACGTATAGTTTTGGGACCAGAGGCCAGCTCGACTTTGATCTTGGTAAAAAATTGTCTAAAAAGGTCGGTGTTGAACACGTTGAATTTGATCTTTCGAAGATCGAGTTAACGTTTGAAGAATTAAAGAAATCAGTTCAAAAATCGCCATGGACCTATGTTCCCGATGCGTTTTTTAATTCGTACTGCTACATAAAAATGGCGGGAAACGAAGATATTATATTAAGCGGTTTTATGGGTGATCCACTTACAGGCGGCCACACCTATAAAAAAAACGGAGCGGATATACCTGGCTATTTCGCCAAAAGTCAATCAGTTGTAAAGAATCACAGGTTAACGCAAAGTGATTACAATCCAACCGAATCACTGCCTGAAACTTTCTCAGCGAGTACTTTTTTAAAGCACGAACAACTAGACCTGGGAGTGAGACAGGCAAACTGCATCGTGCCTATTATATCCTCGAAGAACTCTTGGGACCAATGGGGAACTTCGCTTGGATTTGCAGAGGGAACAAATGCAGAAATAATTACTCCGTTTGCACATAAAGAGTGGATCCGATACTGGCAACATGCCCCTGAAAATGAGAAAAAGGAAAGGAGGTTATATTTAAAACTTCTTGAGAGAAAATTCCCGGTTTTGGCTTCTCTTCCCGCTAAAGATTTTTATGGTGCGAAAAGGCAAAACGATTACCGGTATAAGCTGAACAGAAAAAAATATCATGGCAAGATGATTCTTAATCGAAATTTTCCAAAGATATTTCCGATCCCCAGGCTGATGATGAACTATCTTGATTATGATACAATTTTTCGCAGACGGGATGATTATATTAGCATTCTGAATCAGGCGTTCTCTTTATTAGATGAGACTCCGGTATCAGACTGGATAAATTTTGATGAACTACAGAACAACCATCGATCTTACAGACTAAATCTGTCGAAAGAATTTCTTCTGCTTATCGGGCTTGCGCTCAACCTAGAAGTTGCCGATGAAGAATAGAAATTTTACGTTATGCACTTTCAATTAGTGAAGACCATACAGGATGGAAAATTACTCTAAAGATGTTACAGTTATCGTTAGATCTGCCGGGGAGCGAACTGAAAAAGTGTGTGAAAAATTAATTCTTGAACAGGGAATTCAACCAACAGATCTTTTTGTGGTTAGAGAAGTGCCCTTTTCGAAGGCAATGAAAGTGTCATTCGAGAAGGGAATTCGTCAAGGCAAAAAATGGACTCTCTGTATTGATGCAGATGTACTCCTAAGGAGAGATGCTATCCGGACAATGGTAGAGCTGGCAGAAAAGCAGCCTGACCGTGTATGTGAGGTACAGGGACTGGTAATGGATAAGTTTTTTTCAGGCCCCAGGGAAGCCGGAAACCATCTATACAGAACATCACTGCTGAAAAAGGTGATTGGGCACATTCCCAGGGAAGGCACAGACATACGGCCGGAAACACACGCGTTGAATCGTATGAAAGAAGATGGATACAACTGGGTAAATTTACCTTATATCGTAGGAATTCATGATGATGAACAGTATAATTTTGATATTTACAGAAAAGCCTTCGTACACGCAGTTAAACATCTTCAGTATGCCGATTTGTTTATTCCCCACTGGAAAAAAAATGCACATTTAGATCAGGACTTTGAAGTAGCGCTTCAGGCATTTTCCGACAGCATCAGAAACAGTGACGATGTTTTTATAAATCGCTCGCAGAATCTATATAAGGACTATTTTGATCAAACCGGTTTTGATGAAAAAGGTGTCCTGAAGGATGCAGTTTATTCCTCAGAGTTAGTGGATGAAAGGATTCAAAACTGGAAGATTGATCAAAAGTATTATGATCACTTTCCAGACAGGCTGGGAATGGACACTCAGAAGGATGTTTTCATTAGAAAAATAAAATCCAGTTATCACAGCAGAGGCGCCTTAAAGACATTGATTTTAACGGTTAGCAAGGGAATGGAAGAATTGGGTAAGAAAATTGGAAGTCGTATTCCTGAATAACAAAATGCCAGCTTGCAACCGTTTATCAAAAATTTGATGATGATGCAGAGTAAAAGTATAGTTTTTGTTTTGGCAGCTTTACCATCCGGTGGAGCTGAACGTGTTGCAAGCACATTGATAAATCATTGGCATCAGCTGGGGTGGAAAATCACTCTCATTATTGGCCATGGAAAGGAGAGTGATTTTTATCAACTGCCAGAGGATATTGATCGTATTATAATTCCTGCGGGTAGTCCTTCCGGATCTAAAATTGTAGCACTATACAAAAATATTCCCTACCTGGTTAAATTAAGAAGAGCACTGAAAAGTGTAGAGAGCTCAACTGTGCTCTCTTTTCTGACCCGAACCAATATTCACACATTGCTGGCTTCTTTAGGATTAAAAAAGAGAGTCATCATTTCTGAAAGAAATGATACAACTCGGGAAGAACATCCATGGCCGTGGCCCTTGTTACGGAAATGGTTCTACAATAGTGCCGATATGGTAACTGCCAATTCAGAAATTGCGGTAGAAGGGATGAGAGACTACGTTCAGAATAAAAAGCTTGTGATCGTTCCCAACCCCGTTCTATTGCCTGCAGATCAGGCAAAACCCTCCCGGTCAAAGCTGTTATTGAACGTCGGCAGACTGGTTCCCCAAAAAGCGCAGCATTTACTTATTGAGGCTTTTTCAATAATTAGGTCGAGGGGAATTGAAGGCTGGGGTCTTCAAATTCTGGGGGAAGGTGAAGAAAGGGAGCACCTGGAAAATCTGATAATTGACTATGGGCTCCAGGATGAAGTTCAGCTTTGCGGGGTCGTCGAAAATATCGGGGTTAAGTACGAAAAGGCCGGTATATTTGTACTCCCATCTCTTTATGAAGGTACTCCCAACGCGCTTCTTGAAG
>Ga0102934_1002428_pt1 | contig 12880 bp, 12 predicted proteins | sample SalPonR2_A_D1_MG_FD_78175 | JGI IMG/M metagenome (GOLD analysis project Ga0102934, IMG submission 78175) | Salt pond soil microbial communities from South San Francisco under conditions of wetland restoration - Salt Pond MetaG R2_A_D1_MG | ecosystem: Environmental > Aquatic > Marine > Intertidal...
AAAAAACAATATTGAAAATAAGTTTTACGGAAGTGATTTCAATTGGCAGAACAGAACCATCATGGTGGTTGATGATGAACCTTCTGCCATACAATATATCAGAGAAGTGCTAAAACCGACAAAAGTCAGCATTGTTACAGCACAAAATGGAGAAAAAGCCCTTGAAAAGTTTAAAAAGAATGAGATTAATCTGGTGATTATGGATCTTAAAATGCCGGTTATGGATGGATACAAGACAATCCAAAAGATAAGGGAGATCAGTACTGATATACCCATCCTTGTCCAAACAGCTTATACTATTAATGAAGCAGCTAAAAAAACTGAGAATACAGGGATCAATGAGATCATTTCAAAACCCCTTAAATCAAATCAGTTTATACAGATCATTGCCAAATATCTTTAGCCCATCTTCAAAAATCATAAGAAAACAGGATATTAAAATTATCGGCAACTTCAGCATGTGCTTTCAGGGTGACCCCAAACCTGAAATTGTTGTATAGTTCAACCAGTAAACTATATCGCTGATAAAAATCTTTTTCAATGGAAGGGGCATATAGGTAAGTACCCCAATATTGCGAAAAAATAAATTTTCCAAATATAAAATCATGGCCCGCCAGCAAAGCACCCTGGAAAAAAGGACGCTCATCTTTCTGTTTTGACTTGTCAAAAGAGACATCTATTCCTGCATTTAAAGCATTGATTTTTCCAAGGCGGTAGCGGGTTTTGAAAACAGAGCCATAAACCAACAGCCAGTCTGAGCCGACATCATTTGAGTTTGTCGTATTCACTGCCGTTGTATAAAATTGGAGTGACGGAGTGAGGGTTTTTCCGCTGTATTTTGTTTTCTCAACTTCCCGGTAATTGACAGGCTTGAATGCATATTGGAGACCCACTCCGAACATGGGGAAGTTCATCCCTTTGTTGGGTTCTTTAATTCCTCCGTTGGAAAGATGATTATACTTTGCATAGCCCATGAGCAGATATTGTGTGTCGATCTGATAATAAAGGTTGAGGTCAAGATGAACAAGAAAATTGACGTAGGTGCTAAAGAACAAATTTTTCGGATTGTTACCGGAATCGTAGATTTTTGACAAATAGCTTATCCCTACGCCCATACGCAACGACGTGCGGAAGTTACCACGGAAACTGAGCAGGGGTTCAGCAAAAGCGATCAGAGAGGAGGAAGATCCGACAATTTCAGGATTGTTGTAATTCACATGCAAAAGAGAAAATCCGGCTTTGGAATAACAGTTGCACCTGAGCCAGTCTTTCCTTTGTTTCAGGATCCAGCCATATTCCAGTTCCATTCCATAGGGGTTGGTGTGAGAAATGTTTTCAATGGTTGTGGAGTGAGGAATGATAAAACCATACTGGGGTTTGAAGCCCAGAAAAACCGGATTGCTGTCTTCCTGGGCAGCGACAAAAGGGATCAGAAAATACCCGAAAAAGAACAGGAGCAATGTCTTAATCATCTTATAACTTTAGTTTTTCCTGAATATCCGCGGGAATTGATTTTTTATTCATTAAAAGAGAAGTGGTTTTAAATTTAAAATAGGCTTCTGATACATAAAGAAACCCACCATATGGATTGCTTTTTCCCCACGAGTTTTTAACAATAAAATAGTTCGTTCCCAATTGATCTTTTGCCATTCCCACAATATGCATTAAATGATCATCGGTGGTTGAATAATTATCAAAATCTTTCTGGCGCATTGGCGCTGTTATCGTTTTTTGAGCTACCGGCTTATTAAAAACGATCTCTTCATTTTTCATCTCACTCCATTTTTTTTGAGGTACAATGGCCAGTCCTCTTTCATTTCTGAACCCTTTATCAGAAACATCAGCTGCCCAGGCTACGGTATAACCTTGTTTTAGAGCGTGATGAACCGCTTCGGTCAGCTTATTCAGCGGAAGGTTGTATATTTCTTCCATCGACCAGTTGTCAGGGGATTCGAAAATGTATGTGGAGTAATAATCATGATTTGAAAAGCTGGTTAAGGGGATATAATCATCCGGGTTGATTTGCATCTTTTCGGTAAATTCTGCAGGAGTAAAATCGGCATTCCTGTATTGGAATTTTTCAGGGTATTCCCCCAGGTAAGCCGTCAGGATCCCTTTGAAGCCATCCATCCAGACGGGTGATAGTTTTCCTCCTTTGTTTTCTATTACTTTATTGATATAAGCCTTGAGCACTCCATCCATTTCTTCATGATCGTGTTTTTCCGGGTTGATAATTTTTCCGGGCATGGCTTTCTGAGGCACCATTCCATCGTTTCTGATGACATTGATCACATCCCAGGCCTGGGCCCCCATCGTAAAATTCAGGTGCCCGTGAAAGCGGACGTAGAGTTTTGCCCGGTCAATATATGACTGACGAACAAAAAATATTTCTGAGAGATCGTGCTCTTTTTGTCCCATTCGCATTAATTCACTCTCCAGAAAAGAGGTGGTTGCAAAACTCCAGCAAGTTCCGGTACGCCCTTGCGATTTTACAGGGGTGGTTTTTAATCTTACCAGGGTATTAAACTGATAGTTGTTCTGTGATTTCTGTCCATAACCATTCTGTAATACAAAAAATAAAGCACATACTGACAGAGATTTAAGTATAAACAATCGTAGCATAAGCGACAAAATTAATGGGTTAAATTGGCATTCAATATATAAAATTCATTAGTATAAAGTTTGATTATTAGTTACAAATTCTGAGATTTATTTCTGCTAAAGTATCCATTTATTGATACTGCATCCCATGTAATCCTCATCTTATATCCATTGCCTTTTGTCTGCAGGATAAAGATGAGGGTTTCATTAAAAAATAACTAACTAACTAATCAAATGTACTTTAATTTAATTTGTTTTTTTGTTATATTTGATTCATAATTAAAAACTAAAGACATCATCGATATGTTGAACGACTATATTAAAGAGTTGATAGCTAGCAACAATAGAGTTATCATCCCGAATTTTGGAGCTTTTTTACTGAGAGCTACTTCAAAGAATAAGAACAAAAAAGAATTGGCTGACAAGGTACAGGATATTTATTTTAGTCCTTTTTTGAAATTTAATGATGAATTATTGGTGAACCACATCATTAAAAAAGAAAATACCAGTCAGAAGGAGGCCATGGATAAGATCGTGAATTATGTCAAAAATATTGAAGACTCTGTCAGGAAAGACGGAGTTTATAAAATAGAAGGACTGGGCGAATTTTTCCAGGATGATCAGGGAAAAATACAATTTAAAGTGGTTTCTTCCGGGGCGAAAGCACCTGAAAAAAAGACCCCTTCCGCTTCATCGGCTAAAAAAACAACCCAGGGCAAAAAAGCCACCACTGTAAATGAGAAGGCCGGAAGCAAAAGCAAAGAAACCACAGCCTCTGAAAAGAAAAGTGAACCCGCTGCTTCTTCTGCTGCAAAGGCTCAAAAGGATACAGGAAAACAAAAGGAGGAGAAAAAACAGGAGCCCGCCGCAAAGCAGCCTGTTTCAAAGAGCACTGCAGGAAGCAGGGGAGCTAAAACACCTCCACCTAAAAGACCAGCTGCTGCCAGTTCTTCAGGAGGCAAAAAAGGGAGCAATAAAGGATTGGTCCTGGCCATTGTAATTGGAGTGCCTGTTGCTGCTGTCTTTGTATGGGCTATGCTGAACTTTGATACTGTAGAAAAGATCTTCTCCAAAAAAGAACATAAAACAGAACAAATCGCTGAAAAGAAAACTCCTGAACAAGAAAAGAAAGCAAAGGAAAGAGAAGAAAAAAAACAGGAAAAAAAGGACGAGCAAACCAAAGGAGAAGGAAAAGCGGATCAGGAAGCCTCCCCAAAAGAGACAACCAAAGCAACCCAAAAAGAATCGGATAAAACCCAGGTGAAAAAAGCCTCCCGGGGAGAAAAGAAATATTATATTGTAGCCGGGAGTTTCAGGAATCTTGAATATGCCAAAAAATTTAACCAGGATCTGATAAAGCAGGGATATAACTCAGAACTGATCGGTGAACGAAATGGGATGCACGCTGTCAGCTATAATTCGTATAAAAATAAATCTCAGGCCCAGAGAGAATTACAGGAAATGAGAGATAAAGGCTTGCAGGTTTGGCTGTTATATTATTAGTTTTTTAAGATAAATTTCTATGAATCCGGCTTGTTTTTTATTTGCCGGATTTTTTTTATGAAGAATCGGAAATCAATAGCCAGGAGGATGTCTAAAAAGTTTTTATGAGACTAAATCTGAAAATCAAGCTTTATCCCTAATCCGGCGACTGCCGGAATGCTTGATTTTCAGTAAGTTCACCCGGCAGCTGCCGGGCAAGGGGTAAAAAGTTGATGAAAATCTTATTTTATTACTTTTTAGACATCCTCTCGTTCCTGATTAAATTTCGTCCGGTTTTTTTGTGGTGAAATGTTACATCATATCATCCCCGGATTTTGGACGGGAGTGATGTATTCATTCCCGATATTGACTACAGAGATGATAAGCTCCCGGGTTTTAGCCCGCCTGAGCTTCTGTTGCGATGGTTTTGTTAGGGTTCAGCAATTTAACAATAAAGCAATACAACAATTGAATTAAAAAACAACGCGGCGAATCAAAATATTTCCCCAATAACCCTACTTCAGGAAACTATAGCCAAAACCTCAATCTAATCCTTTAATCTTTCTCTTTAGCAGTCTCCTGGCCAGTTGGTCTACCTTCCGGTTGTAATCAGTTGCCTCCGAAACGCCTTTTTTTTGATGCGAACAGATTTTTTCAATTTCGATGGGCTGGTTTTTAATCAAATTGTAAAAATATTCAACCCAGGGACGGTTGGCGATATCGACTCCTTTTTTGGTCTTGAAACCTGCATTCTGAAGTTTTTCTCTTCGGGGGATGAGATTTTTTACATAGCTGCTGTCTGTGTATATTTGAATTTTTGAAACATTTTCATAATTCCTTATTGCGTATTCAATGCATCGAATCACCGCTTTAAGCTCCATTACATGTTGCGATTGCTTTTCATCAGAACCGGTAAGTGTTTTTTCTTCATCCCCGGAAACAATGATACCGGCCCATGCACCAGTCTTATGATGTGCATCATAACTCCCGTCAGTGAAGATGTTAATTTTTGATTGTTTTTTCAACTGAATATTTTATTATTTTTAGCGCAAATTAACGAAAATAATTCATGGGTTCCATATTTCATATCATTCCATTGAGCATTTCTTTTGACTTTGAGTTCTATCCCTTACTCATCGTTGTTTTTTTGGCATTTATAATTCCCATTGCATTGTCTTTGTTAAAATTAGGTAAGGTGCCGACAGTTATTGTAGAGATCGTACTAGGGTACCTGGTGGGTAAATATATTATTGCTTCCTTTCCGGACTCTCATATTCAATCTCTTGATTTTCTTGCTCTTTCCGGGTTTATGTTTTTGATGTTTTTGGGGGGACTGGAGATTGATGTAAATGAAATCATTCAATCTTTCCCAAAACGCAGACTTACTCTTGCCCGGTTTATGAAGAATCCTTTCCTGGTAGGGATTAGTTTTTTCCTGATCTCCCTGGTGCTTTCATATTTTAGTACGATTTTCCTTGGTCAGTTTATTCATATTACCAACAAATGGTACTTTGCCCTGATTATGGTAACTACTTCGGTTGGAATCATCCTTCCGGTGTTAAAAGGGCAGAATGAACTGAACTCCCGTTTTGGACAGATGGTCATGGCTGCTGCGGCCTTTGCAGATATTCTGAGTATTATTTTATTTTCCTTCACTGCCTTTATTATTAAGCATGGGTTCCAGCCGGAAATGCTTCTTATTCTGGCATTGTTTTTTGTTTTTTATCTTTTTTATTATGCAGGACAGCAACTTTCCAGGAAGAATTTTATCAAGAAGATTTCTTATCAATTATCACATGCTGCCTCACAGATCCAGATCCGGGGTACGATTTTTTTGATTTTATTGTTTGTGGTTTTAGCCCAGGTGATCGGCACAGAGGTAATGTTGCTCGGTGCCTTTTTGGCCGGAATCCTGCTGTCTATTTTTATGAATAAGAACCGTTCTATTCTGTTGCTAAAATTAGACGGAATGGGCTATGGATTTTTCATTCCTATTTTTTTTATTATGGTGGGTGTACATTTTGATGATTCAGCCCTGACCCAGATGGGGAGTTCTCCCTTGCTTTTTCTTGTTCTTCTGTTCATCGTGCTGTATTTAATTAAGGTGGTTCCCTCGCTGTTGTGGGTTCGTTTGTTTGGAGTTCGAAAAGCTCTGTCCGGAGGTATTTTAATGGCTTCCCGTCTGAGCCTGATCATCGCCGCGTCTAAAATCGGACTGGATTTTGGCATCATTAGTCCCGGGATTAATGCTGCTTTTGTGCTCATGGCGGTGGTTACCTGCATGATATCTCCCATTGCCTACAATTATCTTACCCCTAAAAATATTTTGAAAGGAGAGAAAGTGATTATCATAGGGGGAAGCAGTTCCGGTGTACTTCTGGCCCGCAGGTTAAAAATGCACGAACAAAAGGCAGTTATTGTGGAAAGCAATAAAGTGCGTTATGTTGAAATGCGGTCTAAAGGCTTGAATGTAGTACATGCCAATGGGCTGGATAAGGATCTTTACCACAAGTTGAATATCCACCCGACTAATTATGTGGTAGTACTGACTGAGTCGGAGCACAAGAACACACAGATATGCAGGATGCTCAGGAATGAATTTAAACACCCGAACATTATCAGCAAAACAGCGAATTCTCTTGTGGAACAACAGATGAAAAGACTGAAGGTTGAATATCTTGATGTCACACGTATCATGGCAACCACGATAGAGAATTTAATATTCAGGCCCTCTACTTACCAGGCCCTGGTGGAGACTTTTGAGAATTATAACGTGGAAGATATTAAAATTCGTAACAAGGAGATAAGCGGAGTCCAGATAAAAGAAATTCCTTTTCATAAAGACGGGGAGTTGATTTTGGTAAGAAGAGGTCACCATGTGGAGATCCCGCATGGCGACACCTATTTGCAGGAAGGAGATGTGGTAACCGTGATGGGGCTCGATGCTGCCATGGAGGACTTCAGGAATAAGTTCAGGGGAAGATGAACCTGACTCGTTGGATGTGATGCTGGGATTAATGATAAAACCACCGGGAAAATTATCTGTAAAAAATAGAACTCCAGTTATTTTTTTTTAAAAAAATTTGGCAAGCAGTTATTATTTGAAAAACCTTTGTACTCATAAAGGATAGGGTTGTTCCACGTTAAAAATTTTATTTCCACTGAGCCGTTCGCTTTATTTACGTGTGGAATTTATAAGATTATTTTGTATCTTCGTATTTCATCTGACGGTTTCTGAAAAAATGATTTTGCACGTTCATGCAGATGGCACCCTGCATTTATATTGTTCTTGTTATGCATAAAGTGATGTTACCAATTAATTCACGTGCTTTTAGAAGGTTTAACCTGGAAGAGGTTATTTACCTGAAGGCGTGGGGAAATTACACTTTTCTTATAAAAAGAGAAGGAAGAAAGATCCTTTTAAGTGTTTTATTAAAGCAGATTGAAGATAAACTCCGAAAGAAGGGTTTTTACCGGCTAAGCCGCAGTTATCTGATCAATCTGAACCACGTGGAAGAGTATCATCCCCGGCAGGAGTGCAGGGTTGTAATGTCGGACGGCACTTCTATTGAAATTCCTCGTCGAAAGAAAAAGGTTTTCAGAGAAATCATGGAAGAGCGCTATACACATTTATAAGCAAATATAAAAACAGATGTAATAAATGGGAATTGTATTCTCGATTATAGGCGGAATAGCTGCTGTACTCCTGGCAAGTGAAGCAGCAAAACTCATAATTGTTGGGGAACAGTCAATCATGACCTGGGTCGTGGTTTCATTTCTCTTTTTGTTGCCTTACGGATTGATCCTCGGCAGAAAAGCAAACCAAAAGAAAGAGAAGCCATTATGAAGACCATTATTCCTGCTTTTATGAAGTAAAAAAGAAAATTATAAGGGATGATCAACCTGTTTTTCGGGAATTGGTTTTGATAATAAATAAATGATATTGACGATTTTATTCATCGGGGACTTTCCTTTTTATTATCACCTTTTGGGTTTGAAATGCCGGCGGGATGCTTTTAATTTTCCTGCCGGCATTTTTGTTTTTCAGGGAATCTGGTTTTGGATGTTCATTTAATCTTGTCGCCCGGCATCGTTCAGGCTGACGGGAACGGCGCTAACAGCTATACGTTGAACGGCATTATAAAAAACAACAACTCTTAGAAACCCGAATCGATAAAGCGTTTAATATTGATTATCAGGAAAATTTATTCTACCTATTTAAAAAAAAATTTGGTCTGTATTAAGTATTTGTTATTTTTAGCAATACATATTTTTCTAAAAATGAGTAATAACTAATCCTAATTTATTATGCTACACGGACCAGCCGCAAAGCTTGAAGATGATCATGCTGCAGCCCGAAAATCAAAACTCGGGTTAAAGTTTTTCTTTCTGTATGGATTAATATATGCAGGTTTTATATTAATCGGAGTGTTCAAACCCGGGTTAATGGGCTTTAGAGTTGCCTGGGGACTTAACCTTGCCATTTTTTATGGCTTCGGACTTATTATTCTTGCCATTATTATGGGATTCTTTTACCATTTAGCATGTAGCCGCCTTGAAAGGAAGCTTAATAGAAAGGAGGATGCAAAATGATCTATGATGTTTCTAGTTTATCCGTTGTGATTTTTTTCACTTTCGTTATTATTGTATTGGGGCTTTCGTTTTATTTTGCGAGGAAAACTAAATCGTCAGCAAATTATTTTGCAGCTGGAGGGAATATACACTGGAGTATAAATGGGATTGCTTTTTCCGGAGATTACCTTTCTGCTGCCTCCTTCCTGGGTATTTGCGGCATGATAGCATTTTCAGGCTATGATGGTTTTTTATACTCCATTGGATTTCTTGCAGGGTGGGTTGTAGCACTTTTTGTAGTAGCTGAACCCCTGAAAAGAATGGGAAAATTTACTTTTACAGATGCACTTGATTTTAAATTTAATTCCCGTTCAATAAAGTTGTGCGCTGCTATTAGCACGCTTGTGGTATCCATATTTTACTTAATTCCCCAAATGGTGGGGGCGGGTGATCTTGTTGTGCCAATTCTCGGATTACCGCATTGGACAGGGGTGGTAATTGTAGGTTCTGTAGTGATATTTATTGTTGCTACTGCAGGAATGACATCAACTACTTACGTACAATTCATTAAAGGAGGTCTGCTTATCATTGTTTCGGTGATTTTAACCCTCTTCATACTAAACAAAGGACTCAACCTGAAGCCTGATCCGGAGATGCATGAATATATCTCCCTGGATGTTACCATTACAGACTCAGGAGATATGACCCTTGATGATGACCGGGGCTATATGATTAAAGATAAAGCAACCGATGGCAACAATAAATTTGTTCTTCTAGAAAAGGATGGTGTATCAAACTGGTATCGATTTGTCTCAAAAGAAGGCAATGCTGTCCTGGAAGAAATGCTTACCATAACCACCAAACCTTCAGGTGAAAAACTATATAACGGAGCGCCCCAATCGGAGAGACGTTTTTACCAGGTGGGTCATCTTTCAAAAATTATTTCCGAAGGAGAGGAAGTAGAAAGCACAGGCCGGACCAATCCATTTAGTTTTTTAACAAAAATTGAAGACAGTGATGTGGTAAGATATATCAAGACTTCATTTGAGTATGGGAATAACTCAGTAACTGCCTGGTATCCTGAAGTTACAGCAGGCACAGACATTATGAAACCAGGACTGCGCTTTAAGCTTGAAGGAGGTTCCATCTGGGAAAAGCTCAACTTTGTTTCCCTGATGCTGGCCCTCTTTTTGGGAACTTCTGCACTGCCACATATATTAATAAGATATTATACTGTACCCAGGCCGGTAGATGCAAGAAAGTCAACCATTGTAGCGATTACTGCAATAGGTGTTTTCTATATTCTCACATTATACATGGGACTGGGTGCTATGACAAGCGGAGTGCTGGATATGGAAAGCAGTAATATGTCCGGTCCTTTGCTTGCAAAATCATTCGGGGTAGGAATTTTTTCAATTATATCAGCTGTAGCCTTTGCCACGGTGCTGGGGACAGTGTCTGGATTGATTGTAGCCTCTTCAGGAGCCATTGCTCATGATCTAATGGATAAATATTTCCATGTCAAAATGGATGATAAGGTTAAAGTTCGGGCAGGCAAATTAGCAGCCTTTGCTGTTGGGGTTCTTGCCATAATTCTTGGTATACTGCTGAGAGGGATGAATGTTTCTTTCCTTGTCGGACTTGCTTTTGCCGTTGCTGCATCGGCTAATCTCCCGGCTATTATTATGATTTTATTCTGGAATAAAACCACTGGAAAAGGTGTAGCCGCTTCAATAATAACAGGTATAGTTTCCTCTGTATTATTGATTTTACTTTCTCCTACAATGTTTGACCGGTATGGTTTGCCACCGGAAAGTGCTGTTTTTCCACTGGATAATCCGGGTATTGTTTCTATACCTCTTTCTTTTCTGGTATTGGTGATTGTTTCCTTATATACAAAGAAAAAAGCTTTGATTTCCTGATCAAATGAATTTTATAGCAGGTTTAGGGTAAACTCCCAACAGGAGTTCCCTGCCTGCTTAAAGATTTTTTCTGAATTCTGTCAATTAGGAGTTGACATGTATCCCGGAGAAGTATATTCTTAGAACTGCTAAATAGCGTTATTATCTTATTTCAGGTATTGTATGTAAGGCATATAGTGAACATATTTTCGCCCAAATGGCTGAAAAACTTCTGCAATCTTTTTTATTGTTCAAATTGTTTTTATATTAAAATTCGCTCTCTCCACCCCAGTTTCACCAGGTCAATTTTCTCCGGGTCTTCATTCCCGAGATGGTGTCTTGTATCTGCCAGCTTTATATGTTTTGGGGATGGACTGATGGGTCTTTCTTCACCAAAATATTCTTTTCTTTGGGCCTGAACAATTCGCAATCCGGTGGCATCTACTGCCACAGGATCAAAACCACACAGTAATCCATTATAGCGCCAGGTATATTTTTTGTTGAAATGATGAGGTCCTACGCCATGAAATAATGGGGTGATCATTACCAGGATGTTTAATCGGGTTTTTCCCTTAACTTCGGGTTTTTTCCATAATTTGGCAAGATCGGCACAGTTGTCCGGGTGATAGGTATAAGGTTTGTTGGTAAACATGATGTAATTTTTAATCAGTGAGCCCACACCTGACCAGTCATGAGTGCGCATAGGCCGCACATTTATAAGGGCTGTTCCTTTCTGAAAGATGGGATTTTTGTAAATGCCCCGGTCGTCAATTCCTATGTTTTTTTCTTTTACACCGGCCTCCATCATTCTCTTTTTGATGAGATCTTCCAGTTCCGGAGGGGTTGGCAAGTGACTCCATACATTGGATTTAATTCCTACCACATCATCTGGCTGAACCAGTTTTCCCCAGGCAGTCCTCACATCCGTAGCCCCTGTTAATTCTGGCACAGCCTGATCAAGCATCTGTTTCAGTACCTGTTTGTTCAGTTTTCCGTCTTCATTGGTCAGGTCTTTATGCCTGATTAAAACTACTTTCGAATTGCCGGAGTTTTGTTTGCCAAATACTTTCCAGGGCAAGGCACTCAGCAGAATGCTTCCTGCTGCTCCCAGGGCCATGTTTCTAAGGGCTTCACGCCGTGTAATTTTCTTTTTTACCATAACAGAAATATTTTGGGTGTATTTGTTTATTCGGAGTCTTTATTATAATTATCGATTGTTTGTTTTAGTAAGTATAAGGCTTTTTCTTTCGAAGGTGCCCTGAGAACAACAATCAACAGCCTGTCTATCAACTCGTAACCAGTCCATTCTCCTTTTTTATTTTGAACCAGGCGGTTTGTTTTTAATTCTTTTGAAAGATGCGGAATGCTTTTTTTTCTGGCTTTTCTGGCTTTTTTTCTGTCCGGGTACTCAATCATCACTAAATAGTACCGGTTTTGGGAAGTTCCATACTTATTCAGCAAAGCCAAAGTATTTTCATTGATGTTAAAAATATTTTCGTTGGAAATGTAAGTAAATTTGTTCTGCCAGGCTGGATGGTGGAAATAAAAAGAGTTTTCGGGGTTTAATGATTTTTTAGGCATGGCATAGAAAATCGAGGGGAGGGTTCCTTCAGAGCCGATCGCTTCACTAATCTGACTTCCTATTCTGCTTAGCTGTTCTTTACTCTTTTCGGTCTCTCTTGTAGTAAACAAAGAAACAAAATACCGGTCCTGCCAGAAAATGAGTGAGCCCCCGGAGTACTGAGCGCCCTGTCCCATATCTATGTTTTCTTTATGGCGGGAGTATGAAAAAACACCATATGCATTTTTGGGCTGCTTCATATCAAAGATTTCAGCTTTTAATTCATTGTTCCCCGGAAGGTTGTATATCCTTTTTGCCAGTTTTATAACATTATATTGAAGATACAATTCGGCCCCTCCGTTGATATAATCATAAAGTTCATGATCAGTGGTATAAATTTTTTCCGATTTAACGGGCCAGGAGGAGTTTTCTCCAGGAAGGAGCATTAACAAAGAGTCTTCAGGCATGGAATAGCTTTTTATAACAATTAAGAACTGTAAGGATATGAGGAGAATAACAGGGTTTTTTACATTTTTGGTTTTCATAGTTTTCAAATAACCTCTTGATAATAATTCTTTATGCCATAAATTATTCAACCTTTTATCATTGCTAAACATGTAAAAATAAAAAATTTAAAGGCAAAAGGCAATATTTTCCAAGGGTCAAAAAAGCGGGAAAACAGGAAATTAGATTTTGCGGTGATCAGGACAGGAACCATTATTTAAAACAGGGTTATATTGTCTTGCTCTTTATACCAGGGGGA
>Ga0102934_1002431_pt1 | contig 12872 bp, 12 predicted proteins | sample SalPonR2_A_D1_MG_FD_78175 | JGI IMG/M metagenome (GOLD analysis project Ga0102934, IMG submission 78175) | Salt pond soil microbial communities from South San Francisco under conditions of wetland restoration - Salt Pond MetaG R2_A_D1_MG | ecosystem: Environmental > Aquatic > Marine > Intertidal...
AGACGGCCATATCAAAAAAATAGGCTATAAGGTAAAGGAAACAGACGGGGTGGATGAGATCGTGGACGGCAGAGGCGGCAAGCTCATGCCGGGCTTTATCGACGCTCACTCCCACATCGGACTTAATCCCGACGGATACGGGTTTGAATACGACGATACCAACGAATACAGCGATCCGGTCACCGCGGATGTCAGAAGTCTTGACGGATTCACCCCTTCAGATAAATCCATCCCCGAGAGTGCAAAGGGCGGGGTCATGATGTACTGTGTGCTTCCCGGAAGTGCGAATCCTGTAGGCGGCCTGAGTTTTGTTGCTCATTATGCCAAGTCAAACCTCACATCCGATATGCTACTCAAGGAAGATACCGGCCTGAAGATGGCGACCGGCGAGAATCCCAAGCGGGTCTACAGCGAACAGAAGAAGATGCCGGTCACGCGAATGGGAACAGCCGCCGTTATCCGGAAATTCCTCTTCGACGGTCAGAACTACATGAAAAAGAAGGAAAAGGCAAAGAACGAGGAAAAGCCCTTCACAGAACATGACGCCAAGAAAGAGATTGCCGAAAAGATACTGAAAAAAGAGATACCCGCCAGAGTTCACTGTCACAGAGCAGAGGACATCCTGACGGCTATCAGAATCAAGAAAGAATTCGATATCGATATGGTCATCGAGCATGCCACCGAGTATATCAAGGTCAAAGATCAGGTCAAAGAGGCCGGCGTTCCGATACTCCTCGGTCCTATCATGGCCAGCCGATCGAAGGTTGAATTGAAGGACATGACGTTCAACTCCTACCGGGTTGCCCTCGAGGAGGGCATAACCTTCGGCTGCATGAGCGATCACCCGGTCTTCCCGGCAGAGGTGCTCAGACTCCAGGCCGGTATGGCCGTGAATTACGGAGCCGATGAAAACGGGATGCTCAAGGCATTGACCATCATGCCGGCCAGGATCCTCGGCATGGAGAAAGACTACGGTTCCATAGAAGAGGGCAAGAAAGCCTCTCTTTGTATCTGGAAGGGGCACCCCTTTGACGCGCGTTCCCGGACCATCTGGAACAGCGTGGACGGCTTTTTGGACTAAATAGAAACACAAAAAAAAGAGACAGTGGTTTTTTGCACACTGTCTCTTTTTTTTACCGGGAGAGTTATTCTATCTCTTGTTCTTCACTGCTTCAATACGTAAACATAGGCATTCCCTTTTTTACCGGTTATCGTGAAGATACCGCACTCCCGGAGGCAATAGGCGATCTTTCTTGCCTTGTTTTTGGTGATCTTGAGGCCCTTTGCCAGATCGGCCGTTGTAAAGGCCTTCTCTTTGAACGATGGGGGAAAGTATTTGATGAATTGGAAGGGATGGATGAAGCGTTTTTCATCGATCACCTCGTCAAGCCCGGCGTCTATAATGCTGACACCGCCGCGCCGCCAGCTCCCCTTTGAATCATCGGCACGTCTTTCCTCAACTTTCACAAAGAGCAGCTGTATCTCGAGGTTGATATGTTCGAACCACTTGTGGATGTAAATCAGTTCGTCAAAAACATCCCAGAGGTCTCCCTTTTTGGGCGAGCGTCTGCTCCTGATGATCCTGTTTTCTTCCTCATCCATCAGGACAATCCGCTTTTCAACCACGATGGGATGGACGATTCTGATTCTGGCGCTGTCAATCAGGTTTTTGATCTTCTTTCTCAGACCACCAAAGTTCTTCGTCTGAATCTCGATCAGGAGACCGTCGCGGATCAGATCGATGATAAAGCCTTTATAGCGTGCCTCGACAAGATCGCCCTCTCTAAAGATGTGGTTCTTTATTGCTGCGTGCAGAGAGCTCTCGTTCTGAACATTGATCAATTCGAGGTTTGAATCGTTCAACCCTATTTGAGCCACTCCGAGTTTCTCGTTTTGCTCGATGTGCTTGTCAGGTCATTCCCGGACCAGGTGAGGTAGAAGGTCTCCTTCTGACCGCGCAGTACCTTTCCGTTGCTGTAGATGTTGAAGAGCCATCTGTCAGGACGGGGAACGCTCTGCCGTGCCTCTTTTGCCACCTCAATGGGAATGTTGTAGTTCAGAAAATACTCGATCGGTATCGGGTAAGGCGTTTCAATGATCAGCATCCCGTTGTCGAGCTTGACAGACCCGCTCCAGGAATAACCGTTGTTCAGCTGCACACTGTAAACTCCGTTACTGTTGATGTACACCTTCTGAACACCTTTGTCACCGGTCCATTCCCCGGCCACTGTCGAGAATTTTGAGGTTCTCTCCTCGAAGAAGAGGTAGTTGATGTCCTCGAGGTTGTAGATAACCTGTGTGCCGTCCTTGAAGTTGATGATCAGATTCTTTGCCGACAGCGTGCCGATCAAGAGTAACAACACAATCAAAATCACACATATTCTTTTCATGGGTTTCCTCCCTCTTTCTTCTTCATCACGTGAAACCGGTTTCATTCTTTGCTCTCGAGCACGAGTATGCTCCTCGGGGCGAGGGTATATTGATCATCGTCCAGCGGAACACCATCCCCGATAAAATCCTCCCCGCTTTTTCCTGCGGTGTCGATTATCCGGTTCCATCTTCCGAACTTACATTTTGGTATCTCGAAATCGAGTGACCCGGTATAAAAATTCATGGCAACGTAGATATCCCGGTCCGGTTCGGAGAATGAGTCAATATCAGTCCCGCTGATGACAAAGGCAAGCGTGTGTGAATTTGAGGACCAGTCGGGTGAATAGGCCCGGACACCGTGCCAGGTGATGTCTCTCACGCCCTGTTTTGTGCGTTTTCCCGTGAAGAAATGTTCGCGTCTCAGACACGAGTGCTTTTGCCTGAATGCGATGGATTTACGGAAAAAATCGAATACGTCCCGGTTCTTGTCTTTGAGATCCCAGTTCAGCCATGTGATCTCGTTGTCGTGACAGTAGGCGTTGTTGTTGCCTTGCTGGGTTCTGCACATCTCATCGCCCATGAGTATCATCGGAATGCCCTGTGAGACCATCAGGATCGTGGCAAAATTCTTCATCTGTCGCTTTCGAAGCCTTATTATCTCCGGATCATCCGTGGGTCCCTCTATCCCATGGTTGTAACTGTAGTTGTCGTTGGCCCCGTCGCGGTTGTTTTCCCCGTTGCTCCTGTTGTGCTTTTCGTTGTACGAAACGAGGTCCCACATGGTAAAACCGTCATGGGCCGTAACAAAGTTGATACTGTCAAAGGGTTTTCTTCCGGGTTTACCATAAAGGTCCGAGCTTCCCGCTATCCGGGTGGCCATCTCGGGAACGGTGCCCTCATCGCCCCGGACAAATCGCCTGACGATATCCCTGAACTTTCCGTTCCATTCAGCCCAGCCCTTCGGGAATTCTCCGACATAATAACCGCCTGCAGCATCCCACCCCTCGGCGATGAGCTTTGAGTGCGAAAGAATGGGGTCATCGGCAATATCCTTTAACAGGGAAAAGTCACCAATCCATTTTCCTGACGGGGCTCTCCCCAGTATGGCTGCAAGATCAAAGCGGAATCCGTCTACGTGCATCTGTGTGACCCAGTATCTGAGACTGTCGATGATCATCTGTTTGACGACGGTGGTGTTGCAGTTAAGGGTGTTCCCGCAACCGGAATAATTCTCGTAGAAACGCTTGTTTTCAGGGGAGAGGATGTAGTAAACCTCGTTGTCGAGCCCTCTGAAGGATAGTGTGGGACCCACCTCGCCGCCCTCTCCGGTGTGATTGTAAACAACATCCAGAATAACCTCTATGTTGTTCTTATGCATCTCTTTCACAAAATTTTTGAATGAAAAGACCTGGTCACCTGTCCCGAAAGAATGGGTATAAGACCCCTCAACGGCAAAAAAGGCAAGTGGATCGTATCCCCAGGCATTAATGAGTTTCTCCCCTGTCTCGGGGTTGATATGGGTGTTGGCGTGTGAATTAAATTCGAAGACCGGCATGAGTTCAACAGAGGTAACACCCAGTTCTTTGAGATGGTCGATCTTTTGTGAGATCCCTCTGAATGTTCCGGGGGATTCGATTCCGGAGGTGTCGGAATTGGTGAAAAAACGAACATGCATCTCGTAGATGACTGTCTCGTTCATGGGTATTTTAATGGGTTGATCCCCTTCCCAATCGTACTCCTGATCACAGACGACAATACTCTTGGCAAGGCTCCTGGCGGAATCCAGTTCTGAAAACGAAAGGTCAAGGAGCGGGGAGTTCTTGTCATACCCATAGGCATACTCGCGGTCCCAGTTGTAGGAACCCGAGATCGCCCTTGCATAGGGATCGGTCAGGAGTTTGTTGGGATTAAACCGTTTGCCCTCTTCCGGTTTATAAGGGCCGTGAACCCGGTATCCGTAAAACTGGCCGCATGTAACGCCTTCTAATGCGATATGCCAGATATCCCCTGTCTTGTTCCGTCTTGGATCGAGTTCAAAGACATGCGAGGGTTTTTGATTATAGTAATCCTGATACAGTTCAAGGACAACGGCCTTGGCATTCCTTGAAAAAACAGAGAAATTAGTGACATTCCCCTCTACAGTTGCCCCGAATGGCAGCGGCTCCCCGTCATAGGACTTGATTTGTACCTGGCTGTCCGGATTACCTTCTGCATAATTAATGCCGTCTCTTTTTTGGGTCATCGGCTCATCCTCACATAAATTTATTTTCGTTTCCCTTGATCAATCTTATCACATTCTTTCGATGCCGGAGAATCGAAAAGAGTGTTAATGCAATGTACAATAAATGAAAGGCGGTTTGGTCCTCGAGAAAGAATATGCATATCGTTGTCACGGTTAAGGCTGCGATGGATGCAACGGACATGATCCTTGTCATAAAGGCCAATGTCAGACCGAGGGTTAGGAAGACAAGACCTGAAACCGGATTGATGGCAAAAAAGACACCCATCGTCGAGGCAACACCCTTTCCCCCCCTGAATTTCATATAAACAGAAAAGTCATGCCCGATAACCCCTGCAAAAGCAGCCAGAGCCAACCATAGAGGCATGTCCGGGCTCCCTTTCATGAAGACATAACGGATGAGCATGACGGGTATATAGGTCTTTAACGAATCAAGGACGAGACAGAGTATCCCGATGGGCTTGCCCAGGGCTCTTATCACATTTGTGGCGCCGATATTACCCGAACCAACCTGCCTGATATCCGTTCCTTTCCAGTAATGGGGTATCAGAAAACTGAACGGGATTGAACCGCATAAATAGGCAAAGATCACGAAGATTATATTTGTCATTTTTTCCTCCGTCCTGTGAATTTGACGAACATCGGACTACCCGGGAGAGGACCCAGAAACTTCCGGAGATGTTTTTTAACCGCCCTCTTGTAATTATCGGGAATAATCTTCGGGTAGTTTACAAATATCTTGATAACAGGCGGCTTCACCCCAACCTGTGTGGCATAGTACATTCTAATCCGCTTTCCCTTCGGAGATGGCGGAGACACGAGAATCTTGATACGCTCAAGCGCCGTGTTAATCGCACCGGTCCCGAAGGTGGTGGTATAAGAGGCATAACACTCGTCAACGGCGTTGAATAGTTTTCTCATGCCCGTTTTTTCCTTTCCGGATATAAAGAGAACCTGCGAATAGGGAATAAAATAAAATTCCCGCCTGGCCTCTTCCCTCAATTCCGGATACTGCTCCTCTTTTTCCGGTTCGGAGAGGAGATCGACCTTGTTAAAACAGACAACGCAGGGTTTTCCGGCATTCTCCACAAAGCCCGCAATCTTTTTGTCCTGGTCCGAGATCTGGCTGTTGATATCGAGCAGGATCACGCATACATCCGCACTCTCTATCGCACGCTGTGCTCTTAAGATGCTGTAACTCTCCACCGTGTGATACCGGACACGATTCTTTCGTCTCATCCCGGCCGTATCAACAAGGGTATAGGTCTTACCGTACATCTCCACGACGGCATCGATCGCATCACGGGTTGTGCCGGCTATCTCTGTCACCATGCTTCTCTCCCGTTCGAGAAGGGCGTTGAAAAGGAGTGATTTCCCCACATTCGGCTTACCCACTATTGCAACTCTGATGGGCTCTTCTTTGTCCTCTCCGCTCTCTTTCTCAAGTGCTTCGAAGACAGGCTCAAGACTTTCCAATGCGATTTCAAGCATATCGTAGACACCGTAACCGTGCTCGGCTGAGACGGGGATCGGATCGCCGAGTCCAAGCTGATAGAGTTCGGCCAGATTGTTATCGTATTTCTTCTGGCTTTCTGTTTTGTTGGCAACCAATAACGGTTTTACCCCTTTTGAGCGGAGCATGTCAACCACCTTGAAATCCTCGCTTGTGGGCGGGTTTGTCCCGTCAACAACAAACAAAACAAGGTCACCGTCATCAACCCCGGCCTCTGTGATCTCCCACATCTTCTCCTCTATCTCATCCCCGGGATCCCCGAACAAACCACATGTGTCAACAACACGGAAGGTCCGATCGTCAAATCGGACCTCTCCTTCTACTGCATCCCGGGTGACCCCCGGACGGTTGTCTACAATTGCCTTCTTTTTCCTGACCAGCCGGTTGAACAATGTGGATTTCCCGACATTGGGCTTTCCTATAATATGGATCGACGGAATCCTGTCTCTCACTCGGACTCCTTCTGTTTGACAATCTCATCCAGTGTGACCTTTGAGGCGTCATCGTCCATATACTGTTTATAATCGTCCTTTTCGTTTTCCAGCATCTTTTGTTTGATTGAAATAACCATGTTGCGTCTCTCTTTTTCAGGTTCATAGACGGTTCTCACAACGTTGGCGTTGATCTCATCGCCCACATTCAGGGCATCTTCAGGGGTTTCAACCCTGTCGACGGAGATCTGACTAACCGGCAGGAATGCCTCAATATTGTAATCATCCAGGAGAACAATGGCGCCGGTGTTGGTGAGCCGGACTATCTTTCCCTTGACCTCGTCGCCCTTTTTGAGGTCCTTATGGGCCTTTTCCCATGGATCCTCGGTGACTTTTCTGATGCTGAGCCTGATGCGCTGCTGCTCGGGAAGAACCTCCATGACATAGACCTTGACCTCGTCACCCACCGAGTAGACATCCTCAATATTATCCAGGAAGTTCCAGGACAGCTCGGTCACGTGGACAAATCCGGAAATATCATCATCGAGTTCAGCGATCACACCGCTGGGGAGGATCTTGACAATTCTGGCATCAAAGATCTCACCGATGGGGAATTTCTCCTCGACATTCTCCCAGGGATTGCCCTTGACACGTTTGAGACTCAACGACATCTTCCGCTTGTCGGTGTCCACCCCGATGACTTCAACTTCCACCGTTTCTCCGATGTCAACGATCGATCGGATATCCATTCTCCTGTTGGTCCAGAATATCTCGGATGAGTGTACAAGTCCTTCAAGCCCGGGTTCTATCTTCACGACAAAACCGAAGGGCAGTATTCTGATGACCTCGCCCTTTACCCGGCTCCCCACTGGATATTTCTCAGTGACGTTCTTCCATGGATCGGGTTGGAGTTCCTTTCTGCTGAGGGTTACTTTTTCTTCCTTCTTGTCAACTCTGAGAACAACGGCCTTGATTGGATCGCCGAGATCAACCACTTCTCTCGGGTTGAGCTCTCTGTCATAAGTGAGTTCTGATCGTGGTATAAGGCCTGTAACGGGACCCAGATCGACAAAAACGCCGAATTTCTCGATTCCCTCGACAGTTCCCTCAATCATCTTGCCTTCATCTATATTATCCAGGAATGCTCTTATCTCTTTTTCATGGAGTTTCTTTCTCGATAAGACAATGTTGGGCCTGCCACGTTTTCTGAACTTCAGATCGATGATCTCGAATTCCATCTCGAGTCCTTCCGCCTTCTCGTTTCTTCTGAGCATAGACTGACTCGCAGGCAGGAATGCCTGTATAACACCAAAGAGGCTTACCAGATAACCGCCCTTGTTTCGAGAGACTATCTTGCCCTGTACAGGCTTTTTATCATTGTAATAGTCTTTCAATTTCTCGAGCGTTTCCTTCATTGCCCTTTTTCTCTCTGAGATCCTGATGTGTCCCTCTTCTTCGTTGAAATACGTAATAACACCCTTTACCGAATCCCCGGGTGCGTATTCCTCAATGTCGTTGACCAGTTCGGTGTTCTGAATGATTCCTTCACTCTTTGCACCAATTTCAACAACAAGTTCATCGCCATGCGCCTCAAGTACGTGTACTGAGACGTTAGCTCCTTTTTTAGGAGTCCCTATGAAATTGTCTTCTTGTTCAAGTTTTTCAAGCGCCTCCTCCATGTTCGTAATTTCTGGACTGCCATTTTTCTCGGCCATGTTCGTCAACCTCCTACACTTCTCGTAATTAAATATTGTTCAATCCGTTCCACCTGTTCCATCGGCGTTGATGTCCCGCTTGCGATGATAACATTGTGGCAATCGGAAATATTTTGCTCTATTGTCTTTACCCCGGCCAGATTGTGGACCAGATAGCTGTTTTCGTTTCTTTCCTTTGCCAGTTGATACAGCTTTCTTGTATTTGAACTGTTTTCCCCGCCGATGACCAGAACCGCCTGCTCTCTTCCGGACGCTTTGATGATCTCCTCTTCTCTCAGAACGGTTGCATCACAGATCGTGTTGTAAACCAGAAGGGAATCGAACATTTTCAGTCTGCGATGTATCGTCACGATCAGGTCTTGAAACGCCTGCCTGGGCATTGTGGTCTGCGCTGTCAGGGCTGATTGTGTCCCGTTTACCCCCTCGAGTGTTCCGTCTATCTCATCGGCGTTCTCGATAATGTCAATATCTTCAACAAGGCCCTTCAACGCCATCATTTCCGGATGACTTCTTTTTCCAAAGACAAAGACCTGATATCCCTGGCGGGCCAGTTTCTGATTGATTTCAAAACTCCTGCTGACAATGGGACAGGTACCGTCGATTATCTCGTTGCCTTTTGCTAAAAGTGCCTGGCGAATGGCGGGGTCAACCCCGTGAGCCTGTATCAGGCATACTTCACCGGACGGCATATCATTTTTGTCAAGAAGCCTCAGCCCCTTTGAAAAGAGGCGCTTCATGACATACGAATTATGGACCAGTTCACCGGTCACATAGAGTTTATCATACTGAGTCAGGAGCTTATCAGCCAGGTCTATCGCCCTCCGGACCCCGGAGCAGAATCCGATATTCTCGGTCTTTTTTATAACAATTGCACCATCACGCCTTTTCAGCAAGAGTCCTCTTCTCTGATATCTTATTTGAGATTTTGTCCACTACTTCTTCGAAAGAAAGATTGGTTGTATCGATCGTCAATGCGTCTTCGGCAGGTTTTAAAGGTGAAAGCTTCCTGGAGGAATCTCTGTCGTCTCGCTCTTTTATCTCATTTAGAACTTCTTCATACTCAACGTCTATCCCGCTTGAGTCCCAATCTTTTAACCTGCGTCTCGCCCTTTCTTCCGGACTGGCCGTGAGAAAGATCTTCAAGTCAGCGTTGGGCAAGACCACTGTGCCGATGTCCCTGCCATCCATCACAACCTTCATGCCTTCTATCATATCACGTATGCTTGATGTGACAAAGTCTCTGACCGTTTCAAGCGTTGAGATGTCTGACGTAAACTGACTGACCTGAGGTGTTCTTATCTCCTCACCCACCTTTTCTCCATTTATGAATAACGCCCCTCTTCTGTATTCCAGATGAAGGAGCCTCAGTTTCTTTTCAATCGATTGCTCATCACATTTTTTGATCCCGTTCTTCAAAAGGAAGCAGGCAACTGCACGGTAGCAGGCTCCGCTGTCAAAATGAATCATCCTGAACCTCTCGCTGACAGCACCGGCCACACTGCTTTTTCCGGATCCCGCAGGTCCGTCGATTGCCACATGGAACGAATCCATCATCCCTTTGCTTCCTCTATTGTATCATATATTTCAAAAATATTGTCAAGTCTCGTCATTTCAAAAATGCGCTTAATATTCTTTCTGAGACCCACAATCTTCAGTTCCTTCTGATAATTCCTCGTTTCCCTGAGAACAGAGACCAGTGTCCCAAGTCCTGCGCTGTCAATATACGGCACCTCCGAGAACTCGAGTATCAAGATTTTGGAATCACTTTTGATCAACTCCTCCATCTTCTCCTTGAGTTTGGGGGAGTGATAAGCGTCGATGTCACCGCTTATCCTCACAATATTCTTTCCATCGGAATCCTGGGTCTCAAATTTCAGATCGTTCATTTTTTACCCTCCTCATAACAGATCCTTCAACGTTTCAGCTCTATTTTTTATTTGATTTTATCTCCAGATTCAACTTGCTTAATTGTTCTTCATCGACTGGTGAAGGGGCGTTTGTCATAAGGCATGTTCCGGTTGTCGTCTTGGGAAAAGCGATAACATCCCGGATGTTGCCTTCACCCAGCAGTAGAGATACCAGCCTGTCAAGACCGAGAGCACAACCCCCGTGGGGCGGTACACCGTATTTGAAAGCCTCAAGCAGGAATCCGAATTTTTGTTGCTGGGCCTCCCTGTCAAGGCCGAGCAGGTCGAAGACCTCCTCCTGTACCCGTGTGTCATGGATTCTGATACTGCCTCCGCCGATCTCCCAACCGTTCAGGACAACATCATAGGCCTTTGCCCTGATCTTCCCGGGATTGTCCTTTCTGTACTGCTTGAGATCCTCGGGAACGGGCATGGTAAAGGGATGATGCTGGGCCACCATTCTGTCCTCTTCCTCGCTGTATTCAAACATCGGGAATTTCGTTACCCAGAGCAGTTGAAATTCGTCTTCGGCGATCAGGTTTTCCCGCTTTGCGATATCAAGCCTTAATGCACCAAGTGACGTGTTCACCGTTTTTCTATCGCCGGCAACGATCAGGATCAGATCGCCGGTTTCCGGTTCCAGTGTTTCGTTAATATGATTGATGACCTCGTTCTCCACCACTTTTCCAAAAGAGGCCTTGAGTTCGTTCTCTTTCACCTTGATATGCATCAGGCCCTTCGCGCCGTAGCGTTTTGCAAGGTCTTCGAGTTCCTTAAGGTTCTTACGACTGTAGTTTTCGGCTCCCGAAGAGACGGTTATCGCTTTGACACAGCCGCCGTTTTCCAAAATACCGCTGACAATCTTAAACGATGTCCCTTCAAAAGACTTTGAGATATCGTTCAGGCACATATCAAATCTGAGATCGGGTTTATCCGTGCCGTACAGTTCCATCGCATCGTCATAATCCATCCGGATCAGAGGGAGTTTGATGTTGATATCAAAGACGGTTTCAAAGACGTATTGGAGCATTCTCTCCGTGATATCGATGACATCGTCCTCCTCTACAAAGGACATCTCATAGTCTATCTGTGTGAATTCAGGCTGTCTGTCCGATCGCAGATCCTCATCTCTGAAACATTTCACAATCTGATAATACTTGTCGAAACCGGATACCATCAACAGTTGCTTGAAGAGCTGAGGCGATTGGGGGAGGGCGTAGAACGCACCCTTTTTCAACCTGGCCGGAACCAGAAAGTCCCGTGCTCCCTCCGGTGTACTCTTCGTCAGTTCAGGTGTTTCGATATCCAGAAACCCCTCTTTGCTCAGAAAGTCCCGTATACTCTTGACAATCCTGTCGCGCTGGATGATATTCCGCTGCATCCTCGCGGTTCTCAGATCGAGGTATCTGTATTTCAATCTGGCTTCCTCGCTGGTGTCTGACTGGATATTGGTGTAAATGGGAGGTGTATCGGCCCTTGAGAGGACCTCGAGCTCATCAACGTCCACCTCTATCTCACCGGTGGGCTGATCGGTGTTAACTGCATCATCCGGTCTCGGACGAACCGTTCCGCGTACGGCAATCACATCTTCTCCGCGCAGTTTATTGGCCTGCTCATAAAGCGCCTTTTTCTCCGGTGAAAAAACGATCTGCGTCTTCCCGTACCGGTCCCGGATTGTGGAAAAGATGATCCCCCCGAGATTCCGGTTGTGATCAAGCCAGCCGTTTAATACAATCTCTTCCTTCTCGTTCTTTCGGCTCAGTTGACCGCAAGTGTGTGTTCTCTTGAGCATATATGTGTTTCCCCCTCGATTTTATTGTGATGTTACTTGATTGATTTGTTCATGGATCAACTCTGCAGCCTTTCTCACCGAATCTACAATCTTTGTATAACCGGTGCATCTGCAGAGATTCCCCTCCAGAGCCTTCTTGATTTCCTCTTCTGTCGGATTGGGTTTTTTGTCCAACAAGACTTTTGTCGAGAGAATAAAACCCGGTGTGCAGAATCCGCACTGAATGCCACCCATCTCCACAAAAGCCTTTTGTACAGGATGCATGTTTCCGGGGGTGCCGAGCCCTTCAACCGTAACAATCTCTTTTTGGTCCAACTCGCCTGTGAAAATGAGACAGGAGCAGACTGCCTCCCCGTTCAGGATGATCGTGCAGGCGCCGCACTCTCCCTCGCCACATCCCTCCTTCACGCTCTTGATCTTCATAACGCGACGGAGAAAGTCCAATGCCCTCATACCGGGATCGACCTCTCTTTTATAGGATTCCCCGTTCAATGTGAAAGTTATTGTCATGCCAATTCCTCCAAACCCCCGTATTGAATACGGGGGATAGCATTATTCCGCGCTCTCGGCAAATTCTTTGTAATCGTCCTCGTCCATATACTCGTCCAGTTCACTCTCATCGTCGAGGCTGACTTTTACGATCCAGCCATCACCCTCAGCCGCTTCGTTGATCTTTTCAGGAGCGTCCTCAAGTTCCTCGTTGACGGCCGTTATCTTTCCTGAGACAGGAATATAGACGTCGTTCGCCGATTTGACTGATTCAATGGTGCAAAGGGTGTCCCCTTTTTCCATTTCATCGTCAACAGCCGGCGCATCGACATAAACGATGTCTCCCAGTTGTTCCTGTGCGTAGTTGGTAATACCAATCGTTGCTGTCTTTCAGTCCGTTTCTATCAATTCATGTG
>Ga0102934_1002433_pt1 | contig 12865 bp, 10 predicted proteins | sample SalPonR2_A_D1_MG_FD_78175 | JGI IMG/M metagenome (GOLD analysis project Ga0102934, IMG submission 78175) | Salt pond soil microbial communities from South San Francisco under conditions of wetland restoration - Salt Pond MetaG R2_A_D1_MG | ecosystem: Environmental > Aquatic > Marine > Intertidal...
ACTTCTACCTTCTCTTCTTTTTGATTAAGGTCAATGGCCTTATTATCACAAACAGCTTCGCAGATACGGCATTTATTTTCTTTAAGGTAGAGACAGTTTTCATCAATATAGGCTATAAGGGGGATTGCCTGAGCAAAGTAGACATGGACTGCTTTGTTCTGAGATATCTCCTGATTAAATGGATCAGGGATGTTAACCGGGCAGTATTCTGCACAAGTACCACAACCAGTGCATTTGTCCTCTTTAATGTATCTAGGCTTTCTGGTCAGAGATACATTAAAATCCCCTGCCTGTCCTTCTACTTTATCGACTTCTGTATAGGTTAAAACCTCTATATTTGGATGCCGGTCGACCTCGACCAGTTTTGGCGAGAGTATTCACATCGAGCAGTCATTGGTTGGATAGGTCTTATCCAGCTGGGCCATATGACCGCCGATAGCAGGGGACTTCTCAATAAGATAAACCTTAAAACCAGCACCGGCTAGATCTAAAGAGGCTTGGATGCCGCTTATCCCACCACCAACAACCATGACATCTCCAAAACTACTCTCTCCATGTCGATTGCATAGTTGTTGAATTCTTTCTTTGGATACTTGTTCTTGTTCCACTTTCTCCATCCTTTTTCAGGTTTTTTTGGTTTACCTAAATTACTTCCTGGATAATCTCGGTAATGTCCTTAATATCTAAAACATCATCATATTCCAGATTCAATTTACTTTCCTCAAAGTTAGTGATGCAGTATGGACAACAGGTAACCAGAACGTCAGCCCCAACATCATTGGCTTGTTTCAATCTGATATCTGAGAATCTTTCATCCTTTGGCGTATCCATCCATATTCTGCCACCCCCACCACCGCAACATAGACTATATTTACCTGTTTCAGACATCTCATTGAGTTGTAATCCAGGAATATTCTTTAGGATTTCTCGCGGTTCATCATATATATCATTGTGCCTACCTAAATAACAGGGATCATGGTAAGTTACTTTTTTTCCGTATTCCTGGTTAAGTTGCAACTTCCCTTCATTGATAAGCTCTAACAAGTATTGAGAGATGTGAATTACGTCGAAGTTGACCATAAACTCCGGGTATTCATTCTTGAAGGTGTGATAACAATGAGGAGAAGACACGACAATCCTTTTGACCCCATTTTCAACAAAGGCTTTGATATTTTCTTTGGCTAGAGTTTTGAATACTTCCTCGCTGCCTATCTTTCTTATACTTTCCCCGCAACAATTTTCTTTGGTCCCAAGTATTCCAAAGTCAACACCAGCTTTTTTCAGTATATTCACAGTTGCGGCTGCCACCTTTTTCATCCTAGGATCATAGCAAAGATAGCATCCAGGGAAATATAGTACATCCATATCTTCGGTGAAAGTTTTCACTGAGAGATCTTTAGCCCAGTCAGCCCGATTGTTTCTCTCTCCTTGCAGGGGATTACCTTCGGAGATAAGACTTGCTCTAGCGGTTCTAGCCGGACGGACAGAAGTAGGAAAGATCTCGTACTCTGAAGCAATTCGTCTTAAGGAGATTCCCAGGTCTATCTGACTTACTCCCCTAGGGCATTGATCCGGACACTTGCCACAGCTGGTGCAGCGCCATATTTCTTCACCTTCGATCTCGGACAATCCAAAGGCAGCTTCCCGGATTATTTTGCGGATACTAAAATTCCTGACCTTGTTCCAGGGACAGACAGTATCACATAGTCCGCATTGGAAGCATAATCTAAAGCTTTCTCCACCGGCCTGTTTAATCTCTTCTATTACCTCTTGGAAAGGTGCTACTGCTTCCACAATTAAATCCTCACTTTTTGCCTTACTAATTTTTTAGTCTGTTTCTGACATTTGAACCATTGTATCCATGACTTTATCCAGACCATATTTATTGGCCAATGCTTCCAGCCCTATCTGTAAATCTTCTCGCTTTTCTTCCTCTTCTTCTATTTCCTCTTCCCATTCTTCATAAGTCAAAGCATCAACCCGACAAACTTGAACGCATACCGGCTCTTCCAAAGGTGGATCAGTTTCGCACATATCACATTTCAGAGGTAGTCCGGAATCAGGCTCCTTAAACAAGTCCCTAGCCGGGCAACAAACCCCGCAAAAACTGCACTCCTTATACTCCTTACCGTTGATCGTATAGGTATGACGGCCATTGCATTCAGCAGGCGTATAATCACCGGCTCTGATAGGTACATAGACATCATTGACTTCATCCATCACCACCCGAATACGGGATCTTGCCGGATTAACAATGCTGTATTTTGGTTCAGCATGAAATGCAGAGCAGGCCATCTCACAGGCCCGACAGCCAATGCACTTATCAAGATCAACATTTATCTTTTTGACAATTTTTGTTTTTGGACCATCACTCACGGTTATCACCCCCTAAATCTTATGCCGTTTCTTCTGTTGAAGAACTTTGTGATAGATATTCCTCATTTCCGGTTATGATACCTCTGTCAATAAGCTCTTGGCTGACATAATCCAAATCAAGCTCGTCCAATCTACCTTTGGTAGGGATACCATCATTGGTCCAGCCCTTAAATTTATAATACTCATCAAGTAATTTTTGTTCCATCTCCGGTTCTCTTTTCTTCCAATGATCTTCAGGAGGTCTCTCATCTTCTCTTCTCATCCCCCTTCTGACATTGATCGCCCTGACCAAATTCCGATTTCTAGCTGCGATTTCCCATAACTGATCTGCATCGATATCCATCCCTGTAGCCTGAGAGATAAAAACCGGTAAGTTATGAATGTGATAGGGAGGCCGCCCGCCAAACTGACCTCTAAAAGAGGACAAAAAGGCACAAGTACCAACTGAGTCATCGACATAGTGCATGAGCTCATTCCAATCAACTACCCTGACTGCCCCATCAACCGATAATTGAGTACGTGGTTCCCATTCCAAATACAAATTCTTAAAATAATCAGGAGCTGCATCCCAGCCTTGGACAAATTTTTCCCTCGCTTCTTTATCCGGAATTGGTATCTGGGGGAAGGAACCTTCTATTTGTGTAATATTCATCTTTTCTCCAGTGGCGTACATCAGGAAATAATGATAGGCAACCCGGCCCAGCTTGACCGGTACCTGCTCATTCTTTTTCATTGTATTGTGATCATACTCCTCAGCCCCTCGGCCAATCTTACGAGCTGCATGATAGACTCCCTCAGCCAAGGCGTCACCGACAAAACCATCCCTATGAACTATCTTCTCCAATAAATAAAAAAATCTCCCAGCGCTGTCAGATGGGAAATCAGGCAGATCTTCATCTGTTAAGATACCAGCTTCGTATAACTCAACTGCAAAAGCTAAAACCTGAGGTGTTGAGTATCCATCCAGTCCATACTGCTGGGTCCGGCTGATCATCTTATAATTGAAATCCAGTTCCTCATAGGCAGCCATAGCATAAGTTAGCTTACTATAGCATTTTTGGAAGATAGTATGATGTCCTGGATACTGTAAGGCTTGATGGCAATCCCTTGGGCAGTTATAGCAACCGTTCCATCTATATCTGATACTTTCAGAGAGGGCCTTCCATCTCTCTTCCCGTTCTTTATTCCAAAAACCCTTTCTTCGCTCCCTGGCATTGCCCCAGGCGAAATTGTCAACGTGCCACTCTTCGTCATCCTCGTGGGCCATAAAATCACCACAATATTCCGGGTGGTCATAAATATATTGAAACATGTCTAGACTTTTCTCAAAGAGTTCAGCCGGTTTGGCTATATTGAGATCTTTTGTCCCTCGAACAGCAATGGCCTTTAAACGCTTATCACCCATAACCACGCCAACTCCGCGAGAGGAGCTGGCATTAGAGTGTTCAATCGAGGCCATGGCAACCCTATTTTCTCCGGCCAGGCCAATTGCCGCTACCTGAATATCTAGATCATCCAGCTCTTCTTTGATTATATCTGCAGTCTCTCCGGCCCCTTTTCCCTGTAGATGACTAGCATCACGTATCTCCACTTTGTCATTGTTTATCCACAAATAAACCAAGTTAGAGGCCCTACCTTTAAGAACTATTTTGTCGTATCCAGCGTGTTTCAATTCCGGACCAAAAAATCCTCCAAACAAGGAATCTTTATACAGATTATTCTGGGGAGAAATAGTACTAACATTGGTGCGATTGGCACCGGGAACAGGCGTGCCATCCAAAATCCCGGCACTAAATATCAGTAGATTCTCAGGAGAAAGCGGGTCAACCTCTGGAGGGACCCTATCCCAAAGTATCTTAGCTGCGGTCCCCTGGCCTCCCAGATAAAGTTTGGTTAACTTGGGATCAGTCTGTACCTTCTCAATATTCCCTCGGGTTAGATCTACCTCTAAATTATACCCTGTTTCTGCGTACCTCATTTTTTACCCCTTTTATCTATTTGTACTCTATATAGTTATACCATATAGGCAAGTATAGTCAGCCTGCTTATCTCGAAAAGATCAAATCCTTGCCTCAACACTAACTACAAACATTATCTACAACTATATGATAGTTACAATGTAGCTATATGTCAATATATATTTTTTCTGTCCACATAAAATAAAAACTATTGATAGTTCACTGAAAAAGTAATGATTTCAGTCAACAAATTAAAAATTAGTCATATTCTAGTTATATAATGACTACATGTCAAGGCAAAAATTATAATAAATAGGCAATTTTTAAAAAAAGGCCTGCATGAAAAACATGCAGGCCTTGGGAGGGTACAGTTACACAAGGATAGAACTAGAACAATCCAGTAACCTTTCCGGTTTCAGTATCTACATCTACTTTTGTATAGGCAGGATTGGAGCTTGTCCCCGGCATTAAAGGAATAGTACCAGCCATGGGGCATAGGAACTTGGAACCGGAATAAATCAAAACATCCCTAACAGGTAGTCTCCATCCCTTGGGCACTCCCTTCCAGGTGGGCTCATGAGACAGGCTGAGGTGAGTCTTGACCATCATAGTTGCATAGTCATTGTATTTAGGATCATCTTCCAACATTTTGGCCTTCTTCTCTGCCTCCGGAGCCCAATCTACTCCATCAGCACCATATACTTCTCGAGCAATGACATCGACTCGTTCCCTTAACTTCTTGTCAAGGGAATAGAGATAGTCAAATTTTGACTCCTCTTCACAAGCATCAATGACAGCGTCTGCCAGTTCCAGGGCTCCGTCACCACCATCCATAAAGTGAGTCGACTTGGCACATCGAGCACCGGCCTCTTCAGCCCGTTTTTTGACCAAGTTTATTTCTGCTTCTGTATCTGTTGGGAAACAATTAACACAGACAACAGGGTTCATTCCAGATTTTCGGATCACTTTAATCAAATGAATCATATTTTCCATGCCTTTGTCCAGAAGCTCCAGATTTTCCTTTGTATATTCTTCTGGTAAGGCCAGACCAGGAGTTACTTTCGGTCCTCCGCCATGCATCTTCAGGGCTCTGATTGTCGCCGTCAAGACAGAAACATGGGGCTTGAGTCCACTATTTCGACATTTGACGTTCCAGAATTTTTCAAAGCCAATGTCAGCAGCAAATCCACTTTCAGTTACATGATAATCAAACATCTTCAGACCAATCCGGTCAGCAATAATTGAAGACTGGCCAACAGCAATATTGGCAAAAGGCCCGGCATGGACCATGCACGGTTGATATTCGGCCGTACTCATCAAGGTCGGGTTGATAGTATTCCGCATCCAGGCAGTCATGGCCCCGCCGACTTGCAAGTCCCCTGTGGTTACAGGTTTTCCGTCTTTGTTGAAGCCAACAGTTATTTCATTTAGACGTTTTCTCAAATCAGCCAAATTGGTGGCTATTGAAAGAATGGCCATGCATTCGGAACTAACGGCAATATTAAAACCTGATTCCATTGTGTACCCATTCATTCGTCCACCCAAACCGATGACTATTTTGCGCAGAGCCTGAGCACAATAATCGATAATCCAGTTCATTTCCACCTTTGTGGGATCGATATTTAAGGCTGGAATTCCGGATAGTTTTTCTATCTTTTCTGGACTATAGTTACGTTCATGCTGCATACGGGATGTTAGAGCAACCATAGCCATATTATGGGCATTCATAATGTCGTTTATGTCGCCAGTTAGACCCAATGAAAATTCAGTCATGGGTATGAGGATGGCATTACCGCCCCCGGCTGCCGAACCTTTAATATTCATGGTCGGTCCACCAGATGGTTGTCTGAGTGCTCCCCCGACATTTTTACCTCTCTTGCCCAGACCTTCCATCAGACCAACCGATGTTGTGCTCTTGCCTTCTCCAAGAGGAGTCGGGGTAATGGCTGTAACTTCAATATACTTGCCATCTGGTCTATCCTGAAGCCTGTTCATGATATTCAGAAAATCGAGCTTGGACAGCCTGCCCATGATATTCATCTCTTCTTTTTCCAGTCCAAGCTTATCCCGCCAGGCTTCAGGCGAAGGCATATTCTCTTCTGCAGCCTCGGAAATTTGCCAATCTTTCATCTTCGATACATCGTATGCCATTCTCGTTCACTCCTTTTTTAATTGTTTTTTTAAATAACAATAAACAGCCAGTATAAAGAACGTGAACCGTTATCCGTGGACAGTGAACCGTATGAAAAAAGACTGAAGAAATTCCTTCAATAAAAGCTCAACAGACTACGGTGAACGGTCAGGGTTTAAGAAATCTGTAAGACATGAAATAAACTGCATGAAATGCTGGAATAGAAGATTTAGCTTAGCTAATGCATATTATATTCTTTCATCCTTCGTTGTACCTACTAGAACATATGTGTTTGTACTAAAAAAACGTTGACCGTGAACCGTTGACCCAGTTCAATAAAAAGAGATTTAACCGGGTAAACCGTTGACCGAAGAAATAAGAATCAAGGATTTATTTCTTAACATCTTCGTCTTACGGTTCACATTTCACGGTTCTCGATTCACACCCTTTTCATGCTCACAGCTTTTTTCATGCCAACCTTGAGGTATAATCACTCAATGTTTTGACCATGTCTATAATGTAAAACCCATAGTAATGTCAAAGTTTGACCTCAAATTTTTTGACCTTACTCCTTGACCCCATCAAACATACAAGATGCAACCGCAAAGAGTTATTATTGTATACACAAAGAATAGAAACCATAAAAGAAATGAGATTTAAAATCAAAGAGTTAGAACAAGAGATTAAAGGGGTTTTTACCCACATTGACCCAGTCAAACGGAAAAAAAAACAGTTTTTTGGATAGAAACTAACTATTAACAACCAAAAATATCAGTAAATCAGGTTAGAAGTGCTCAATCTAGATTCTTGATTTTTGACTTTGTACAGTTGTCTCCTAAAACAAAGGTGATTGCCATATAAATAACTAAAATACTTGTTAAAAGTAAATACCTTAATATAGTTGTCGATAACATGTCATAAAATTGAAAAAAATGTATAAGTTAATACTTTGATATATATCAATAATTTCAAAATATATAAAAATTTTTAGAAATATAGCGCAAATTAAACTTTTTCCTGTGGAAAATTATAGTTTTTATGTGAATAAATCTGTTGATAATAGGTCTAAAACAGTATGCCTTAAGGATATGTCTACAATTAAAATAAACCAGTGATACTGGCTTTAAAACATTGAAGTGTAATTATTATAAATAGTTATATAATAAAACTACCTTGCTAATTTCTTATCTATTTTGGCCTAAATCATTTATTGTCCCAAAAAAGTAAAGGGTATATTGTCCATTCCATATGAAAGGAACATGGGAAAAAATTCAATCAAATCTGGAAAAATCTCTAAAATCTGGAATCTTTAAGGTATGGATAAAACCCCTGCAAGGAGAAGTGCAGGATAATTCCTTGAACCTTAAAGCCCCAAGCGAGTTTGTGGCCTCATGGGTAAGAGAGAGGCTCTCTGAAACAATAAAAGAAGAAGCAGCCCATCAACTTGGGTATGTACCCACTTTGTACATATCTGGAAATGGCCATTCTCAAAATAACTCCCAGGAGAATACACCCAAGGCAAAGCAGGAACAAAGACTGTCTTTACCTATAGACTATAGCTATCAATTCAAGAAAAAGACCTGGAGATACGCATTTGAGGATTTTGTCGTTGGGAATTCTAACAGGCTAGCATATACCGCCTGTTCAAGTATGTGTAATATGAACTTTCCAGCAGATCATATCTTTATCTGTTCAGGACCAGGTCTTGGTAAAACACATTTACTTCAGGCTATGGGGCATTTCTTCTACAAAAATTGCAACCAGGAGCCACTCAAGGTAATGTATGTATCCTCGGAACAATTTGCCAACCAGTTAGTCAGAGCTATCAAATCAAAAAAAGTAGAGGAGTTCAAAAGTCAATATAGAGACAATATCGACCTATTACTATTGGAAGACATCCATTTTTTTCAGGGCAAAGAAAAAATGCAGGAGGAACTACTTTCAATTATCAAATCCCTTGAGGCCAAAGGTAATAAATTTGTCTTCTCCAGTTCTTTTTTGCCAAAAGAGTTGAGCAAAATTGACCAAAAACTGACCTCGTATTTTTGTTCCGGGGTTTTAGCCCCTATTGACAAACCTGATTATGATTTCCGGTTTTTACTCATCCAAAAGAAAGCCAGGCAGTACAATCTAAATCTGACTTCCCATGTTGAGGATTTGATAGCCAGAAAAATAACTTCTGATATCCGTCAAATAGAGAGTTGTATCCAAAATATTGCCTTAAAGTCACAAATGCTCCAGGAAAAGGTTTCTCATGATCTTGCCCAAGAGGTCCTGCAAAACTATACCCAGAACCAGGAAACCCTGGATATAGATCAGATTGTTCAGAGTATCTGTAAGACCTTTGAGATCTCTTTCGAGAAATTGAGGTCCAAGTCCAGAAAGAAACAGCTAGTCATGGCTAGGAATACGGCCTTCTATTTGGCTAGAAAACACACTGATCTATCTCTAAAAAATATAGGTCAATACCTAAATCGTCGTCATTCGACCGTCTTGAAAGGAATAACCAATATAGAAAGAGAAATAGTTCAAGAAAGCCAAACCGGAAGACAACTAACTCGAGTTGTCGAAGCAGTCGAATCAAGACCATAAATCAATTACCTGCAAGATAGATTTGCAGGCACTTGATTTGTTATAATCTGAGTTCAAAACCAGTATATTCTTTCTCATAATCCAGCCATTGACATTGTATGTCTTCCACGCGACTAAAGGCTGAACCTTGGGCTAACCTACCTTTTAGGGTCTCTAATTTCTCTTCTTGGCCTTGAGCAACGACTTCAACCCTGCCATCATCTAGATTTCGTACCCATCCTTTTAGTCCCAAATTATCGGCTTGACTTTTGGTCCAGGATCGAAAGTTAACGCCTTGTACCTTCCCAGAAATGAGGCAATGCAAGCTATTGACCATCAATAACCTCCTTTTATAAAAAATGTTGATCGTTTTCTGTTTACTAGTGAACACTTTTTCACATCAACCAAATGACCCTAGCCGAGTACAACGAAGCATGAAAATGTTGACCGTTCACCGTCGACCGTTAACCGCAAGATGAAGAAATTAAGAAATGATTCCTTCATTCTTATTTTTTCGGTCCACGGTTTACCCGGTTAAATCTCTTTTTATTTAACTGGGTCAACGGTTCACGGTTCACGTTCTTTAATAATTGCTTTGGCCGGTATAAGGCCGGTAGCAGCTGCTGAAACAATATTCCCGGCAACTCCGGCACCGTCACCAGCTACATATAATCCACCAATCGAGGTCTGTAATGAGGTGTCTGTTTCGATTTGAGAAGCAAAGAATTTTATTTCCGGAGCATAGAGCAAGGTTTCGTCATTAGCTACACCGGGAATAACCTGATTTAGCTTTTCCAATCCTTCGACTATATTGGTCAAGATCCTTTCCGGCAAGGCCATGGCAATGTCACCACAAATAACCCTGGTCATTGTCGGCTCAAGGTAGCCCTTGTTGACCCGGTGCCATGTACTTCGACGTCCCCTTTTCAGATCACCGAATCTCTGTAATAAGGGTTTACCCCCGCCGATCAGAGAGGCCAGTCTGCCAATTGAGACCCCATAGGCTTGGTTATCAGTCACAGGTTCGGTAAGCTCAACCTTGGACAAGAAAGCAAAATTGGTATTATCCGATTTCCTTTGATGATAGGCATGGCCGTTAACACAGACAAAATCCTGATAGTTCTCCAAAGAAACGAAACCACCCCTGTTGGTGCAAAATGTTCTGGTCTGATCATCATACTTGCCGGTCTGGATAAAAAACGTAGGATCATATATTATATCTGTCAAATCTTCCATAATGTCATTATGGACTTCCACCCTTATCCCCACCTCAATACCACGCTGCCTTTTGCCAAGCTTGTATTGATCAGCCAAACAGGTTAACCAATTTGCACCAACCCGGCCTGGAGCCAGAATGACCCGGGGAGCCTTATAAACGTTATCCTCAGCCACAACCCCCTGGATCTGATTGTCCTGGACAACAATATCTTTGATCTCAACTGCAGTCTGGATCACAACACTTTTTTGGATATAAGAAACTAAATCAGATATATATCCTGGCAGACAATCACTCCCCAAATGTTTTTGCCGGATCAATAAGAGCTCAATCCCTTCTCTTCGGGCCTCTTTCCTAAATAGTTTGGCCCTTTGCCAGTCTGTCGGATATACCTGCCCGTCCATAGCAAAAGATTTAAAGATATCCTCTGTTTCTATTATAAGCTCCAAGGCTGCCTGAGCTGATAAAAATTGCGTCAGATCAGTCTTACCCAGTTTCTGAATAAAGTTGAGTTTCCCATCAGAAAACAGACCTGCTCCTCCGATACCGGACAAAATTTGACATGGTTTACAATGAAGGCATTTCTGATTATTGGATATCGGACAGCTTCGCTTATCAATAGCCTGTCCTTGATCAATTAAAAGGATCTTTAGGCTTGAATATGTGGCCAGATAATAGGCAGCAAATAGACCGGCCGGACCGCCGCCAACAATTATAACATCGTAAAAAGACTCGTTGTTCATATATTAATCACCATGCCCTAGCGGGCATAACGAAGCGTGAAAGAAGACGTGAACCGAGAACCGTGAACTGTGAACCGAAAGATGAAGAAATTAAGAAATTATCCCTTTACTCTCAGTTCTTCGGTCCACGGTTTACCCGGTTAAATCTCTTTTTAACTGGGTCAACGGTTCACGGTCGACATTCTTTTCATGTTAACTAATTGATAAGTGTTCCTGGATAAAATCATTGCCCCTGAACTTAAACGAAAAAGGTAGTAAATTATGGAAACACAGCTAGACTGTCTACCCTGTTTCTTGCGGCAAGGCCTTTATGCAGCTCGCCTAGCCAAACCAGAGGATAAAGATCTCCATAGACAAGTTGTCCAATCATGGTCTAAGAGATTGGCTGACTCTGATCTGACTCTTCCTCCTCCCCTGCTGGTGGGCGACCTTTATACAATTCTGGGTAAACTCATTGACAACCCGGATCCTTTTGCTAAAGAAAAAAATGAATCCAATATAAAGGCCTTAAATCTCTTGCCTACCTTGAGGACTATTATTAGTCAATCCAAAGACCCCCTTTTGGCCGCCTTGGAAATATCCATTATCGGTAATTATATAGATAGTGGCGTAGGCAAGGATTTCCACTGGCAAGATAAGCTCCAGACCGAACATCGGCAATTGGACATGGCTACTTATGAGCGATTTTTAAAGGAGATTTCCTCTTTTAAAAAGGTTATGATCCTGGGTGACAATGCCGGGGAAATCGCCTTAGACACCCTTTTAGTAGAAGAACTTCAAAAGCTTGATTGCCAAGTTATCTATGTAGTTCGGGAAAAACCGATTATCAATGATGCAACTATGGAAGACGCCTGTTTTGTCAAATTGATAGACAAGTGTAGGGTCATCTCCTCAGGGGTCGATACTGCCGGTACGGTACTTACGCGGTGCTCATCAGATTTTTTGGAAGAATTCAGCCAAACCCCGGTAGTCATCAGTAAAGGCCAGGGCAACCTAGAAGCCCTTTTGCAAGAACAAAGCCCTATCTACTATGCCTTCAAGGTAAAGTGTCAGGTAATTTCCGAATTGATCAACCAACCCGAAGGAAATTCAGTTTTTCTCTGTCTCTAGAGCGGCAAAATTTATACTTCGCTTACATCATCCTTGGACCAAGACCTGCTAAAAACCTTTCTAACGGTAACCGGTTTACATCCTTTGCATGCTCTCTCTTAGACTTACAGCCAAAACCTCTAAGAACGTAAAGTGGCCATCAGCCTGAGGGAATTGGTTAAGAGCTGTAAGGCTGGCAGGATTCCCGGCATAAGTAGATCAGACGAGAGGATGGCCTCTCTAGCCGTGCCCTCCTCAAGCATGACCGCAATACCCAGAGCTGATTGTTCAAGCATATATCTATCATTCCGTCCGTTTCCCATGCAAACACATTGCTCAGTCCCCAACTGCTCGATATATTTTAGCTTACCAATGGCCTGATCTTCTTGCTGAAGAACGGTTATTACATAGGGATCATCTTCAAAACCTGCATGGACCTTGCCAAAGGTATCAGCTGTGATAATATGTATTCTCAAATCCTTAGATACTCTCTGCAGTTCTTCCCGAACATTGTTTTCCAGGTTGCCATCCACAGCTAGGGTACCATTATAGTCCATGACCAGGTCTTCGAGCTGGAGGTGATTGAACCCGGGGATATTGACATCGATCATAAGTTGCTCCTTTTCTTCTCGATGTTTTCAGATAGACAATACTCCTTAGTTTTCATCCGGAAACTGCCCTTTTTCCGTTTGGCTGCGTCAGTCTGCAAAATTATTCGTCAACGTATTAAGATACGCCTCCTCATAATTTTTTGATTTCCTTGCCAAACGAAAAAAAATCT